>RCMY010003890.1_pt1 | contig 13085 bp, 11 predicted proteins | sample 2041341 | NCBI WGS metagenome assembly RCMY01 (sample SAMN09708234, study PRJNA481090) | Marine sediment metagenome, whole genome shotgun sequencing project. | reverse complement strand
AAGTAATTTCAAAAGCGTTATGGCAAATTCGGAAAGTCGTGTATACAAGATGATAATATCACTTCCCTACAATTCGGAATTTAGAGAACGTGATAAATGGGAAACCTTGATACGTTCATCGCATCCAGAACTAGCAAAAGCATTTAAAAGCAATGTTGCCGATGTTGCTTGGGTTGGTGCGGTTCATGAAGCAAGTAACCCTCACGTGCATTTAATGATATGGTCGAAGACGGATAAAGAGTTATGGCTAAACAATACAGAGTTTAAAAAATCTATGGAAAGTTTAAAAGTGACGTTTGCACAGAAAATCTACAAGGATGAATTTACACATCTTAACGCACAGCGTCAAGATGTGATGCAATCGTTACGAAAAGATGTGTCACAACATCTTAAACACTTCAACCAAGAAATCTTGCGTGATGGTCTTCATCCAGACACTTTAAGACTGATACAAGAGTATGCACCAGATATACCAGACGTAAAGTATGGTTATCAATCGCAAGAGAATAAAGCGAAAATTAATAGTATGCTTGTATCACTGATTGAAAATCATTCAGACCTAAATAAGATGTTTGAAACGCTTGTAGATAATCATAGTAAGCGCCTTGATATTTATAATGTCGCCAAGGCAGAAAACAAGCAAGCACTCATCGATGAATACATCGATAAACTGTTCTACCCTAGTAAGAATGATAAACCAATCCTTCAAAACACGCTTATTGAAGAATTGCAAAACGTAAATTTTGATGAAATAAAAAAAAGCGTGGTAGAACCTACCACGCAAGCTCAAAACAATTTACCACAAGACTTGAGCGAAAATGAAAAAATGGCTCAACTTGTGGCATTGATAAAAGAAAAACGTCAAGAGCATTACGGCGATAAGTACGATGACCTATTCGTTAAGGAAAAAGTGCTAACTCATAACGTGGTTGAACCTACCACGTTTCAAAAGGATGCAGTCAGTGTAGAAACATTAAATATTAGTGCTGATGGAAAAGAAATTGAAAATCTTGATATAAGACAAAACGAACCAAAAACAATCGTCACCAAAGGTTTTAGTCAAGAAGAAATAGACGAAGTTATGGGAGTGAAGCATCTTGATAAAACAGAAAATGATAACCATGAGAAAATAGAAAATGAAATGCGTGAGAGAATAGAAAAATTAAATACCTTGCTTAACGCTCCAATAAATAAAACCGAATACTTAGTACAGAAATCATTACTCAATAAGGAAACAAAAACAAGCCTCACGTTCTATAGTCCAGAGTCACAGAAACTTTTAACGTTTAGTAAAAATGAGATAGACTATGTGCCAGATGGTAGATACATGAAACTCATTGTCCGTGATGATGCGACAATCACTATACCGAGTAAAACACAGATTTACGGTGATGTTGTAGATGCAAAAGATTTAAACAAGCATTTTATGAAATTCAACGAGTTCAAAAATCTATATGGAATTGGAAGTATGAATAACGTGGTTGAACCTACCACGCAATCACAAGGCATCAGTAATCAAACGTTGGGTCTTAAACTTGGTAAAGGTATGGCACGCTCAATGATGCAAGTTTCCAATGAAATTGAAATGACACATCGACAAGCCTTTATCCAAAGTAAGAAGCATCAACAAGAAAATATGAAAAACAAACTTGCGCATCGTCACGAAATGGAGGGTCATTAAATGATTTATTTAATATCGATTATAGCGTATATACTATGCTTAATTGTGGTCGGTGTCTTTATGTCTTATAACATGGATACAGGAAAAATATTGCTATCACAAATACTACCAGCACTACTAGGTATCAAGTGGCAGTTTCTATTAAGTGGTGCAATCTTCTTTATGGTGATACCACTCTATTTTAAAACAGCACAGGAAGCAAAAGGAAACGCAAAAAAGAAACAAATAAAAGGTGATTTGCATGGTTCGGGAGCATGGGAAAATATCGATGAAATTAAAAAGCTCTATGTTGCATACTCTTTTAAAGATTTTGAAAAAGATGAAGTTGTGCCGAGTGGGTGGCTTGTCTATTACGATGAGAAAACCCAAACACATTACTTCGATACTTCGCTTGTTTCAGCACTTACCCTAGCACCAGCAAGACGGCTTAAAACAAGTTCTGTGTCCTTGCCAGAAATCTTATACAACATTAAATCGGATGCTTCAATGCTAACACCAGATACAAAAGGTGAAATGCTTGATTATTTGAAACCGATACTTGATAAACACAAGATACGAACGGTTAATTATAATCTTGATGATACGGAATATTCCGATAAGTATAATCTCATTGGTGATGTATCGGATTACTGGGATATGCACCTTGAAGCATTAGCAAAAGGAAACACAACAGAAAGCAATAAAGCTCTGGCATTGTGTCAACAAAATGCCCTTATTATTGCAGAACAGATGATACTATCAACCAAACGTGAAGATACTGGTACGATGCACAACTTTTTCTTCGGTACATCGATTGGATGGATTGCATCCTGTATTTTATTGGTCGTTCAATTTGCACCCAAGCATTTAAGGCACTTTCCATCGGTGGTCGCTGTTTCTAAAGACATTGCGGTACGCTCTTACAAGAACAATCAACTTGGTGCAATATTAAGTGTTCTTGATAGTGACAACATCGCTGTAAGCGTTGCTGGTGGTGCATTGACTGCTGAAAAAGAACTTTTGAATAATGTGACATCTTCGGTACTCGATGCCATGCAACCGTTCGAGAATAAATCACTTTTGAATGTGTTTAATAAGTATGACAGTAATAACCTAGGTGATAGTGTCAAACATCAGACATTTACATTTTTAAATTTCCCCCTTAATAACGCATCTGCTTGTAGCATTGCATCCCTTATGATTACCCAGCATATAGAAGCCTTAGCAGTTATCGCAAAAAACACAACATCTACAGACCCTAGCAAGGTAGGTAAACTTGAAAGACCATATCGCTTTGAGGGTGAAGAAATTGGAAACATACCAGAAATTAAAGGAATGGAAAAATACTTGTCCTTATACCAAGGCTTCGGTATTACATTCTCACTTATTTTCCAAGACTATACACAAATACAAAGACGGTATGGTAAAAAAGCTGAAACCATCCTTAAAAACGCTGACATCAAACGTTACTTAGGTTTCAACGCTGATGATGTGGACTTCGGAAAACGAGTGTCACAAGCACTGGGTACAATTACTGTTGAAAGCAAAAGTCAATCAAACTCAACCAGTAATAAGGGCTATGGAACAAGTAGAAACCATTCAACCAGTACAAGCCTCATTAAACGTGAGCTGATGACCGTTGAGGAAGTCTTGCAGACCAAGGAAGCCATCATTATGAAAAGCCCCCACAAACCGCTTAAAACACGTTTTGTGCCACATTTCGATAAGTCTTTCCCTTTGAAACTTGAACGTTCTGGGTATAAGGGTGAAAGTGTTGGTTTTGAGAATATTCTTATCTTTGATGGTAAAGCTCTCTATGATGAAATTGAGAAGCTACAAGCTAAAAACCCACATCAAATCAGTATGAGTGATAACCTTGAAATGGAAATAATCGATATTTACAGTAAACATAAATTACCTTACTTGAAAGAATTACTAACAGAAGCTCTAACAGAGGATATGAAACGAGAGATTGAGTTATCCCTCATGAGTGTTGATGAGAATACAGCAAAAAGAATTATCGATATTATCCGTAAAGCGGATTAGAAAAAGGAGACTATATATTATGAATAAAGTTATAGTAACAGGTACAATCTATGGTGAAATGGTAAAAAATCATGTTGGTGAAGAAACAAAACTATTGGTAAATATTATCACACGAAATGATTATGCGAATAGAGATGGTAAGTTTGAAAGCACATTTATTAGCTGTGTTGCATGGAATGATACAGCATCATTCATTTTAAGAAATTTTGAAAAAGGCGACCCTATCGAGATAGTAGGAAGCATCATTAATGAGAGTTGGGAAAAAGACGATATTAAGCATTATAAAGACCGTGTACGCATTAAAGAAGTTAATTATGCACCGAGACAATACGTGCCAGAAACTGACGATGACGAGCCATTAAACGATGAATTACAGCAATTCAATTCTGATGAAACAAATGTTTCATTTATTGAATAAATAAACTTGTAAGAAAGTTAGATTTTTGTGTTTACTTAGTAACACATATGTGTTACAATACTATCGAGAGGTGATAGTATGAGTACAATTACAATACGAACAACTGATAGAGAGAAAGAGTTGTTACAAGAATATGCAAAGTTTAATGGTCTTTCACTTAGCGACTTCATCAAAAAATCGATGATTGAGAAAATCGAAGATGAGTACGATTATAAAGTTGGTGAAAAAGCCTATCAAGAGTACATTTCAAGTGATGAAAAAGCTACACCTATTGCATCCTTACTAGCGGAACTTGAAAATGAGTAATCAATATCATGTAGTGCTTGCAAAGAGTTTTAAAAAGTCCATTAAGAAACTGGACAAACAGCAACAAGTAATACTATTGAATAAACTCATGAAAGATTTAGAAAACACAAGTAATCCTAGGTTGTTTGGAAAAGCCCTTGTAGGTAACCTTAAAGGTTTATGGCGCTACCGATATGGTGATTATCGTATCATTGTCCATATTCAAGATAGTGAACTAATTATCCTTGCACTTGAAATAGGACACAGAAAAGATATTTATAAGAAATAGCACATCATAATGATGTGTTTTTCTTATGCAAAACTCGTCATAGGGGTGCGCACTTTTAAGTGACTATATTTGGTATAATGATGTTACATATATGTGTTTAATTATTGGAGTACTCCTTGATATATACAGGAGGCATAACTATGCAATTATCGCTTTTAGAACGCTTGAAATTAAGAAATGATATTAAACCTGCGCTTTACGCTAGGGTTTCTACAGACGACCAAGCACGTAATGGGTTCAGCATTCCTAGCCAAGTTAAAATGGGTAAAGAGTTTCAAGAGCAAAGAGGATTAGATTACGTGCAAGAAATAAAGAGTTTTGTAGATGATGGTATTTCTGGAACTCATGAAAACCGACCAAACTATATTGAGTTAAGAAAACAAATCAAGTCTGGTGAAATTAATCTCGTTATAATTACTGATACTGATAGAATTGGTCGAGATACTGCAATCAATACAGGGTTTGCAAAGCTAATAATAAGCAAGGGTGCTGAACTGTTTGTAATCACAGACCCAGCACTTGATATATACACACCTAGCGGTATGATGCAATTCTCGATGAAGTCAGTTATTAATACATACGAAGTACATAAAACACGACAAAGTGCAGTACGTGGCATCGTACAGTCCTTTGAACAAGGAAATTATGCTAATCCGGGATGTCCTTATGGTTATAACAAAATAAAGAATAAAAATGGAAAAGGGTATAAATTATTAATCAATAATAATGAAGCAGAAGTTGTATTGCTAATTCATGAGCTTTATGTAAAAGATGGAATGTCAATATTGAAAGTTGTAGAATATCTTAGAATTAATGGTTATATGAATGGTAAGTTAAAGTGGAGTGTTCACAGTGTAAGACGAGTATTAGAAAATATTGTGTATATTGGTAACGTATATAGACGTGATTTAGCGAGAACATTTTACAACATTACTCCGCCTATAGTTTCTAATGAACTCAAAAATAGTACATTGACCTTGCTAGGCACTAGAAAAAGATGTAGCAAAAAAGCGAATAAACATTTATACCATCAAAAGGTAAGATGCTCAGATTGTGATAACATTTGTATCAACGACACTTCCTCTAAAGGATATCGATACTACTTATGTTCTATGTGTAAAAGAAGATTTAGCGAAATAAAACTTGATGATGAAATAGCTTGCAAAATAACCATTGAACTTCTTTCAAAAACAGATGAAAAATTGTCAAGCGAAGCGAAAAAAAAGTTCAAGATACTTCAAGATAAAGAATACATAATCCAAGAATTATTCGAGGATGAAAGAATAAGTAAGAAAGCATATAGAATTGAAAAAAAGTTGATTAGCCAGGCAAGAAGACTTTATCTTCAAGAACTATCTAAAAGAGTAATAATTCCTATTGACTGGTACCATTTATCTATTGTACAGAAAAAGAAATACATCAAAAGAATTGTGTTAGAGATTAGAGTGCAAATGAGTAAAAAATATGTTATCAAAATATCTTTCAAGTAAAAAAAAGACAAGTCCCAGCTTTTTCAGAAGTTGGGACTTGTCACAAATCAACGAGAGAAGGATAATTACAACGTTTTTACGAACTCGCTAAATAACCGTTGCAGATGTGTTTTTTCATCTATAGAAGTAACAAGAGATGAAAGTTTATCAAAAATTTCAATTAATTTATGTGTGTTTTTCGTTACGTTACTTTGCTCTTTTTTTAATAATTTTCTTGTAGAACTTGACATCGTTCTGTTATCAGAAAATGATTTAAAGAGCTTAAATATCTGGTCAGAATCCAACTTGTTATTTTCTTTAACTTTTCTTGCATTATTAATCATTGATTGTATAAAATTGTCAATATTCATTAACTTGGCAAACTCACGCTCAATTGTATCAATAGTTCTAGTATGAACAATATCGATAATTTTGTCGTCAATTGCAGTATATGATTTAGTCTTGTTCTCATATTCTTCTACGCTGAAAATTGAATATAATAACTCAACTGAAAATGCACCTAATCCAATTTCATTATTTTGAACTTTTACCCCAATTTGCATATACCAACCATCACCTAAATCTATTCTTTTATCAAAAATAAAGTTGATATCTAAAGAGGAATCACTAACATAACCTTCTCTAGATATTATATTTATTTTTTTTTCAAGACTATACTTATGTAATACGTTAAGCACAATGTATAGAGCTAAATGATTATCATAGTTTCTATACCGTTCAGTTGTAACGGCTCGAAGATATGAATGTTCTTCATCACTTATTATTCTAAACTGATATGAAGATGAGGGGTCGTTCTTCATGCATTGAATTACATTGTTTTCAATTAAGCCATTCATTTTTTTATCGATGCAATACTTTTTGAACTTATCCAATTTATATTTTTCAAGAAACGTATCAGTAAATTCATAAATTCCTATTGCAGTAATGTTTGGTTCACTATCATGAAAACTAAGTTTAATTTCATTTCCATCGAATCCTAAAAAATCAATATTTCTAATTTGAGTTTTTATGTCAAATTTTTTACTATCAATGCTTAGAAATGAATCAATTATGTTTTCTGACCCAATTATGTTACAAACCTCATTTTCAATATAATTAAATCGACTTCTTATGGCTTTCGATTCTACATCACTTCTTATTAGTTGATTAATTTTATCTGTAGAAGCTTTTACTTTATGCTCAGAATCTAAGCTAACAACTTTCAAATATTTCATATTTTTATCTCCTGTCTTATCCTTTGTATGAATGATTATTTGATTTAATTCCATCTGGTGCACTTCTTTTGTGAGTTCTTACTTTAGATTTGCTACCATCACTGTTTTTGCGTGTATGTTTTCTTACAGTTATTGTTTTAGGTAATTTTGCCATTTTATCTCCTTTCCCAATCCTTTATACTTTGTGTACAATTACATTATACCTCATATGATACAATTGTCAATTGGAAGTTTAAAGTAATTGAACTAATTCAGATGTTTTGGTATAATCAAATTGTATTTTAAGGAGGATGCAAATATGAAAAATAGTATGGTTTCATTTGGCAAGAGAATTAGTGAATTAAGGAAAAAAGAAGGAATTACACTAGCTCAATTAGGTGACGTAGCTGGAATTAGTAAGTCAGGAGTTTCCCATTGGGAGAAGTCGAATATAGTCCCAAGTGCAGACATTTTAGCTAAATTAGCAGTTTTTTTTGGTGTAACAGTAGATTATTTGTTGGGAATTGAGAATAAATCAGTTGATAACCAAAATGTGGTTCTATTAAATCGAGGATTTAATAATCTTGACAACGACGATCAGGAAAAAGCACTAAAAATATTGAATGCTTCATTTGATGATATGTTTAAAAAAGGAGTAATTGAAGAAGATGACGATGAGTTTTAGTCGCAAAATCGACTTTAAATCTAGCGGAGAAACTGCTGTTTCAGTACTTTTGAGTTCAGGACAAGATACGTTTCCTGTTAACTTGAAAAGAATATTACGAAACCTTAAAATATCACTAATGGATTATAATCAGCTTCATGAAGAGTTTAAAGTTTCAATAAACGAAACTAGCAGAGATGGCGGAGTATTGTGGAGGAAAGATACAGACGAGTATATCATTATATATAATAGGGAAAACTACAAACCGAGAATGATATGGACTATTGCTCACGAGTTAGGACACATTATGCTTAAGCATCATGAAAATAAAAAAAACATGTCCTATGATGATATGGAGATAGAAGCAAATCACTTTGCTTCTGAGTTACTCGCTCCCTATTCAATAATAAAAATATTAGCAAATTATGGAAATACTATTAACATTGATTTTTTACAAACAAAATTCGGATTGTCATACCAAGCAGCAGAAAAGAGAATTACTACTTTAAATAAATTTAGTTCTCCAGATATAGATGAAGGTGTCGGTTTAGCATATCAAAGCTTCATAGAAAATAATATTAGAGTTGACTCAACTAAAACACTAGATTATTTCGAAATGGATAACGAAATGGAATCTGAAAGAGACAAATGGAGATGAAATTCTATAGTTTAAAAGTTGGGATTGTCATTGCTATGAACCAATGATATAATAGTTGTGCAGAATTCAATTACTTAGTTGTATTTGAATGAGGACATATTAAAGACCCTTTACACATTCAGCTCAAAGTTCGATTATAATCGTAGGGGTGCCACCATATGTAAACATCCAAAGCACCTGTGAGTGAATTTACCACTTAACAGGTGCTTTTTTGTATAATATCGCAAGGTTTATTTGATTATTATTAATACTCAAACCCATGATATTCAGATCAATCAAAAGTTTATGAGCACAAAATGTAGTCTTGATCTTATCAATCTCGCTCAAGATATAGAATACTCATCATATATCGAAGGTATTTCAAATATTGATAAATCATTAGAAATGTACTTGGTGGTGTAACACAAACGTATATTGTTTAATAGTATTACTCAATTGATAGATTAATACGTGCTGAGTATCTTCAGTTCAATAGTCGCAAAACGATGTGATAGAAAAAAAGAAACATTATCTCTGTATACATTTTTAAAATTTATTTCTTGTAATAATAACCTCCCACTCGATTGATTCAAATTATTTACTTGAGGTGACTACTGAATTGAGACTTATCACTGAAAAGTGAATTATATTAATACTTTGTCCAACCTTTTTCCACATTTTCATACTTTTGTGATACTGTTGTTCTATATTAAGGAGCACAACATGAATATTACTATTTACCACACTAATGATATCCACAGTAATTTCGAGAATATGAAACACATTCATGGTTATATTAAACAGAAAAAGACACCTAATGATTTCTACTTTGATAGTGGTGATTTCACTGATTTATCTAGTGCAGTTGTCCAAGCAGATGGTGGTATTTCAGCTATGAAAATATTTGAAGATTGCCAACTTGACGCCATGAGTCTTGGTAACAATGAGATAGATTTAGGATTGGAACGACTGCAAACTCTTAGCTTATCTTCAATTCCGCTATTGTCTTCAAACATTACCACAAACGATAATAAGAAAATATCGGGTGTTTTCCCATCAATAATTTTGGAAAAAGCTCGTAAAAGATTCCTAATAATCGGTGCTTCACCCTATTACTCAGACACATTAATGCACGATGCATACAACCTGTTCTTTAATATGGGAAACATCAAATCACATGACCCTATTCCCTATCTCAAACAAGAAATTGAGGCAAATAAAGGGAACTATGATTTCTGTATATTCTTATCTCACAGTGGCATTAATATCGATAAAGAATTACTCAAAAACATTCCTGAAATCGACCTTTGTTTAGGCGGACATTCGCACAGTGTAGAATCTAAAGGTAAGTACTCTCAATCAGGAAGAGGAGAGAAGATTGGTAAAATTGTTCTCGATGTTAACGATGACCGTATCTCAATTATTGAGAATGTTCAAATTGATTTAACTTACCAAGAAAATGAGGAGTTTGATATTCTTTTTGATAAGATTAGTATGCATACTGATCGCATTCTATCACTGCCCTTAACCGCGATAAGAGAATTAAGCTTTGACCCTTATACCGAGAGTGAGTTTATTAACTTTATTTGCGATGCACTTCTGCATGAATACCCTTGTGATTTCGCTATAATGCATGCTGGAATTGCTAGTAGTAACTTAGAATTACCTGTGTCAAAGAAATCATTACTCCAAACACTACCATCAAAACTAAACCCTACCTTATATGAAATATCCGGACAAGCAATTCGAGAAGCAATACTTCAATCATTTGATGAAAAGCATATACACCAAGATGGAAAAGGTTCCGGATTCAGAGGAACAACGCTTGGCATACTCGGATTTAGCCATAACTTTAGAATTGATATCACAAATCAGCTAATACTAATAAATGGAATAGATCTTGTCGATACAGATACCTACACAATAATCACAGATGATTACCTACAAAGAGGAAGTGGTTATCCTAGTATGAAAGTTAGTGAAAAAGAAGCGACATTCTACTCTCCTTTTATCCGGGACATTGTAGAGAAACACTTATTGAATCATAATATTTATAAATTGTGCACGATAAAAAGAATATTTTAATACTAAATATCCTTTCAAAAACATCTCAAACTTAAGAGATGTTTTTTTCTTGAATAAAGACATTATGCCCTCTTATAAAGCATGATTTTGCGAAAATGCTACTCCACAATTTGTTTCCGAAATGAAACTTTATTTCATTATTTTATAAGATTTATGAAATAAAGTATTGAATATTAAGATTGTTCTTGTTAGAATCGTTGTGGAAGGGTTTTCATAATCTCTTCAGGAGGAAAGAAATGGATAAAGTATTAGAAATAATAGAACGCAAGCTTTTGCCACCACTTACAAAACTTGCTGAATTACGCCACTTACAAGCTGTGCGTGATGGTATCATCTCTACAATGCCAATGATTATGATTGGTAGTTTCTTTGTATTATTGGTACAATTCCCTATTCCAGCATGGAAATCATTAATTGCACCGATATCTACAGAGCTTATGTTCCCATATCGAATAACTGTCGGTATGATGGCAATATACGCTTCATATGGAATGGGTAGTATATTAGCTAAGTCTTATGGTCTTGACCGTACTTCGGGTGGAGTTATCTCTCTTGGAGCATTCTTAATGACTGTATTGCCTCAAATCGCAACAAGTGAAGCAACAGGATCATCTTTAGGTTTTGTTATTCCTATGACTTACCTAGGCGGATCTGGGATGTTTACAGCGATACTCTGTATGATATTTTCTGTAGAAGTATTACGTTTCTGTAAAACTCACAACATAACAATTCGTATGCCAGAACAAGTCCCACCAGCTGTATCTCGTTCATTCGAAGCAATTATTCCAGGTATGATTGTAATTACTGTTGTTTGGTTTGTTTCAGCAATTCTAAAAATTAACTTAAACGAAGTCTTAATGGGATTATTCTCTCCACTAGTATCCATCGCCGGTAACACGTATCTTGGAGTAATTATTCCTGTATTACTTATTACCATTTTATGGTCTGCTGGTATTCACGGTGTCTCTGTTATTGGATCAGTTATCCGACCAATTTGGTTAGTATTACTCGAACAAAACATCACTGCTGTCGCAAACGGACAAGTTGCTCCAAACATTGGAACTGAGGGATTCTTTGATTTATTTGTATGGATTGGTGGATCAGGTGGGACACTCGCTCTATGTATTCTATTCCTATTCGCTAAATCAAGTTACTTAAAAGAAATTGGAAAACTATCAATTGTTCCTGGTATTTTCAATATTAACGAACCGATTATATTTGGGGCTCCTATTGTAGTCAACCCACTCTTAGCAATCCCTTTTATTTTAGGACCAGCTATTACCACTACAATTACTTATATCGCAATGAAATTTGAATTGGTTGCTAAAGTTAGTGTTGTCGCTCCTTTCGCAATCCCTGCACCTATCAAAGCATTTATCTCAACAGGTGGAGATTGGCGTGGAATTGTACTTGTACTCATCAACTTTACAATATCACTTCTTATCTACTGGCCATTCGTAAAAGCTTATGATAAAAAAATGCTTGCAGAAGAACAGCTGACAAATAGCGAAACTTTTGATATTGTTAATGGTATAGAATAAGACAGGAGACATCATGCTAAATAAATTCGGTGTAATAGAGCAACTTCGTAATCCATCAATCGATTATACAAAGAACGAAAAGATGATTGCACACTATATATTAGAAAATATAGAATTAGTAACGAACATGAGCATTCACGAACTTGCTGAGAATGTTAATGTTAGTCCTACTGCTATTTCTCGTTTTTGTAAGCGTATTGGGGTTCCTGACTATAAAACATTTAAACTTAGTCTATCTACAGATTATCACCGAATCTTACATAAGCAAACAGAACAAGAAAAGTCGACTAGCTCTGAAAAATCATACTTAGATGAGATTATTTCCAATCTTAAAGTCACTTACAATCAGGATCAAACTAAAGTTCTAAGAGAAGTAGCACAGAGAATCAATCGAGCTACGATTGTCTATGTCTTTGGAATTGGCTTCTCGAAAATGGCAGTAGATAGTATTGCATTGCGTTGGACATATATAGGTAGACCTATCGTTGTAATTAATGAACGCGACACCGGTTTAGAAATGGTATCAAACGCCCCTAAATCAGCGCTGTTCATCGGCATCTCAAACTCAGGTAATTCGCAAGATGTACACCGAGTTATGCTTGCCGCAAAAGATAGAGGGATTACAACAGTGTCAATTACTAAATATGAGAGAAGTATTATTTCAGAACTTTCTGACTTATCAATATTTACTTCCAACATGCATGTTAACGATGACTTGAGATCATACAATCTCTATTCTCAACTATTAATGATTGACTTGCTCTACTCAGAATACTT
>RCMY010003889.1_pt1 | contig 13088 bp, 12 predicted proteins | sample 2041341 | NCBI WGS metagenome assembly RCMY01 (sample SAMN09708234, study PRJNA481090) | Marine sediment metagenome, whole genome shotgun sequencing project. | reverse complement strand
ACCAACATCGGGCGCTCAGCGGCATCTACTGATGTCGAGGAAGCCCGAGCAGGCGGCTCAACACACAAGTATCTAGCCGAGGCCGACGCCCTTCTCGTCGAGGGTGACTCACTGCGAGATGGCGGCAAATACGCAAAAGCGACAAAGAAATACCAGGAAGCCGCCGAGAAGGTCAAAAAGCTTCTCCGCTGAAGTCCTTCACACACATATAAGGCAGACGCATCCGCTTCAACAGAGCGCTACAGATCCTTCTTGGCATCCACGGCGTCTAATCCAGAAGGTGCATCCGGTACCCTCGCCTGTGTGAGTAGAACCCTTGTCATTTGTAAGCCCGACGCCGTCGAACGTGGCTATGTGGGAGAGATCCTTTCTCGGTTCGAGCGCAAGGGCCTGACCATCGCCCGAGCCGAGCTGCGGACCCTGGATGCAGACACCCTCGCACGGCACTACGAGGAGCATGTCGGTAAGGGGTTCTATAACGACCTAGTCGCATTTATGAGCCGTAGTCCTGCCTTTGTCGCCGTGATCGAAGGTCCCGACGACACCTACGCCATGGTCCGCACCCTCATGGGGCCCACCAACCCGGCATCGGCCCCTCCTGGAACGATTCGGGGCGATCTCGGTACCGAAATGACTGAGAATCTCGTACACGGGAGTGACTCCAACGAGTCCGCCGAGCGGGAGATTGCCATCTTCTTTCCTGCCTAATCCCTTGGTTGAGGGTTCGCTCAACGTGAAGCGCTGCTCGAGCCATAAATATCGCGGATTTGTGGTGGAGCATCCCTCTCAGAAGCCCTCTCGTTTCGTACTGTTGAGCCACCTGTCGGGGCTGCAACCGTGGGGGTTTACGTGGCCGGAAAACGCTTTCAAAACATGTTCTCTACGGTCTCGCCACGTGACGTTGCGGTTGATCTCGGGACCACCAACACACTGATCTACGTGGATGGTCAGGGCGTCGTCCTGGACGAACCCTCAATCGTTGCTCGAGACAAGGCCAGCAGAGAACCAATCGCCATCGGGACCGAGGCCAAGTTCATGATGGGTCGCACGCCGGCCAACATCGAGGTGATGCGCCCACTCTCCGATGGCGTCATCACCGACTTCGAGGCCTGCGAGCAGATGTTGCGGTATTTCATCGCGAAGGCGTTGCCCGGTCGCCGGATGGGCAAACCCCGGATGGTTATCTGCGTACCGTCGGGCATTAGTGGGGTCGAGCACCGCTCGGTGCGCGACGCGGCGGAGTTCGCGGGCGCTCGTGAATCCGTCATCGTCGAAGAGCCAGTTGCCGCGGCGATCGGGGCCGGGCTACCCATCCACCACGCGGCCGGGAATCTCGTCATCGACATCGGCGGTGGCACCACCGAGATAGCGGTCCTCAGCCTGGGCGGTGTTGTTGCATCTCGCTCGGAAAAGATTGGCGGTCTGATGATGGACAAGGCGATCATCGACTACGCCCGCAAGGAATACAATCTTGCCCTGGGGGAACGCACTGCTGAGGAGATCAAGATCAAGCTGGGGTCCGCCTGCCCGATGCCCACCGAGTTCGAGGCGGAGATCCGGGGCCGGGACCTGGTCACTGGCTTACCCAAGACGATCGTCACCACCACTACCGAAATCCGGGAGGCGCTTGACGAAGCCGTTTCTGCGATCGTTGATGCGCTCAAGATCACCCTGGATTCCACGCCTCCAGAGCTGGCCGCGGATTGTATGGACCGCGGGATAACGCTGGTCGGCGGCGGGTCCCTCTTGGCCGGGATGGATCGTCGCTTATACATCGAGACGGGAATGCCAATTCGCACGGTAAAGAATCCTCTGGAAGTCGTCGTGATCGGGTCGGCAAAGTTCCTCGCCTCCTATGACTCGCTCCAGGCGCTCGCCGCCGGCAAGAGCTAGGCCCATCGCTATGGCGCGGCGGCAGGCATCGCGGCCTGCACCCTTCCGGCTTGTTTTCCTGCTCCTCATAACGGCGGCCGCCCTGCTGGTGCTCGACGGCCGTGGCTCGGTGGCAATCGGCGGGGCCCGTTCCGTTGCCGCCACCGTCGCCAGTCCAGTAACAGGCATCGTTGGATGGATTGCCTCGCCGATCGGCGAAGCGGTGCAGGGAGCAACCGGAGACGCAGTCTCGCTGGCGGCGGAAAACGAAGCGCTGCGCGCCGAGGTCGCTGAGCTGCGCGGTCAGGTCGATCAGGCGGCCAACAACGAGGCCGAACTCGCCGATCTCCGATCAGCCGTGGGGATCGAGGTGGCCGACGACCTTCCCACACTCGTCGCACGGGTGACCGCCGATCGCACGAGCCCCACCAATCGCACTCTCGAGATCGACCGCGGTGAGGACGACGGACTCGCTATTGGTCAATCAGTGGTTACCGGCGAAGGTCTGATCGGTCAGATCATTGCCGTCGCGGCCCAATCCGCGACCGTCCGTCCCATCACCGATCCACGAATCGTCCTTGGAGTAACCTCGCCGGTTTCGGGTGCGGTCGGCGTTGCCGAAGGTCGCGGCTCGGGTCGCCGGCTGGCATTGAGCCTCGTGGAACGGGATCGCGATGTCGTCCGGAGTGGTGCCAGCTTCGTCACCTCGGGCTTTGACCGCAGCGTGTTCCCGCCCGGAATTCCCGTTGGCTCCTTCCAGTTGGACTCCGACGGAAGCTTGACCTTGGTTCCCTCGGCCGATCTAGAACGACCTGGATTCGTCTCGGTCATTCTGACCGAGCCCAAGGAGCAGTCGTGACGAGCCGTCAGAAGATCCGGTTTGGCATGGTCGCTCTCTTTATCGCCGGATTGCAGGTGGCGGGATTTGATCGGCTGCAGCTCTTTGGCTTGGCCACGCTCTTCGTACCACTGTGGTTGGTCGTAGCAATCGGTGGTCGACTGCCGGCTACGAACGCGACCGTCGCTGGATTCATCATTGGCTTGTTCGTGGATCTTCTGAGCCCCGCCCTCTTTGGTCGCTACGCCTTCGCTCTGGCGATCGTCGGAGCGGCTTCGGCGTTTGCGGGATCCCACCTCCGTTCGTGGGGCCGCAACCGAGGTGCTATCGGGAGTGCGGTGGTTGTTGCAGTTGCGACCATCTGGCTGTGGGGCTTCTCGGCGCTCGTCGGCGAAGTATTCCCGCTTCTTTCCGGACAGACCATCGCTGGCCTGGCACTGAGTTCGATGGTCAGCATTCTCTTCGTTCGGCCTGGCGGGGTGCTTGATCGTTTGTGTATCGCTGGGACGACCGACTGGGAGGTCACGGGGGACCGTTCCAGCGAATGGGTTGATCGGCGGGCAGGGCTGTATTCGGTCTCGCGGCCGCTGGATAATGACACGCTCGAAGCGGCATGAACCTCGATCGGCGCTTTCGTTCACTGGGCTGGCTGGCGGCAGCCCTGTTCTTTGTACTCCTCGGTCGCCTGTGGTTCCTACAGGTCATCTCTAGCCCAGAACTGACCGAGGTCGCCGCCGGTAATCGGACGCGCGAGGTCGTATCCGAGTCTCCCCGGGGCCAGATCTTGGATACCAACGGCGAGGTCATAGCGGGGGAACGAGAGTCGCTCGTGGTAACTCTCGATTGGAGTGGGCTCCGCCACCTGAAGGAAACCGAACGCCACGAAACCCTCACAGAGATTGCCCACGAGATGAACCTTGGCGGGGTGAAGGTGAAGGTGGATCGTCTCGACAGCGTTTACCAGCGCGCGCGCACCCGCTCACTGCAACCGGTCATCGTTGCCGAAGATGTATCCGCCGAACTTTGGGTCACGATGCAGGAACGGGGCTTCCCGGGCATGGAAGCCGAACGGCGAACGCTGCGGGTTTATCCCTACGGCGAAGTTGCATCGCATATTCTCGGCTACGTAGGGACGGTGCAGGATCAGGAAGAGGCTGACGCCCAGAACGAGGTAAATGACGCCAAGCCTTACCAGCCCGGTGATCAGATCGGTCGTTCGGGCGTCGAGGCCGAGTTCGATCGTGTTCTGCGCGGCACCCCTGAACGCCGCCTGGTTGAGGTCAATGCGCAAAACGAAGTGGTCCGCACGATCGAGACCCTCCAGGAGGGCGAGCCCGGAGAAAACCTCCATCTAACGGTGGACATCCAGCTCCAGGCGGCGGCCGAGCGCATCGTGCAGACTCAACTCCTGGAAGCAGCGCGGCGCGCCCCCTGCGACGGCTGCCCAGTCCACGCCGCCAACGCCGGAGCGATGGTCGTGTTGGATTCGACCGACGGGTCACTGATCGCGGCGGCGTCCTATCCCGGGTTTGTGCCCGGTGAGTTCCTTTTCGGAATGACCCAGGATCAGGCCGATTATCTATTCCAGAATCCTGACCAGCCCTTTGTCAACCGAGCGATTTCTGGTCTCTATGCCCCGGGTTCAACCTTCAAACCCTTTACCGCCTATGCGGGCGTCACGGCGGGCGCTCGGGCAGTGGATGATGTCTGGCTCGATGAGGGTCGGTACCGGCTGACGTCGTGCGAGGTGGCAGCCTCACGCTGTGTGTTCCGAAATGCGAAATCGCAGATCCTGGGCGAGGTAGCCCTGGTCGACGCCATCTCCCGCTCATCCGACACCTACTTCTACTCACTCGGCGAGGAACTCTGGTTGGACGTCGATGCCTACGGCGTTACACCGATTCAGGACACGGCGGAAACGTTCGGTTTTGGTGCGCTCACCGGCATCCAGATTCCCGCCGAACGGGCCGGTCGCGTGCCGACGCCCGAGCGCCGTCGGGCCGACCACCGGGACAACCCGGTGGCGTTCCCGAACGAGGGATGGTTCGCCGGCGACAACGTGAACCTTTCGATCGGGCAGGGCGATTTGCTGGTCAGCCCCCTACAGCTGACCAGCGCCTACGCAATGATCGCCAACAACGGGGTGCGTTATGAGCCCCGCGTGGTGAAGACCATCACCAACGGAGTGAGCGGTCGGGTGGCCACATCGTTCGACCCTTTGATCGGGACCACGGCTCAGTTGGATCCGAACACGATGGCGGCAATCCGGGCGGGGCTGGCAGGCGCCACGGTGGACGGAACAGCCCGCGTCGCCTTCGCCGGTTTCGATCCTGCCATAGGAGTGGCTGGCAAAACCGGTACCGCCCAGGTGGCCGGCAAGGCCGATTTTGCCCTCTTCTCCGGCTATGCGCCTGTCGCCCAACCCCGGTACGCCATCTCCGTGATCCTCGAACAAGCCGGCTTCGGCGGTGAGGCGGCGGCACCGGCAGCTCGGACGATGTTTGACTACCTGCTGGGTCAGGAGGAGGTGCCCCGTCGAGAGCCCTTTACCGACCCCGTCGCCATAGTCCTCCCGCCGCTGCTCGATGCCGAGGGCAACGAGGTCGATGGCTATGGCCAGCGGATCGACAGCGAGGGTAACGTCCTCACCCCGGAGCAGATCGGGGCACTCGACGCCGCATTGGCCGCAGAGGCCGTCGCCATTGCCGCTGCGGACGGTTCCGCTGGCGGCGTCCTCGCGCCAGCCGCTTTGCCCACAACCGGAAGCGATGTGACGCCATGAGGGATCTGATCCAGGGCCATCCGGTCATTCGATCCGTCCGGCGGCTTGATGGGGTGATGGTGGGCTGCGCTCTGGCGCTGGCGATCGTGGGCCTAGCCGCCATCGCCAGCACGACCGGCGCCGTGGGTGGTGCCACCGGCTTCCTCTTGCGACAGTTGATGTTCCTTGGTCTCGGGAGCGTCGCTTTCTGGACTCTTGCGGCAACGGATTACCGCTCCCTACGCCGCCTCGTACCGCTGGGGTTTGTCGTGACGATCGCAGTTCTGCTGGCCGTACTCGGTCCTTTCGGCTCCACCGTTAATGGCACCCGCGGTTGGATCCGGCTGGGGCCACTCTCAGTCCAACCTGCGGAGTTCGCCAAGTTGGCGGTCATCGCCGGTCTGGCGGCCGCCCTGAGCCGCCCACGGGGTCGGCGATTTGACCGAATGGTTGATCCGGCGCGGGATCCCCGGCGGATCGTTATCGCCCTCGCACTGCTGGGCACGATCATGGTGCTGGTCCTTGCCGAGGGCGAAACGGGCTCAGTGTTGGTCTATTGCATGGTGGCACTTGCGGTGTTCTTCATCGCTGGAGCACCGCCTCGTCTCCTCGGTCTCCTGGTGATATCGGGTGTGATGGCCTTCGTCCTGGCCTTCAGCAGTGGACTCCTCGGCGACCACGTGGCCGACCGATTCACCTCCTTCATCGATGCCGACGCGGATCCGAGAGGCGCGGGCTACAACCAGAACCAGTCCGTTACTGCGATCGGATCTGGTGGTCTGCTCGGGCAGGGCGTCTTCGAGGGTCCCCAGACCCAGTTCGGGTTCCTGCCCGAAAAACAAACCGACTTCATCTTCGCTGCGGTGGGGGAGGAGACCGGTTTTCTTGGCGTGGTGATCTTGCTTGGCCTCTATGGGGCCCTGCTCCATCGGATTTTCCAGATCGCAAGGTCGACCGAGGATCGATTCGGCCAACTTCTGGTGATTGGCGTTTTCACAATGCTCCTTGCGCAGGTGGTCCAGAACGTGGGCATGACGATCCGGCTTCTGCCCATCACCGGAATCCCCCTCCCGCTGGTTTCCTATGGGGGTAGTTCACTACTCACCACTCTGATAGGCCTGGGGCTGGTGCAAAGCGTGCGAGCCCATGCTGATCGGCGTCCATCGCCGATCCTGCTGGACCTGATTGATCCGGCCACTTCCAGCGGAGAGACAGCCACCCTCCCTGCGCCCCTGCCTAACACCGCTACCATTGGTTCACAATGAGTAACGGAATCTCCCTCGATGTCACCCCGGCTGCTCCGGCTGACACCAGGGGCTTCCCAACCGTAGGTTCCGCTTTTGCAGGTGCCGGCCGGGAAGTAGACAGAACGGTCTTTGACCGTGGAGCAGCACCGATCCATTCGGTCATCCGGACTATTCTCGCAATCCTGCGTTTTGCAGTCGAACAGAAAAGACTGATCCCGGTTGACCCCACCCGTGTTGTCCGCCCGGAATTGCTTTCACTCAAAGCCTCAGGGCCGACTCCAACGGACCGTGGATCGACGAATCCGTCCCGCAACCTTCTGCCCTCTGGGGCCGTCGGGGAGCGAACGGAATCTTCCAAACAACTGAACGATGATCGACCGCCACCGCGCCAGCCGCAGTGCTGCGGTCGAGTTTCACCCCGAGGGGTGCACATCATGAGAAGGGAAATCGCCCATGTCCGAAGTATCGGGCCAAGAACCATCGCTACGGCCGAAAATGCCGCCACCGATGTCCAAGAAGTCAGACGAAAACGCTGCGGAGAAATCCGACCAGCCTCGCAAACGGAGTCGTAACAGCCAGGGAAACGATAAGAGCGCCGGGAATAAAGACAAGAGCGCCGAGGCCAAGAAGTCCGACTCGTCGAGATCGTCCGAGGACGCTGCCTCGGGCGAGGGCGGTTCGAAGACGCAGAAACGCCGTGGTCGTCGTCGCCGGAACAAGAAGCCGAACAACCGCCCGGTCGAGGCAATCGTTGGAGACGCTGTTGAACTGAACGAGGAGCAACTGGAGGCTCGACGGGGAGAATCCCGCAACGGCGAGCCGCTCGGTCGCTACTCGATGATCGTCTCCAAACGGCCCGATGGTGCCCACATCGCCGTCCTTGAGGGCAGGAATCTGATCGAGTACTACGTCTCCCGCCCCAATGACGACGAACAGCAGATTCACGGCAATATCTACCTGGGCAAAGTGCGCAACATCCTGCCCGGAATGGAAGCGGCCTTCGTCGATATTGGGACGCCTAAGAACGCCGTGATCTACCGGGGCGATGTAGCCATTGGGGTTGAGGACACCGACGCGAAGCCGGTCCGGCGAAAAGACAAGCCCAAGATCGAGGATGCTCTCCACAACGGCCAGCAGGTGATTTGTCAGGTCGTGAAAAACCCGATTGCGCACAAAGGAGCCCGACTCACTACCGAGGTCTCCCTGCCTGGACGGTTTGTCGTGCTGGTGCCCAATTCCAATACCTACGGTATTTCTAAGCGCCTCCCGGACAAGGAACGAAAGCGGCTTCGCCAGGTGCTAGATCGGGTGAAACCCAAAGAGCATGGCGTGATCGTCCGCACCGCGGCAGAGAACATCACTGCTGGTGAAATCGAGCGGGATGTTCTGGCCCTGGCCGAACAGTGGAAGCAGATTGAGGCGCTGGGCAAGCGTTCCAACCGGCCGACCAAGCTCTACCAAGAACCGGAGCTGTCCACCCGCGTCATCCGTGAGGAATTCAACAAGGATTACCGGGCCGTCATCCTCGACAACCCGGAGATGTTCGACGACGTCAATGAGTACGTCCAGTCGATCACTCCGGCGTTGGCTGAGCGCGTCACGCACTACGACCTCGAGACGGAGGCCCTGCCGCTCTTTGAGCGCTATCACATTCATGAGCAGTTGCATAAGGCGCTGGAGCGCTCGGTGTGGCTGCCATCGGGCGGGTCCCTAGTGATAGAGCACACAGAAGCCCTTTGGGTGATCGACGTCAATACGGGCAAGAACGTCGGGTCTTCCTCGCTTGAGGAAACCGTCTTTCACAACAACATGGAGGCGGCGGTCGAGATCGCCCGACAGGTTCGCCTACGCGACATGGGCGGGATTATCGTGATCGACTTCGTCGACATGGAGGACCGCAAGAACCGTGACGAAGTGATTCACACGTTCCGTCAGGCGCTTCGGCGGGACAAGACCCGAACGCAGGTCTTTGATATTTCCGAACTCGGTCTGGCCCAGATGACCCGGAAACGGATTGGTGAAGGACTGGTTGAGTCACTGAGTGAGAAGTGCGTGCACTGTGAAGGTCGAGGTCTTGTGGTGGATCCCGCTGTTGTTGCTCCTGAGTCGGCAGGTAAGCGGGGAAATCGCCGGTAAGCCAAGCCGGGCGGTGTTCTCGGTTTGAGACTTGCTATGCTTGTCGCTCTTATGTACGCAGTGATCGCCACCGGTGGCAAACAGTACCGGGTAACCGAAGGCCAGACCCTGGCCGTGGAACTCCTCGGCGACGAAGGTTCCAGCGTGGACCTTCGTCCCGTACTTGTGGTGGACGGCGACACCGTCCTCGCAACGCCGGACCAGTTGTCCAAGGCCTCGGTCTCGGCCACCGTGGTCGGTCAGATGCGTGGCAAGAAGATCAACGGATTCACGTACAAGAACAAGACCAACCAGCGGCGACGCTACGGTCACCGGCAGAACCTCTCGACCATCGAGATCACCAGCATCAAGGGAGCCTGAAATGTCAAAGACCAAAGGTGGAGGCTCCACCAGGAACGGGCGTGATTCCAACGCCCAGCGTCTCGGCGTCAAGGTCTATGACGGCACCGTGGTGTCCTCCGGATCGATAATCGTTCGCCAGCGCGGTTCGCGCTTTCATCCGGGCGTGAATGTCGGTAAAGGTGGCGATGACACGCTGTTCGCCACGTCCGATGGCAAGGTGAAGTTCGGCTTCCGCAAGGGGCGTCGCCTCGTCGACGTCGTCGCAGACTCCTGACACTGCTTTCGGTTTGGCTCGGCAACTCACAGGCGTGAGTATCGCTGGGTAGACCTCCCCAAAGGGGCAGGAACTCATCAAGTGGGTTATGGAACCTGCCGATAGGCAGGGATGGCCCGGGCTGATAAAAAAAGAACGCGTGAGCGTGGAACGACGCTGACCGAAGCGGCCATCGTCAGCCTGCCCTTTTTCATGATCATTTTCGGGATCATGGAGATGGGGTTCCTGTTTAGGAACTACCTCACCACCGGAAACACCGCAGCTGAGGCATCCCGGGCCGCTTCGGTGTACGGCTCCAGTGAGGATGCCGACTTCCAGATCCTGCGCAGCGCTGAGCACGGCGTTGCTGCCATGGGCCTTGAGAATCTCGAGCGGCTGATCGTCTTCCGTGCTTCGGGCCCCGGAGCGGTAGTCCCCCCAGCCTGCCTGACTTCAGGCTCCCAGACCCGCACGAACCCCCAGACCGAGAACACCGATAAAGACACCCATCCGGCCTATGACGGCACTGCGGAGTGCAATGTGTATGTGCGTGGCGACTTTGGCCTGGCGCTCATCGATGACCCCGATGGTGATGGGATAGGCCCCGACACCAACTACTTTGGCTGTCTATCTGGCTATAGCGTGGACCGCGCGTGGTGCCCTCTGGTTCGTGATGACGCTATTTCCGGCGACGGCGTGACGGGCGATAACACCGACTACGTGGGGATCTATGTAGAAGTCAACCACACGTTCCTCACCGGCTTCTTCCAGAACAGCACGACCATCACCTCGACCAAAATCGTCCAGATCGAACCGGAGCGCAACTGATGGCCCACGGCGAGACAGCCCAGTCGAAGAATCACCCACAGATAAAGGCACAGTCAAAGCCCCGACGGTGGCGGCAGCGAGGATCGGTCCTCGTGGAGATGGCCATGGTGCTGCTCCCCCTAATGACGATCACATTGGGCATCGTTGAAATCGGCGCAGCATGGAAGGATAAGTCCACTGCGGTGCAGGCCTCTCGGCAGGGCGCCCGCGTGATCACCTCGTCCAGCGTGGCGAATCCGGATACCGGCGACCCCTACCTCGGTGACCAGCAGGCTCTCCTTGCGGTGTTGGCCGGCTTGCCGGACGGTGTCGAACAAAGCGGTGGCGCAGTCGTGCAGGTGCGTAAGGTCATCATCTTCAATGCCGACATCACCGATGCACAGTTCTTAGATTGCCAGGAGATCGGGGAGAGCGGCGGCAGTCGCCCAGTGGAGAGCATGCCGCGCAGCAACAGCACTGGCTTGGGTGACAGCGGTCGATGCAACGTGTACCTCGCAGGCAACGACGCAGACAAGAACTCCCTTTTCTTCCAGGCCGGATCCGGACTCGGCGTCGAAGACTCCTCCCATTTCGGTGGGAACAGCGGCGATTGGGACCGTAAATTCAATCCGCAGCCATCGGACCGTTCGAATTCTCTGGCGAACCCGACCGAGGTTGGGGTCTACGTTGAGTTGTATCGCCCCTATATCACCGGCCTGATTCCCGGCGAGGGACTGAAGATCTCGGGCTTCACCGTCATGCGGATCGAGCCGGCCGGTCTCTAAGCCGTCGCTCCGTGTGGAAGCGCAGCACGCTGCGACCACACTGTAGGTATCAGCAATTTCGTAGATGAGACCAACTTCTGCGCGCGGGGCGGAGACGGCGGAGCAGGCTGTGTCTCGTTCCGACGCGAGTCCCATGTACCAGAGGGCGGACCCGACGGTGGAGATGGCGGCGGCGGCGCTGCTGTCTGGCTCGAAGCCGACACCAATGTCTCATCACTGCTGGCGTTTCGTGACCATCCCCACCGGATCGGTGGAAGTGGAACCCACGGCCAGGGCAGCGGTAAACACGGTAAGGGCGTGACCGACCTGACCGTGAAGGTGCCCGAGGGGACCGTGGTGCGCGACCACCAGACCGGGGAGGTGCTGGCCGAACTCAACCATCAGGGAGAGCGCTGGATGGCCGCTCCCGGTGGGGAGGGGGGCAAAGGCAACGCCCGGTTCCTCTCGAACAAGCGACGGGCTCCTGCCTTTGCCGAGCAGGGGGAGAAGGGCCACGAGCAGTGGTACCGGCTGGAACTGCGCCTGTTTGCCGACGTAGCGCTGGTGGGATTTCCCAACGCTGGCAAGAGCACCCTGATTTCGCGGGTCTCCGCCGCCAAGCCGAAGATCGCCGACTATCCCTTCACCACCTTGGTTCCCAACCTGGGGGTTGTGCGCCTGGACGACACCACCGACTTCGTAATGGCCGACATCCCCGGGTTGATCGAGGGAGCCAGTGAGGGAACCGGGCTGGGCCTTCAGTTCCTACGCCATGTGGAACGCGCCACCGTTCTGCTCTACCTCCTGGACCTCAGCGCTGTCGACGGCAAAACGCCGGCAGAACAGTTGGAGATCCTCCGTCGCGAGGTTGGCACCTACAAGCCCGAACTCCTCGACCGACCCAGCCTGGTTGTCGCATCAAAGGCCGACGTCTTGCGCCCGGAGGACTGGGGGGAGGACTTGGAGATCGATTTTGCGATCTCGTCGGTCACCGGCGAGAACATCCAGCCGATGCTGTGGGCACTTTCGGCCCTGGTCAAGGGCGCCACCGAGGAGTCCGACGGTTACGACGAGTTCATAATCCACCGACCCATGACCGACACGATCGAGATTCGGCGCGAGGACGATGGCGCGTATCGCGTACACGGACGTTCGGCAGAGCGAGCCGTTGCGCTATCGGATCTCACCAACTGGGAAGCCCTGCAATATGCCCGAGCCAAATTGGAGAACCTGGGTGTGAACCGGGCGCTGCGAAAGGCGGGCATCCGCGACGGCAACGAAGTACGAATTGGCGACTTTGCCTTTGAGTACGCTGACGACCTGTGAGCCTTGCACAGTGAGCCTCGTTGTCGCCAAGATCGGCTCGTCCTCGGTCACCCGGGCTGATGGGTCCATTCACACCGACGCTGTTTCGAAGCTGTGTGGGGAAGTAGCAACACTGCGCGCGGCCGGGCACCGGGCCGTGATCGTGACCAGCGGGGCAATTGCGGTGGGGATGCCACTGTTAGGAATGGGCCCGCAACGCCCCAATAGACGCGAACTCCTCCGAGCCGCTGCGGCAGTCGGACAGATCGGAATCTTCCGGGCCTTCGAAGAGGCGCTAGCCAGCCACGGCCTCCTGGGTGGCCAGGTTCTGCTCGCTCCCACCGATCTCATGGATCGCCGTAGGTACCTTGGTAGCCGCGAAACGCTTTCGGCGCTGTTGGACCTTGGCGTGGTCCCAATCGTCAACGAGAATGACGCGATCGCCGACGACGAGATTCGATTCGGTGACAATGACCGCCTCTCGGCCTTGATCGCCAACTTGGTCGAGGCGGACCAATTGGTCCTACTCACTGACACCCCCGGCGTCTATACGGCTGATCCCCGCAATTATTCTGACGCCACGCTGATCGAAGAAATAGCAGCCATCGACGCCGAGATAGAACGGGTTGCGGGCGGGGTCGGGTCGCTGATGGGCACCGGGGGGATGGCATCGAAGCTGGCCGCAGCCAAGATGGCCACTTGGTCGGGTGTACGCACGGTGATCGCCGCCGCCGACCGACCGGCTGTGCTAGTGGATGCTGTC
>RCMY010014258.1_pt1 | contig 13089 bp, 10 predicted proteins | sample 2041341 | NCBI WGS metagenome assembly RCMY01 (sample SAMN09708234, study PRJNA481090) | Marine sediment metagenome, whole genome shotgun sequencing project. | reverse complement strand
CCCGGAAACAGGACGACGCGGACATCGAGACGCTTCTGAAGGCCGCGGAAATAATCCTGCAGCGCGAAGATCATGTCCTCGTTCATCGTGTTGAGCTTTTCGGGGCGGTTGAGTGAGAGAATCTCGATCGCGCCGCGCTGTTCGATGTGGATGGAGTTGGTCATGTATTTGCCTCTTATTGACTGACAGAGCCGTATGTTGCGATGGCTACCAGACCGGCCAACAAAAGCCCAATGACCATGACTACCAAATAGAGCAAAACCGTAATGACAAAGAAGGCTCCCAAATCATTGTCAAATCGAAACGCAACCCACAGCGGCCAGAAGAATATGACAATGGCGCCAACTTGATCGCCAAAAACCAGCCAGCAGAGCGTCGCGACAATCGGGAGGGCCAATAGCGATGGAACCCAGTGCCATCGCAGTGGGTTTAACGATATGCTCCTAAATCGCTCCAACTGCCTTGCCAGCAGCTTCGAACATCCCCAGTATCTGGTCGACCTGTTCACTCGTATGTTCCGCACAAAGCGAACAGCGCAGCAGAGTCATATTGGCTGGCGTCGCTGGTGGCCTGGCTAGGTTGACATACAGTCCTTCAGCCAGAAGCGCCTGCCACATCATCGCGCCTTTTTCGAGATCGGGCATGATCACCGCGATGATCGCGCTTTGCGCCTCCGGCGTCCCGAGGGTGAAGCCGAGATCGCGCAGGCCCTTGTGCAATTTCTTGCTATTCTCCCACAGATGCGCGCGCTTGTTGCCACTGTGCATCAGCTTGCGGATTGAGGTGCTCGCCGTTGCCATGACGCTGGGCGGAAGCGAGGCGGTGAACACATAGGGGCGGCAAACCAGCCGCAATATTTCGAATTTCGGATGGTTGGAGACGCAGAAGCCGCCGACCGTGCCGACGCTTTTGCTGAACGTGCCGATGATGAAATCGACATCGTCGATCACGCCCTGCGCTTCACAGACCCCGCGGCCGTTTTCGCCGATGAAGCCCATGCTATGCGCCTCGTCGACCAACACCATCGCGCCGTTTTCCTTGCAGACGCGGACCATCTCCTTGAGCGGAGCGACATCGCCGAGCATCGAATAGACGCCTTCAAGGACGACCAGCTTGCCAGCTTCTGCAGGGAGGCGTTTGAGGCGTTTTTCCAGCGCTTCGACATCATTGTGGCGGAAGGCGACGATCTCGGCATTGCCCATCGCGCAGCCATCGTAGATCGACGCATGGCTGTCGATATCGAGGATCACATAATCCCCCTTACCCGCCAGAGTCGAGATGATCCCTAGATTGGCCTGATAGCCGGTGGAAAAGACCATCGCATGGTCCATGTCGTAAAATTCCTTGAGCGCATCCTCGCAATCGCGGTGGAGGCTGTAGGTCCCGTTGAGCACCCGGCTGCCGGTGGTGCCCGATCCGAATTCTTCCAGCGCTTTCAGGCCGGCTTGACGAACATCATCGTCAAAAGTCATGCCCATATAATTATAGGTGCCGAGCAGGATGGTCTCCTTGCCTTCGCAGATCGCTACGGTCGGCGAGAGCACTTCTTCCATGACCAGCGAGAACGGGTCCTTGACGCCAGTGGCCAGAAGCGTCTCGCGCTCCTGAATCAGCGGGTCGAATTTACTGAGTAGATCGGTCATTTATTGCTTCCGTTAGTCCTGAGCCTGTCGAAGTGCGAACCACCCGCTCGTGCGACCCTTAGACAAGCTCAGGGCGAACGGGTGTCGGGCTCTAGTTTTCCATCAACTTTGCGACAGCATCCGCGAGCTGACCGACGGATTCAATATCGGCCTGCATGTTCATCGTAATGATGATATCAAATTCATCTTCGACCGCGGCGACGAAGTCCATGACGGTCAGACTGTCCCATTCAAGATCGCCCTGAAAGGTCGTTTCTGCCGCCAAAGCGACGCCCTTGTTGTTGAACGGCCCGATCAGCTCGCTGATCTTTGCCATGATATCTTCGCGATTTGCCATAATATGCTTTCAAAATTGCTATTCCTGACCTTTGCCAAGACATAAGCACCATTGGCAAGCGAATAAGGCGCAAAAGCGGCATAATGCGTGCCTTGTCTTGCCCGATTGCAAGCTTTCTGCCACTCTTCTGCCGTATCGCGTTTTTTCATTTCGGAGAGCAGTTTATGGATGACGGCAACAAATGGCCGGACGAGGTTGTCTACGCGCTCGGCACCACCCAGCGGCATCATGTGCAGCTGAGTGTTATGGCCGATAACAAGGCCAATATGCTGATTGGTGCGACCTTCGTCGTTTTCACTCTTGCGATTGGTCAAAGCCAGGCCGGTAATATGTCTTTGCCGCTTCTGATCCTCGCCATCTCCGCGTTCGGCTCGGCCGGGCTGGCTGCACTGGCGGTGATGCCGTCGGTCACGCCGTGGAAGAACAATTCTCCAAATATGCTGTTTTTCGGCGGGTTTTCTAAGCTCAGCGAAGACGAATTTATCGATCGTCTTCTGGAGCAGGAATTGCGCAGTCAGGAATCAACCTATCGCGCGATGCTCCGCGATATCTATCAGATGGGCCAGGTTCTCGAACGCAAGAAATACCGGTTTCTCGGTTGGGCATACCGGGTTTTTCTGGCCGGGCTTACGCTCACCTTCATCACCTATGTTTACGAACAGTTCGTCGGACCGATCATGTGAAGAAACTTACAGCCAGTCATTCTGGCGATACCATTTTACGGTATTTTTAAGCCCCTCACGGGTTTCGACCTGTGGTTGCCAGAGCTGTGCCGGCAGGCATTTCTGCGGATCGACGGTCCAGTCATCATGGCAAAAATAGTTGATCCGGTCGTCGGTCAGCTTGGCCTTGTCGCGGCGGACCAGGCGATCTGCCTTGGCACCTAGGCGCAACAGTAGTTTGGGTAAGCCGACGGTGGTGATGCGTTTGCCGATTGCCCAGCCGATCGCCTTGGCAAAGCTGGCCTGGGTCCAGCCGCCGGCCTTGCCGTCATCGACTTCATATGTCTGGGCGGTCAGTTCTTCTTGCTCCGGTAACAGCGCGAGCAGCGCCCGGCACAGGTCTTCGACATGGATGACCGACAGCCGGCCATCGGCATCGGGCGGCAAGGTGACAAATCCCAGCCGCGCCATCTTGAACAAGTCCAGCATCTCGCCGTCGCCGGGGCCGTAGACAGCGGGCGGGCGAATGATCGTCCAGTCCAGTCCACTGGTGGCGACAATCTTTTCCGCCGTCGCCTTGGTCTCGCCGTAGATCGACAGCTTCGGCAAGGTCGCCGCGAGCGAAGAAACATGGATGAAACGCTTTGCTCCGGTCTGTTTGGCGGCCTCGATCACGGCCAATGTGCCAGCGACATTACCGGCTTCGAATTCGCCTCTGTTCGGTGCGTTGACGACGCCAGCAATATGCAGGACGATATCGGCGCTGCCGCAAAGACTGGCCAGGCTTGCCGCATCGTCGAGTGCACCGCGTACCCAGGTGACATTGGGACGATCATCCTGTTTGCGCCGGGTCAATGCGCGGACATCATATCCCTCGCGAACCACCAGATCGAGCATCCGGCTACCGACAAAACCGGTTGCGCCGGTAATAGCGATAGTTTTCTGAGCGGTGCCGGTCATGCTGACTATACCAGCACCATCTGGTTGCGATGGATCACCGCGCTGCGCGGAGCGTAGCCGAGCAGGGCCTCGAGCTCCGAGCTACGGCGACCGATGATCCGGGCGCAATCCAGTGCATCATATTCGGCAAGGCCGCGCGCGATCGTGACGCCGTTTTCATCCTTGATCTCGACCACATCGCTGCGTTCAAACTGGCCATCGATGGTGATAATACCCGCTGCCAGCAGGCTGCTGCCGGATTGCAAGGCGGCGACTGCACCGGCGTCGATGGTAATTGTCCCTGCCGAGGTGAGGCGCCCGCCTAGCCAGGACTTGCGGGCATTGGCGCCATCGCCTGCCTTGAACAACGTACCGACATTGGTCAGCGCATAGCGTTCCAGCGGATGGTCCTCCCGCCCCGAAATAATCGACAGTTCGATCCCGGCGAGATTGGCAATTTTGGCGGCTTCCAGCTTGGAAGTCATCCCGCCGGACCCAAGGCCGGAGGACGAGGTGCCGTCGGCCATTGCCATGATATTGTCGTCGACGGTTTCGACCATGCCGATAAATTGTCCATTGGTCTCGCTGCCCGGTCTGCGGTCATAGAGGCCGTCGATATCGGAGAGCAACAGCACCCGATCCGCCGATGCCGCCTGTCCGACACGCGCGGCCAGCCGGTCATTGTCACCAAAGCGGATTTCGTCGGTGGCGACGCTGTCATTTTCATTGATCACCGCTATGGCGCGATGTTCGAGCAATTTTTCCAGCGTGGCAGTAGCATTGAGATAGCGTTTGCGATCTTCCATGTCGTCGAGCGTCAGCAGCATCTGGGCAGCGGCGATCTGATGCTCTCCGAGCAATTCCGACCAGAGGCTGCTTAGCGCTATCTGTCCCACCGATGCCGCGGCCTGCGCCTCGGCGAGACTGGCTCGGCCGCCTTTTTCCAGACCAAGTTTCCTTGCGCCCAGAGCAATCGATCCGGATGAAACGATGATGATATTGTCGCCCGCCTGATGGCGTTTGGCGATGTCCGAAACCAGTGTTTTCAGCCACTCGCGTCGCGCCTGTCCGTCGTCGCCGACGAGCAGGGAAGAACCGACCTTGACGACGATCGTATCCCCGGTAGCGGCGCTCACAGTGGTGACCAATCCTTGGCTTTGTCCTCTTCATCTGGACCAAGCGTCGTCTGGCCTTTGCGTTCGATCGAACTATTCTCGCCAACCGCCTCGAGGATCTTGTCGAGCGCGGCATCCAGCCCTTCGCCGGTCGCACCGGAGACCGGCAGCACATGTTCTGCTCCGGCTGCCCGCAATTGATTGGCAATGTCGGCCATCAGCTCGTCATCGAGCAGGTCGGCCTTGTTCAGCGCCAATATCTGAGGTTTTTCTGCAAGGCCGCCGCCATATTTTTCCAGCTCTTTGCTGACCGTTTTCCAGGCTTGCACCGGATCATCGCCGGTTGCATCGACGAGATGAAGCAATATTCTGCAACGCTCGATATGGCCCAGAAAGCGGTCGCCAATGCCGGCGCCGTCGGCAGCGCCTTCGATCAGTCCGGGAATATCGGCGAGTACGAATTCACGGCTTTTATGCCGGACTACGCCGAGCTGCGGATGGATGGTCGTAAACGGATAAGCGCCGACCTTGGCGCCCGCGTTGGTCACTTTATTGATCAGCGTCGATTTACCCGCATTGGGCAGGCCGACCAGACCAGCGTCCGCAATCAGCTTGAGCCGCAGCCATAATGCCGCTTCCTCGCCGAGTTCGCCGGGCTGGTGCTGGCGTGGAGCGCGGTTGGTCGAGCTTTTATAGCTGGCATTGCCGCGGCCACCGATTCCGCCTTCGAGGAAAGTCGCGCGCTGACCTTCCCGAGTGAAGTCGATCAGCACATGTTCCTTGTCTTCCGACAATATCTGAGTGCCGACTGGCACTTTGATGATCAGGTCTTCTCCGCCTGCGCCAGTCTTGTTGCGACCTGCGCCGCCTTTGCCGCGCGGGGCTTTGAAATGCTGGGCATAGCGAAAGTCGATCAATGTGTTGAGGCCTTCGACCGCAAGGAAGACGATATCGCCGCCTTTGCCGCCATTGCCGCCATCGGGGCCGCCATATTGAATATATTTCTCACGCCGGAATCCGACGGCTCCAGGGCCGCCCTGACCCGAGCTGACATATATTTTTGCTTGATCCAGAAAATGCATGGTTGGCATTTAGGGATTTGGTGCGCGAAAGGCTAGGCTTTGCTGCAATATAACGACATTGGGGTTTTAGGGGCTATGAATCAGCCACTATTGCGCAGCGCGGTGGCGATGGCGTTGAGCGACAACTGGATGCCTTCGCCGATGCGCGGATCTTCCCCGGCGCGCAGGCGTTTCATCAGTTCGATCTGGAGATGGTTGAGCGGCTCGATATAGGGCAGGCGCAACTCGATGCTGTTGAACAAAGACGGATTCTTCGCCAGCAGATGCGGCTGATCGGTGATTTCGAGCAATATGTCGCGGGTCTGATACCAACTCGACCGGATGCGACCGAAAAAGGCCTGTCCCATGTCCTGATCCTCGACCAGTCCGGCATAGCGGGCCGCGATTCCCATGTCGGATTTAGCCAGGACCATTTCCATATTGGAGAGCGAAGCCTGAAAAAATGGCCAGCTTTGCGCCATGTCCTTCAACTTGGCCTTGTCATCAAATGCGGTGAGCGCTTGGCCGACACCATACCAGCCCGGTAGCATCACCCGGGCCTGTGCCCAGCTGAATACCCAGGGAATGGCGCGCAAATCCTCGATCTTGTCGCTTTTCGTCCGGCTTGCCGGGCGCGAGCCGATTTTGAGTTTGGCGATTTCTGTCAACGGCGTCATTTGTCGGAAAAATGTACGGAATGCATCGTCGCCGTAAACCAGATCCCGATATTCGGTGAAAGCGACCTGCGAAATCTGGTCCATCGCGACGGCAAACTCGGCTTGCACCTTGGCGACCGTATGATCAGGCTCCAGCGAATTGATCAGCACTGCCGACGTCATCGCTTCGAGATTGGCTTCGGCGACATCTTCTGTGCCATATTTGGCAGCGATCACTTCGCCTTGCTCGGTAATCCTGATGCGTCCGGCGACGGTTCCCTTGGGCTGGGCCTTGATTGCGCCGAAGGCAGAGCCACCGCCCCGACCAACCGCGCCACCGCGTCCGTGGAACAGCTGCATTTTGATGCCGGCATCCTTGAATATCGGGATCAAAGCGTCGCTTGCCTTGAACAGGCTCCAGGTCGAGGTCAGATAGCCGCCGTCCTTGTTGCTGTCCGAATAGCCGATCATCACTTCCTGATGTCCGCGTGCCTTGGTCAGCGCATACATTTCCGGAATGGCGAAAAACTCGGTCATCACGTCGGGCGCATTTTCCAGATCGGCAACCGTCTCGAACAATGGCACCGCCATCACCGGGCAGGTGGGCGCTTTGTCAGTATCTGTCGGCGCGCGATAGAGGCCGGTTTCCATCAACAGGACATAGACTTCCAATATGTCGGAAACGCTCTCGCCATTGCTGATATTATAATTGGTAATGACCTCGGGGCCATATTTGCGATGCGCTTCGGCGGCAGCGCGGATGATCTGCAATTCTTTTGCGGTTTCTTCCGAATATTCGGTCCACGGGCTGAACAGTGGCCGATTATTGGCAAGCTCTGCGCGCAGCCGTTCCACCCGGGCTGCTTCATCCAGGGCCAGATAATCGTCCTCGACCCCGGCGTGCTTCAGCAGCTCGGCAATCACCCGTTCGTGGATCTTGCTGTTCTGGCGCATGTCGAGGGTCGCGAGGTGAAATCCGAATAGTTCGACTGTGCGGATCAGACGGCCCAAGGCGCCGGACGTAGCGAAAACGCCTTTGCCAGCCGACTTGAGTCCGCGTGCCAATATGACAAGGTCCGCTCGCAATTGTTGCGGATTATCATAAGCCTTGGCGGCGATCGGTGACATGCGGCCGGGTACATGGTCGCAAAGTTTGAGATGGGTTGCCGACAGCCTTGCGTAAATGCCGGACAGCGCGCGGCGATAAGGCTCGTCCTTGCGGCTGAGCGAATCATCACCGCTGGCTTCAGCGAGCGCCAGCACCGCTTCGGGCACTTCAGATAGCTCGGTGGAGATCGAAAGCTCGGCGCCGAGCGCGTGAACGCGCATCAGATAATAGCCGATGACGGTTTCGGCCGCGCGCGATAGTGCTTCCTCCATGGCATGGGCATCGACAAACGGATTGCCGTCGCGATCGCCGCCAATCCAGCTGTTGAGCTTGAGGAAACTGGGCAGGCGCGCACCCAGAATAGATTCCCATTTTGCGTAGAGCCGGGGCAGGACGGGAAGGAACACATCCTTCATATAGCTTTGCGAAATCTGGACCTCGTCGGTGACGAACAGACGCTCGCGGCGCAGCGGCCGGGTCTGCCACAGCAATGCTATCTGGCGCATGATCGCGTCGTCCAGCATATCGCCTTGCGGGGTTTCCGTATCCCCGTCGTCCTTCATCAGCAAAAGTTCGGCGATGCGGGATTTATGATCGATAATACTCTTGCGCCGTACCTCGGTCGGGTGGGCGGTCAACACTGGCGCAATCAGCGCTTCGTCGAGCAGTTTCAGTACGGCCTGCTTGTCGACGCCCTGGTTGGCGAGCAATTCTACCGCCTCGATGACGGTTGCGCCTTCCTCGGCAGCGACACCCTGACGATCTTCAGCAAGGTTGGCGAGCAAGGAAAACAGCATAAACCCACGCACAAACGCCGCCAAGGTTTCGTCGAGCGAAAGCGCGTCGAGGCCAGGGTCTATAGCATCCGCGTCAGCCAGACCGCGATGGCGATCGACGCTGGTCGAGCGGATATATTCGGTGCGCCGGTAAAGCTCCTCTCCGCCATAAGAACGAATGACATCGCCCAGCAATTTGCCGAGATATTTAATGTCAGGATTTTGGCGAACGGTGAGGGATTCTGTCATCCAGCTATGCTGCACTGCAACAGTTTTTCGGTCAAGCAATTACTGCGCAAGAGAGGCGAGGGTGCGAGCTTATCTTGCCGATCGGTTTCGTCCTTCGAGCACGGCTAGAAACGGGCGAAGACAGTTAATCGGAAAGCAAGCATTTGCGGATAGAATATGCCCGTTCAGCGAAAGCCGCATAATAATGCTAATTATCCGCCAACTTTTTACCGGGCACGTCACAATCCGCATTGCCCTGCTGGTTGCTGCGGCCTGTTTTATCGCGGCTATATCGGGCCTGCTGGTGACTCAGGATGACGGTCGATTGGCTTCGATCTGGTCCGCCAATGCAATCATTTTCTCCGCGCTTCTGCTGACCCGGCCTCGTCAATGGCCGGTCTTGCTGGGGTCGGGCCTGCTGGCCAATGTCGGCGCGAATCTTTTTATCGGCGATGAGGTGGTGATGGCGCTGCTTTTGGGCCTGTGCAACATGTTGGAATGTCTGGTGGGCGCGAGCCTGCTCGGCCATGTCCAGAAAAACCAGACCAAACGGATCAACCGGACATGGCTTGCGCAACTCGCAGTCTTTGGCGCCTTGATACCCTGCGCAATTTCCGCATCGCTTGCTTCGCTTGTGGTGTCGGCAACGCCAAACGAATTCACCTTCAGCTGGTCAATCTACTTTCCGGCCCATATCATTGGCATCATAACAATCGTGCCGTTGATCTTCATCTTTGCCAAAGACAGTCGAAAACTGATTTATCGGAACCTGCCCCGCGAACTGGTTTTTGTCGCGGTTGTTTCCGCACTTACATCGGTGATTATTTTTCTCCAGATGCTCCCGCTTACTTTCATGATTTTTCCGATGCTTGCATGGTCAGCTTTCCGTGGCGGCGTGCCGGGCGCTGCGCTAGCGACATTCATTGTCACGTTCGTTGCGACGACCCTAACCATTCAAGGATTCGGGCCAATTGGCCTGATCGATGCCAGCGAACATATGCGTATTTTGTTTTTGCAGGCGCTCATCGTTATCGTGACATTTTCAACATTACCGATCGCAACCGTGTTGGAGCAGCGCAAAAATGACGCGCTGAAACTGGAAAAAGCGAAGGTAGCGGCGGAAGAAGCCACGGCGGCCAAGGCCCAGTTTCTTGCAAATATGAGTCACGAAATTCGCACCCCGATGAACGGCATAATCGGATTTGCCGAACTGCTGTCGCAAAGCGAACTGAACGACAAGCAAAGGCACCAGGTGGAGACTATCCGGTCCTCTTCGGATAGTCTCCTCTACTTGCTCAATGATATTCTGGATATTTCAAAAATCGAAGCCGGCCATCTCAGCGTTAGCCACTCACCGGTCAAGGTGGCAGAATGTGTTTCGGAATGTGTTGCGCTAGTTGCAGCGACAGCGGCAGGAAAAAATCTGACAATTGAAGTCGAGCTGGAGATCGATCAACAGTTGGTCATTGGCTCGGACAGGCTTCGCATCCGTCAGATATTGCTCAATTTACTAGGCAATGCAGTGAAGTTTACCGAGCGTGGGACGGTTCGGGTCAGCGCGAAGATATTGGCCCAGAATGGCCCGCCCGTATTGCAAATCACGGTTAGCGATACCGGGATCGGCATCCCGGCCAATCGTTTGGCACAAGTGTTCGAAGAATTCGAGCAGGCGGAAACCGAAACCTCACAGAAATACGGTGGTACCGGTCTGGGTCTTGCCATCAGCAAAAACCTGGCTGGCTTGCTCGGCGGCCAACTGCTGCTTGAAAGCAGATATGGAGAAGGTACGGCGGTGACATTGCAATTGCCCGGTCAGGCGATGGATGTGGAAAAGGTTGAGCAGGGGATGCAGCTACCCGGGGGTTCCGCAAAGAAGTTTGCCCATTCTTATCATATTCTGGTTGCCGATGATGTCGACATCAACCGTGAAGTCATCGGAGAAATATTATGCGGCCTTGGCGCGCGCGTCGATTTTGCTGAAAATGGCATACAGGCGGTGAAGATGGCGTTGTCCAGCGATCTGACCGATGATCCCTATAATCTGTTGCTGATGGATAATCGTATGCCCGCGCTTGGCGGAATAGAAGCGGCGCGGCAAATCCGGAAGAGCGGCCTCGATTCCGGGCAATTGCCAATAGTGGCGCTGACCGCGAATGTGTTTGCCGACGATGTTGAGGAAAATATCGATGCGGGGATGCAGGCCGTGTTGCCCAAGCCAGTACGGACCCGCGATCTTCATGCCGCGGTGATAAAATATGCCACGGTTCCCGAGGCCTGCCACACTTCTGTATCCGCTGGTTGGAACCATGATGCAGCCCCGGAAAAGGACCGCAGAACCCTCTATACAGATCGCAAACGGCTGGCGATGTCAGAAATCTCGCAACTGGTGTCGCAGGGTTCTCTCAATCCCGAGAGTCTCGAAAAGCTATCTGAAATCGCGCACAAGTTGGCGGGCTCCGCTGGATTTTTCGGTGATGGAGAATTTGGCCGGGCCGCTGCCGAACTGGACCAGCAGGTGCGATCGACCGGCTCGGATACAAACAGAGACACGCTGGACGACTTGGTCCGCGCACTTCGCAGTGCCGCGTGATGGGGCCTCGGATAATTGAAAAATAATTAACCAGTTTTCGCTATAGGCTTGGATCAAGGAGCTTATTGGATGGCGCGGATAATCTATGCAGAGGATGACGAACTGGTCGCTGAGATCGTTCGTGATACACTGATGGACGCAGGGCACGCTGTGGGCGTGATCGGCGATGGTATCACCTTGTTCAAAGTCGCCAAGGCCAAAAACCCCGATCTGATCATTCTCGATTGCTCTATGCCCGGGATGGGCGGAGTGGAAGTCCTTCGCCGGATCCGCAATCATCAGGAACTTTTTTCTACGCCGGTGTTGATGCTGACCGCGAGATCGTCGGCCGCCGACGAACGAATCGCGTTTGAGGCAGGCGCAACAGAATATTTGAAAAAACCTTTCGATCCCGACGAGCTGGTGTTCGTCGTCGATAATATATTGAGTGAATCTCAAAAGCGCAAAGACGCGCAAAAACCAAAGATGCGCTACGTCTGACCTTGCGTTGTGATACGTCCGGCGGTCTAGCTCTCCAACTCGATATCCCAATAAAGCCAGTCATGCCACGTATCGTGAAGGAAATTGGGTGGAAACGCCCTGCCATGTTCCTGCAAGTGCCAGCTGGTCGGCTTGATCGGGCGATTGGCAAGCTGCATATGCGCTTGCTTGGGCGTCCGGCCGCCTTTCTTGAGATTGCAGGGCAGACATGCGGTGGCGACATTTTCCCAGGTCGTGCGGCCTTTCTGGCGGCGCGGGATGACATGGTCGAAGGTCAGATTGTTCGGCGATCCGCAATATTGGCATTCGAATTTGTCGCGTAAAAACAGGTTGAAGCGGGTGAAGGCCGGATATTCGGACGGCTTGATATATTTCTTGAGCGCAATCACCGACGGGATTTTCATGTCGAGATTGGGGCTGTGTACCTCGCGTTCGTAGCTGGAGACTATATCGACGCGGTCGAGAAACACCGCTTTTATAGCGGTTTGCCAAGGCCACAGACTGAGCGGGTAATAAGAAAGCGGCGTATAGTCTGCGTTGAGGACGAGCGAAGGGCAGCTTTCCGGATGCCTTAGCAAGTCGGGGTGATACATAAGCTCTGCCTCCCTTGTCCTTTACTGCCCGTTCTTTATCCCTAAGAACATGACATGACTGTTACACAAAGAACAATATCCTTCCCATGACGTCAAGTGGGCAAATGAATCGAGATATTGTGGTGCGTTTCGCACCCAGCCCCAATGGGATGTTGCATTTGGGTCACGCCTATGCCGCGATGGTGGCGCATGATTTCGCTCGCGAGCGTGGCGGTCAGTTTCTGCTTCGAATCGAGGACATCGACAGCGGTCGCAGCCGGCCCGAATTTGTCGAAGCGATATTGGCGGACTTGCGCTGGCTCGGGCTGATCTGGGACGGGGAGGTGATTTTCCAGTCCGATCGTTGGGATAGCTACGCCGCAGCGGTCGAACGGCTGAAGTCGATGAATTTGCTCTATCGCTGTTTCTGTACCCGGACCAGCATGCGGCAGGTCCAGGAAGATGGTTCGCAGGCTGAAGGCCCGGATGGTCCGATCTATGCAGGCACCTGTCGTCATCTGGACACGGCTTTGGCCGAACAACGGGGTCTCACCGAGCCGCACAGCTGGCGTCTCGATGTCGCCAAGGCGATTGCCAGGACCGAGCCGCTCGACTGGCTGGACGAACGGCACGGCAAGCAGGTCATTGATGCTGAGAAGCTCGGCGATGTCGTCATCGTCCCGAAGGACACGCCGGTCGCTTATCATCTTGCGGTGACGCTCGACGACGCCCGCGACGGCATCACCCATGTTGTACGCGGCGACGATCTTTTTGCATCGACCGATATCCATCGCTTGCTGCAAGCGCTGCTGGATCTGCCAACACCGATATACTTTCATCACCCGCTGCTGCTCGATGAAAGCGGCGCAAAATTGTCGAAAAGTCGTGATTCTGCCTCTTTGTCCGTATTGCGGATATCGGG
>RCMY010003888.1_pt1 | contig 13090 bp, 12 predicted proteins | sample 2041341 | NCBI WGS metagenome assembly RCMY01 (sample SAMN09708234, study PRJNA481090) | Marine sediment metagenome, whole genome shotgun sequencing project. | reverse complement strand
GCGGCGGGGCCGAGGACTCGATCGGTGTAGGCGTTGCGGAACACACCGGCGGGGTCGAGTGTTGCCCTGGCTTCCATGAATCGATCCCACTGCGGATAGCGGGGAGCCAACGACGCAGCATTCTGGAAGTGGAGCTTGCCCCAGTGCGGGCGGCCGTCGTAGTCGTTCATGATTGCCTCGACACCCTGGAAATAGTCCGTGTAGTCGATGCCCTGATAGCGGTGAACGGCGATCCACGCGCTGGTCCGCCCCTGCGCAGTCGACAGCGGAATGTCGTCGGCAGCCGAAACCCGGCACTCGATCGGGAACAGGATCGGTTCACCCAATTCGGAAACGAACGTCCGCACCCGCCGGTAGGCCTCAGGCAGCGCCTCGATCGGGATCCCGTATTCCATCTCGCAGAACTTGACCATTCGAGGCGAGGCGAAGACCCGATCGCTGCGATCGACCACTTCACGATCGCCAGCAAGGGAAGCCAGCGATTTGGCAATGGTCGGCACCGTCGACGGCCACCGGCGGGCCACTCGGCACACCGCGCCGAAGGCCACATTCTCGGCCACGATCTTGTTCAGGAAGTAGGCTGGCTTGGATTCCGGCTCAGCTGCCCGCTGCGTCCGGTTGTTTCGCTTCACCATTGCTTTCTCAGTCCCTGGAACCCAGAAGAACTCGAAATGGTCGTTGGCAGCGGCGTGATCGGCGAAGCCGTCGAGTAGATCGTCGAGATCCTCAACGGTTTCCTGAACGTGCAGATTGAACGCCGGCACGCACTGGAGCGTGACCTTGGTGACAACGCCGAGAGCACCGATGCCCACCCGTGCGACGGCCAGCAACTCGGGATTGGTGTGCTCGTCACACCAGATGATCTCGCCATTGCCGTCGACGATCTCCAGACCCATCACCGTCGTCGCCAGGTTTCCGAGCAGCAGACCGGTGCCGTGGGTCGCTGTACCGATGGCGCCAGCAACAGTTTGGTATGCGATGTCACCGAGGTTCGGCATCGCGAGCCCGACGGCTGCGAGCTCCTCGTTGAGGGCGGCGAGGGTGATCCCTGCTTGGACCGTGACTCGATGATTCTCTTGGTCGATCGACTCGACGCGATTGAGGCGATCGAGCGCGATCATGTGCCCGGCCGTACAGGCCGCCGCGGTGAACGAGTGTCCAGAGCCGACCGCCTTGACGGTCTCGCCGCTCAGCTGTGCCCTGGCAACAATGGCCGAAACCGATGCCGCAGAGTTCGGCCGATGCTGCTGCGCTGGAAGGCACACTTGGTTGCCCGCCCAGTTGCGAAACTCTTTCGCTGCACCCCGACCTACTGCCAAACGACCCACGATGACGCCTCCTCAGACCGGCCAAGAGTACGAGAGTCCTGCCGGTCAGGGAAGTCGACTGCTGATCGGCTGCGCCATGTGGGCCCACAAGGAATGGCCAGGCCGACACTTCCCTGCAGACACCAAACCCGGCACCGAGCTCGGGCCGTACGCGACCTGGTGCACTGCGGTCGAGGGCAACACCACGTTCTACGCCACGCCACCGGCCACGACGATCGCGCGTTGGCGTGATGACACACCGGACGGCTTCAAGTTCTGCTTCAAACTTCCGAGGACGATCACCCACGAGCGCCGACTCCGCAACGTGGCCGAACTCACCACCGAGTTCTGCGACCGCATTGCCCCAATGGCTGATCGTCTTGGCCCGATCCAGATCCAACTGCCACCCTCGTTCAGCGGAAGCGACCTCCCTGCGCTCGCTGCCTTCCTCGAGCGGGCTCCCACGATCGACGGGTTCGCTGGCTGGGCAGTCGAGCTTCGCCACCCAGACTTCTTCGTCGGCGGCACCATGGAACGTCAGGTCGATGATCTGTTCACTGAGCACAACGTCAACCGGGTCATCCTCGACTCTCGGGCTTTGTTCGACCGCCCTCCGCAGACCCCCGAAGAGATCGATGCGTGGGAGAAGAAGCCCCGGCTGCCGGTTCGGCCTGTCGCAACGGGCCAACACCCAATCGTCAGGCTCATCGGGAACCGGGACCTCGACTCCAGCCTCGAACGGTGGCGTCAGTGGATCCCCGCCCTCGTCCGATGGTTGGGTGAAGGCCGACTGCCCGTGGTCTTCACCCACACCCCAGACAACCGAGATGCGTTGCCATTGGCTCGCCGTTTCCACCAGATGGTGGCCGCTGCCTGCGCTGCCGACGGAACCGTGTGCCTGCCGTTGCCCGAGCCAGTGACCGCCGAGGTGCAGCTGGACCTGCTCGACGCAGCGGCTCCGGAAGACAACCATTCCCGCCCAGTTGCAGCAGACACGAGAGGAACCGGGTAGAAACATCCGGTGCGCGTCGGGATCGTTGGAGCAGGGTTGGCCGGTTTGGCTGCCGCGAAAGAAGTATCCGCAGCTGGCCATGAGGCCATCGTCTACGAGGCGAGCGATGGGCCTGGCGGCCGCGTGCGGACCGACCAGGTCGACGGTTTCCGCCTCGATCGCGGCTTCCAGATCATGCTCACGGCCTACCCAGAGTGCAAAGAGTTGCTCGACTACGACCGACTCGATCTCCAAACCTTTCTTCCAGGTGCGTCGGTTCGCATCGGCGACGCCTTCCACCGCATCGGTGACCCTCTACGCGAGCCGAAACAACTGAAGGCGACACTCACCGCACCAATTGGTTCGCCGCTCGACAAGCTGCGGATCCTCTCGTACCGGCTGAAGGTGAGCAGAGGCTCCGTCGAATCGATGTGGGAAGGCGTCGGCACCACGGCCGCCCACCGATTCGAGAAGCTTGGCTTCTCCGATCGAATGGTCCAACGATTCCTGCAGCCCCTGTTCGCCGGCATCACGCTCGATGCTGACCTCCAGGGCAGCAGCCAAGTCGTCGACTTCGTCTTCCGCATGCTCTCCGCCGGCGATGCTGCTGTTCCCGCTCAGGGGATGGGCGCCATCTCCGATCAGCTTGCCGGCTCATTGCCAGGTGGCAGCATCCACTTCGGGGCCAAGGCCGAACGGGTCACGCCATCGAGTATCGCAATCGCCGGGGGCGACGATGCCAATGTCGATGCCGTCATCATCGCCACAGACGCCACGGAGTCAGCGAGGCTCGCCAAGACCGAAGACCCGGGTTGGAACAGCGTGACCAGCCTTTGGCTGACCTCACCGATCGCCCCGATCGACCAACGCGTGCTCACTCTCAACGGCAGTGGCCGCGGTCCGATCAACTCGATGGCACCGATGAGCCACGTCAGCGCTGACTACGCGCCCGAAGGGTCGCATCTGTTCGTCGTGTCGGCGCCCACGATCGACCCTCAAGCTCCGGCAGCGATGCGCAAACAACTTGTCGACTGGTTCGGACCGGTCGCCACGACCTACGAAGAGATTCGGGTCGACCGAATCGAGAAGGCGCAACCGAAACAACTACCTGGCCATGACGCCAGAGCATCAGTCGAGGCCAACGGCCTCTTCATTGCCGGCGATCACCGTCGCGATGCTTCACTCAACGGCGCACTTGCATCTGGCCGGGCTGCAGCGCGAGCCGCAATGGAGTCTGCAGTCTGAGCTCAGGGCGTGCAGCGGACGATCAGCGCCGCTTGCGTCCGAGGAACCCGTTCCAACCTTCAGGGAACGCGAGGTCCTCGTAGCCAGACATCACCACAACGTCGAACCCGGCCGCCAGCAGCTGCTCGGTGACAATCTCTGGTGAGTAGAGATCGAGACGATGGCGCTCATCGGTCCGTCGCCACACCGCCCCGTCCTGACGGAACAACATGGTGTCTCGCGTCATCGAGAGTCCGTCGTAGGACCCCTCGGTCCGCACGAAGAGGGCCCAACCATCGCCTTCGAATCGAGCATCGTTGCGAGCACCGGAGCCGATCCGGCCCGGACCGGCCGCATCGAGCATGGCCAACCCGCCGGGCAGCAAAACGTCGAAGACACGCTGAGCGAACCCGGCGATCGCCTCCCTCGTGGTCGAGTCATCAATGGCGTAGTTGATCGACTCGCCGATTGCGGTGACCGCCACGCAGGGAGGGATGTCAAAGGTGAACAGCGAGTTGACGATGAACGTCGCATCCGGGGCATTCGTTCTCGCCAACTCGACCATCTCAGGAGAGATGTCGACCCCGACCACGTCGTATCCGGCATCGGTCAGACGGCGAGCGGTCAGTCCTGACCCGCACCCGAGGTCGACCACGAGACCTTCAGAAATCCCTCGACGATGGAGCTGATCGATGAGCTCTCCAGCGGCAGCCAAAGCAACCCGGTCGTCGTTCAGATGATCGACTGCTTGTCCCTGGATCGCCACGAGCCCATTCTGCCTCATCTCGGCTCGCACCGGAATTCGGTTCCCTTCGAGATCCCCAGGCCTTGTGCTCGCCAGTAACGTCGAGCTGTGCCAGAACTTCCCGAAGTCGAGACGATCCGGCGCCAACTCCAACCACGGTTGACAGGAAGACGCGTCCTCGAGGCCGGCTCGCACCCATCGGCAAAATTCACGCCGGCTCGAGCGGTCACGGGAGCGTCCATCACCGGTGCCGGTCGGCGGGGGAAATATCTCCTGCTCGCTCTCGACGATGGCCGGGAACTGGTGGTCCACCTCGGCATGACTGGTCGTGTCGTCTTCCGAGACGGCCCGCCAGACGACAGCGATCCGCATCTACGTGCATGGTGGCACCTGGACGGCAACGAGACCATGGAGTTCATCGACACCCGCCGCTTCGGACGCCTCCGAGTTGTACCTGCAGGCGACTATTCCGGCATCCCGACGCTGGCGAACGCTGGCCCGGAACCGTGGGACCCCGAGCTCACGCCCAAGCGGTTCTGGCAGAGCATCAGCGCAAGCAAGCGAGCGATCAAGACCCAGCTGCTCTCGCAGAAGCCCGTCGCCGGTGTGGGCAACATCTACGCCGATGAGGCGCTTTGGTTGTCCGAGATCAACCCGATCCGCCGCTCGCTCAGCCTCGAAAGGGCAGGGCGACTGCTCGAAGCAGTCCAAACGGTGATGGCGCAGGGCATCGAGCTCGGGGGAACGACGCTTCGCGACTACCGAAACGCTGACGGTGGGAGCGGCGACAACCAACATGCCTTGTCGGCCTATGGACGTGCCGGTCAGGCGTGTTTGCGGTGCGGCGAGCTGCTGCAATCCCGCGTGGTCGACGCTCGCACAACGGTGTGGTGCGTAGCATGCCAGCGGCACTGATTCAGAGCGGAGCGGGCGCATGACCAAATGGTTGACTCGAGAGCAACAAGACCTGTGGCGCCTCTGGGTGGAGGTCACCCAACGCCAGAACATCGAATTCGACGACGACCTCCAGACTCACTCAGGCCTGACGATGTCGGACTACGAGATCCTCGTCACGCTGTCGGAATCACCGGATCACGAGGCTCGTATGAGCGAGCTGGCACACCGCGCCATCATCTCCCGCAGCCGCTTGACCTACCGCGTCGACCGCATGGTGGCGAAGGGGTTCGTCACACGAGGCGACGCCGGGACTGACCGCAGAGGCGTCGTCGCCAAGCTCACCGCCGAGGGCATGAGCCACCTGGAAGAGGCCGCCCCGAAGCACGTCGACAAAGTCCAGCAAATGCTGTTCGAGCATCTCGACAACGATGATCTCGACGCGCTCCGTTGCATTCTCGACAAGCTCGTCGGCTCCGTCCGAGACTGAATCCGTGCCCGAATCGACCATCCCTTCTCCGGCGGCAACTTCATCGTCGCCCGCTCGTTCAACCATCGATTCTTCACCTCTGCGATTCGCTGTGATCGGGCCTGGCCGAGCGGGCCGGTCGTTTCGCTCTGCGTTGACGACCGCCGGTGCCGTTTGCATCGATGTGGTTGGCCGAGAGGACGACCCCGAACGGCTCGACTCGACACTTGATCTCGTACTGATCACCGTCCCTGATCGTGCCATTGCCGAGGTAGCGGCCCGAATTCCGCAGGGTCCTCTCGTTGCCCACGTTTCCGGCGCAACCACGCTCGCACCGTTGCTCGCCCACCACGATCGCTGCGGTTCGGTTCATCCCCTCATGTCGTTGCCAGACGGCGACACCGGGTCCGCTGCACTTCTCGACGGAGCCAACCTGGCCATCGCCGGGGCGAACCTTGCCGACGAACACGAACTGCTTGCGCTTGCAAACCTGTTGGGGGCCAACCCTTTCGTGGTCAACGAGGCGAGGCGAGCGGAATACCACGCGGTCGCGTCCATTGCAGCCAATCATCTGGTCGCGCTGACCGCTCAGGTCGAACGCCTCACCAACGACGCCAACCTTCCGCTTTCCCCGTTCCTCGACATGATGCGGGCCGTGCTCGACAACGTCGAACGAGCCGGCGCAACGGCCTCGCTGACAGGACCTGTGGCCAGGGCCGACTGGGCCACAGTGCAAGCGCACCTCGATGCCATTCCCGGCCCTGAACGCGAGCTTTATCTGACCATGGCCAAGGCATGCGCCGATCTCGCTGGCCACACCTTCCCGTTCGCCTCCAACTCCCAACTCAACTCGCCCGAGGAGCAGCCATGAGCTTGCCCGAACTCGTCCCTACCATCGCCGAGCTCCGCCAACGCCTCGATGGGGCCAGAGCCACCGGGCAACATGTGGGCTTCATCCCAACCATGGGCTACCTCCATGCCGGCCACGGATCACTGATCGCTGCCGCTCGTGGCACCAATGATCTTGTCGTTGCCAGCATCTTCGTGAACCCGTTGCAGTTCGCCGCCGACGAGGACCTCTCTGACTACCCACGCGATCTCGAGCACGATCGACAACTCGCTGGTGAGCATGGCGCCGACCTCATCTTCACACCGACTGTCGACGAGATGTACCCGTTCGGCCCCGTTCTCACCCAAGTCACCGTCGATGCGCTCGCCGGCCGGTGGGAAGGCGCAACGCGACCGACCCACTTCTCCGGGGTGGCCACCGTGGTGTCGAAGCTGTTCTCGATCGTCGGCCCTTGCCGGGCCTACTTCGGTGAGAAGGACTTCCAACAGTTGGCACTCATTCGGCGGATGGTCGCCGATCTGTCCATGCCGATCGAGGTCGTTGGCTGTCCGATCGTCAGAGAACATGACGGCCTGGCCATGTCCAGCCGCAACGCCTACCTCGACCAGGACCAGCGAGCGGCTGCGCCAGTGCTGCGTCAGGCCCTCGACCGCGGCCTGGCGCTCATTGCTGCCGGAGAGCGTTCACCGGCAGTCGTAGCTACCGCAATGGCCGAAGTGGTCGGCTCTCAACCACTGGCCACGCTGGATTACGCCGCCGCCGTCGATGCCTCGACGCTCGAGGAGCCCAACGAGCTGGACGGTGACATTCGGCTCATCGTCGCCGCTCAGATCGGCAGACCTCGACTACTCGACAATGCCGGTGCCACACTCTGAGCCATGAGCAAGCTCACAGGCGTTCCCCGTATCCAGGCATCGAAGATTCGCCGCGGCGATGATCCGCTCGTCATGGTCACCGCGTACGACGCTCCCTCTGCTCGCGTGGCGAGTGAGGCGGGGGTCGACATGATTCTCGTTGGCGACAGTGTGGCCATGGTCGTGCTCGGTTACGACGACACACTGCAGGTGACGATCGACGACATGGCGTACCACGTTGGCGCCGTCGCTCGAGCCAAGCCAGACGCAGTCATTGTTGGCGACATGCCCTGGATGAGCTTCCACGTGTCGACCGACGACACTCTCAACAACGCAGCAAAGCTGATTCGGGCTGGTGCGCAATGCGTGAAGATGGAGGGCGGGCGCAAACGCATCCCGATGATCGAAGCGATCAGGGCCGCCGAGATTCCCGTCATGGGCCATGTTGGTCTCACCCCGCAGTCGCTCAACGTGATGGGCGGCTTCAAGGTCCAGGCCAAGCGGGCCGGTCAGGCGAGGTCACTCGTTGATGCCGCCAAGGCGCTCGAAGCGGCTGGCTGCTTTGCCCTCGTCGTCGAGGGCGTCCCCGACGTCGTCGGCGAGATGGTGACCGAAGCGGTCGGCATCCCGATCATCGGCATCGGCGCTGGCCCGAACTGCGACGGCCAGGTGCTCGTGTACCACGACGTCATCGGACTCGAGAACCGTTTCAAGCCCAAGTTCGTTCGCCGCTACGGCACGGCCTTCGAGGACCAGGTGGCCGCGGTGGCCGGGTACGCCAACGACACTCGTTCCGGCAACTTCCCGTCGGTCGACGAGTCGTACCAGGCCAACGATCAGCTCACCGACGCTCTCGGCCTCTACGGCTCAGGTACCAAGTAGCTGTAACCGCCCGTGCTCGGCTGTCGCCGCTGAGGGCTCATCTCGGCTGTCGCCACTGAGGGCTCATCTCGGCTGTCGCCACTGAGGGCTAATTTCGGCTGTCGCCGAATGTAAACCGTCGCTTCACTTCCCACATTGCCGGGTGGGGAGTGCCAATCATGAGCCAGGCTTGCTCGGCGACACACCGCATCGGCAGCATCTTCTCCGCTGCTTCAGCGAGGCTTGCCATTTCTTCGGGCGTGCCCTCGATGCCGAGCGTCAGGTGAGGCACGTGCTTGCCGGCGTGGCGGCCGCCGTATGGGATGCACTGCGTCCAACGGCTGATCAACCGCTCGGTCAATTTGACGAACGGCGTGGCGTCAGACGGCGCAAGGAAGACGACACGATCGTCGAACCAACCGATCTCGGTCAGCTCGAACTCGAAGGGTTCGACCTCATGGAAGAAGTCCTCGACTTCGGCGTGCGCTTCCTCGCACCGATCGGGTGGAAGGAACGGGTACAGCAGCGTGAGATGGGCAGGCACACCCTCAGGTGACACCGCAGCGTTGTGCACACGGTGCTCTTGGATGAAGTCCTCGAATGCAGGGACCGGGATGATCAGGCCGGTCTCGACCTCGGCTGCTGTGCCGTCCGCTTCGCTCACGGCGACCGACCGTAGTCAGGTTATGACGGTTTCGCTGTGCTTCTCGGGAATCGGCCGAGTGAGTCGGCGGACACCGACCAACGCGAGGATTGCGGTGAAGGACCCAAGAGCGAAGGCTGGACGCTCGCTGCCACTCGCGTCGATCACTACACCGAGGAGCGGCGCACCCAGCGCACCGGCGATGTCAAAGAAGAACCCGAAGCTGGCAACGGAGTGACTGCGCTCGTGTGGCTCGGTCTTGGCCATCACGAGAAGGAACAGGGCCGGGTAGTTGAACGCCACGCCGCAGGCGAGGATCGCCGTGCCCACGTAGACCCCAACGACCGATGGCCACAGGGCCACCACACCGAGCCCGACTGCAATGAACGCAAAAGCGAACGTGCTGCCAGCGCGAGCACCAAGCCGATCCGGAAGGTCCGCGAGAGTCAGTCGGATCACCAAAACAATCGCCGCATAGAACAAGAAGACCGTGCCGGCCGATGCGCTTCCGTCGCTGAGATCGTCGAGATAGAGAGCCAGGAAGGTCGTGTAGCCAACGAAGCCAATCAGTGACAACGTCAGCAGGATTCCTGGCAAGACTGCGGCCGGGTGCAGGAATGCCTTCGATCGGGGCTTGTCTTCTGCCCCCTCGAAGACGGGTGGCTTCGCTGGCACGGCAAAGGCCAGGAGGGCCGACACCAGCGACAACGACAGCGCCACGCGGCAAACAGTTTCGAAATCTGCTCGTTCGTTGATGAACTCGCCTAGGAACGGGCCGAGGCCAAGGCCGACATAGATGGCCAGGCTGAAGTAGCTCGAAGCCTCGCCCCGACGCTCGTCACTGGCGAGATCCTGCGTGGCCGTGGCGGCGCCGACAAACGCTCCGGACTCGCCGATCCCACTGAAGATGCGCAGCACGATGAGCGCCGGGATCGACAGCCACACGGGATAGAGCACCACCGACACGCCGGTCAGCGCTGCGCCGCCGACCAACAGGACCCGCCGGCCGTACTTGTCGCCAAGGCGGCCGAGGAACGGTCGGATGATTGCAGCCGACACACCAAAAGCGCCGATGACGATGCCGACTTCGGCGCCGGACCCGCCGAGCACCTCTTCGACGTAGCGAGGCAGCGTCGGCAACAACATGGCGAAACTGATGAAGTAGAAAAGCGCCGCGAGCGTGATGATCGCGAACCGGACGGTGACGAGTCGCTCACCAGGGCCCGCGGGTGTTGTGGAACTCGCCACACCGAGGAAGGCTCGACTCTGCCCAGACGGCGCACTGTTCACCGCCAGACGCTACCGATCGTCCACCGCGGTCTGTGTGGTGTGGTCCGAGGTCAAACGGCACACGTTCCCCTGCGCTCTGGACCACGTCTGTGAAACGCCGAAGACTATGGTCCTGCTCGTGGCGCCCATCAGACTCAGAGCACCGGCCGACTTCGAAACCGGATTCGCGGCGATCCGCACCGAACTCGATGTCCCGCGCCACTTCCCGGCCGAGGTCCTGGCCGCAGCCGAGGCAGCGTTCCCGGCCAACGTCGACCGACTCGACGCTCGACACCTGCGATTCATCGCCATCGATCCTCCGGGGGCAACCGACCTCGACCAGGCCTTCTTCGCCGAGCGTCGAGGTGACGGCTATCGAGTGTTTTACGCCATCGCCGACGTCGGAGCGTTCCTCGAGCCTGGTGGCGTCATCGATCTCGAAGCTCGCACCCGCGGGACCACGCTCTACTCGCCCGACATCCGCACCCCCCTGCATCCCGAGGTCATTTCTGAAGATCGGGCCAGCCTGTTGGCCGGAACAGAAAAGCCCGCATTGCTGTGGACAATCGACCTCGACAGCGACGGAGCGCCGCTCGACAGCCGCCTCGAGCGGGCCACGGTTCGAGTGTCCGAGGCCATCGACTACCGGACGGCCGCCGCTCGGATCGACGCCGGCACTGACGAGTCACTTTCCCTGCTCCGCACAATCGGCATCCTGCGCCAAGAACAGGAAGCAGCGCGTGGCGGCGTCAGCCTCAATCTTCCATCACAGGAAGTTGTCGAGCACAACGGCTCGTACGGGCTCGAGTACGACGCATCGCTACCGGTCGAGGGCTGGAACGCACAGATCTCGCTCCTCACCGGGATCGTCGCTGGCCACGCCATGCACGACGCCAGCGTCGGAATCCTCCGCACACTGCCGCCATCTCGCAAGCAAGACCTGCGCCGCCTCAGAAGACAAGCAGTCGCACTCGGCGTCGAGTGGCCTGACGATCTCGACTACGCCAGATTCATTCGCACGATCCATCCGGACAGCCCGTCGACGAACGCCTTCCTGCTGAAGGCCGCCCGGTCGTTCCGAGGGGCGGGCTATGTCGCGATGACGGGCACCCGTCCCGAGCATCCCGAACATGGCGCCATTGCATCGATCTACGCCCACGTCACTGCTCCCCTTCGCCGCCTCGTCGACCGATTCGGCAACGAGATCCTCCTCGCCCTTCATGCTGGCCAGGAGCCACCGGCCTGGGCGGTCGAAGCACTCGACGAGCTGCCATCGCTGATGGGTAGAGCGAAGTCGAAGGACAGCGCCCTCGAGCGCAGCATGGTCGACTTCGCCGAAGCGATGGTTCTCGCTCCGCACCTGAACGAGATCTTCAAGGCGTTCGTCGTCGACCTCGACGAACGCAAGGAGCGCGCCACACTCCAACTGCGCGATCCAGCCGTTGTTGTCCACATGGACCCGAGCGGGTTCGAGCTGGCAGAGGAAGTCAACCTGCGCCTCAATGCGGTCGATCCCGTCGCACGCACCGTTGACTTCCAACGCGTTCGCTGACCTGCCCGAAGCAGAGGTTCACATGACAATCGATACCGACCAATTGACCGAGAAGCTGGCGATGGCCACCGAGCTGGGCCAAGGCGAGGATCAGCCATTCGGCCTGCATCTGGCCCTCGCGGTCCAGCACTGCGGCGAAGTGGTTGCCGAGGTCTACGGGACCACTGCCGACGCCAACACTGCCCTGATCTCGTGGTCGAAGGCCAAGAGCTTCACGCACGCCATGGTCGGAATGCTCGTGCTCGACGGTGTGCTCGATCCGGCGGCTCCTGCCCCTGTGCCGCGATGGGCAGACGACGAGCGATCCAAGATCACGCTTCAACACCTGCTCGAGATGAACAGCGGTCTCGAGTTCGTCGAGGACTACGTCGACGGCGACGTGAGCCACGTGATCGAAATGCTGTTCGGGTCAGGCAAGGACGACGTCGCCGACTACGCAGAATCGTTCCCTCTGGTCCATCAGCCGGGCACCGTCTTCAACTATTCGAGCGGCACGACCAACATCATCAGTGCCATCTGTGATCGAGCGATCAAAGCCAACGGCTTGGCCGACAGCACCCAGGCGTTCCTTCAACAACGTCTGTTCGATCCGCTCGGCATGAGCTCAGCCACGATTCAGTGCGACGATCAGGGCACGTTCATTGGCTCGTCGTTCGTCTTCGCCACGGCCCGTGACTTCGCGAAGTTCGGCCAGCTCTACCTCGACGATGGCGTCGTTGCCGACGAGCGCTTGCTGCCGGAGGGGTGGGTGCAACACGGCCGGACGCCCGTCAGCTCGCCTGTTGTCGAGGGGCATTGGTACGGCGCCCAGTGGTGGCTGTGGGACCACAATTGTGATCCAAGCCCGACGGGCACTGGCTTCGACTGTTCCGACATCAACGGGTTCGGCGCCCACGGGTACGAAGGTCAGTACACCGTCGTGGTGCCAGACCGCGACCTCGTCGTGGTCCGACTCGGCAAGACTCCAGTCGAACGTCAACCCGAGGTACGAGCATGGATCGCCGACATCATCCGCTGTTTCCCCACCCGCTGATGTCGAGCGCCCCGATCACGAGCGCGCTGATCGCCGGACTGGCAGCGCTTGCGCTGGCCACCAGCGCCTGCGGTGGGTCCGAAGACGGTGCTGACACCACCGACAGCGAGTCAGCGGCAACGACCGCTCCAGCAGCCGCGGAGACCATTGTTGACGAGCCCGCCGCTGACGACACTGCTGCCGATGAGTCCGCCGCTGATGACGCAGCGAGCTTCTTCCCCAATGTGATCGCCGCCGACGCCACGCAAGCCGAGGACGGCACGTGGACCTTCTCGGTCACGCTGAGTTCGCCGTACGACTCGCCAGCCCAATATGCGGACGCCTGGCGAGTGGTCGATGCTGACGGGACCGAGTTGGGCTTCCGTCTTCTGACCCACGATCACGCAACCGAGCAACCC
>RCMY010003887.1_pt1 | contig 13091 bp, 15 predicted proteins | sample 2041341 | NCBI WGS metagenome assembly RCMY01 (sample SAMN09708234, study PRJNA481090) | Marine sediment metagenome, whole genome shotgun sequencing project. | reverse complement strand
TGAGTTACGCTATGACGGGCCTATCGGCCCGTATCCGGACTTTAGTCCGTATGACTAACCCACCAGCTTTAGCTGGTGGTTGTTGAGTTGAAAATTTGTCTAAAATCTCCGACTCTGGAATACTTGACCAATTAGAGAACTCTCTGATGCCACCGGGATTGTCTGTGCTCCCGCATGGGAAGTCGGCAAATGCGTCTTCAACTTCATCACGCACCATTGATTGGCGTTTCTCAGGCTCTTTTTGGTCACTTCTCCAAGCGACCTCAGGCAATACAGCGATATAGCCAAGGCTCCTATCTTCCTTGCCACAAATGGTGTTTTCACCTACTGCGCGATAAGTATGCACTGTAGTTGATGCGCAACCTGAAGATGAAAGAATACATGTTGCTATAATTAATGCGCAGATAGATTTCATATCCGTATCCTTGTTCACTGTGACTCAATGACAGATTGATAGGCCTTTTCAAAAGGCACATCTTGCTTCAGCAAAGTAATTAAGCGAATCAACCCATCACTTTTAGCTTTACTGAGCCATCCCCTCACCTCATGGCCAGCAGTGGCATAAACAACTTTGAGTGCTTCTGGATTCACATTTGTGTCTGCGCTATATATTTTAACTACTGCCGGCCAATTTTTTTGTGTTGTTAGTTCGGCCAGGGTGGGTGTAGGAATACCTGATTTCACAATATCATTCCATACCTGCTCTGAGTGTGTAGGTTCATCACTCACTACCACTGCAAGACCCTCATTAAACCAGGCAGGAACTTTTTTTAACTCAGGGTAACCGCCTAGACGGTCATAGAGTTCAGCATGAGACCATTCATGAGCTATCAGTGGAGCAGTGATACCCCGCGGTGATAAAAGTATTTTTGAACCGCCAAATGCTTTTGCTCTTGAAGTTGTGCCGCCTAATCTCTGATAACAGGCATTCGAAGAGCATGCGAAAATATCTGGAGATGAATTTATTTCACCAAAATGATCTAGAACTTTACTTCTTGCCGCAGCAACCATTCCTCTTGTTGTACCTCCGGCAACTCATAGTCAACAAAAACATGATCCGCAATACGTTCCAAGCCAAACCATTCTGGTAGCCATAATTTGAAACCTTTAACTGTGCTGCAACCAGTAAGACATATAATCACACCGATGCTTAAAAAGGCGTATGAAATAACTCTCTTCATTTTCACTATTTTTTCAATATGGCACACTTTATTGTCGCACAATGCCGCGATAACTAGCGATTATTCCGTTGATTGTTTTGGGCATATAATGAGGCGCAGCCCATGCGAAAGGCAGAGGACGGCATCGACTGGACCCTGACCGCGGCCGCGTTTCGAGCTGGCTTCCGCGACTTGGCTGAAGCGCTGACTAACGAACGCTTGGCGCGGAAGTCGCGCAGCGCGATAAACCGTAATTTCCTGGCGCGCTTGCAGCGGCAGCACTGCGAATAAGCAGGCCGCCTGAGACTGACGAAGTGCTGCGGCGACGCAAATGCTCAGTCCGCCTTACACGTAGGCAAAACACGTTGGCAAATAACGGGCGCTGCGCCGAACTTAATGCGGGTATGGGTCGGGTTGTCTTCGTTAGCGCTCACAAACAGTTTCGATCCGGGTGTAAATGGTTTATTCGCCCCGCTACGCCGACAGACAGAGACACAGTCGGCGAACAGCAAAGTGACAGCAAATATCTTTCCGTTTGCTCACTCCGTGTACTCCGCGTCGTTACATTTGTGGCCCCGCGCTGGCTTGAGACTGTGGCCGTATATATAAGCGCCAAGACGGCGTTTCTGCTCGGCGCCCTGATCTTGATCGAAGCGGAAGTGAATGCCACCATAAACACGCACATCGTCAATGTCGGATGTGATGTTCTTAAGCTTTGTATACCGGAGAGTCACGTCCGGCGCTGCTGGACTTGACACAGTGATGGCATGACCGTGTCGACCGAAGATACGCTCGAGCACCTCGCGGGCGGCGTAGCTGGTGGTCGCGTGCCCTGATGGATAGCTCGGAAAACAAGGCGCGGAAATAAACGGTATATACGAGGAATCTGCGACGGTCCTTCGGTTGCCATCAGTACCCGCCGCTAAAATCGCGGTCTCCGGGCGCCAAAAATTATAATGATACTTCGTATCCATCACTGCGACGCCGCCATCGCTCAGCGCCATGTTGAGCAGCGCGAGGCTGCGTGCATTCTGTGAGAGCGAGTGGTGTCGGGCAACTGCAAGCTGCCGGGCAATTGGATTCCAAAGCGCTGCGTCGCTCAATACGGCATAAAGTTTCGCAACATTGGCCCGCTCCGGAGGTCGCTCGGTGCTGTCGAGGCCACCGACTTCCTTCACCTCTTTGTACGCTCTGGTGTAGCTGCCGCTGCTGAGCGCGGGAGGTGGATCCGAGCGGAACTGATGAGCGCTACGGATCGCGAAGGGTGTGACGTTCCGCCAGTGACGAAAGAACCCGCCGGTAGCAGGACAATCCGGCGTCAGTTGCCAGTCGCCAGGTTCAGACGTCGACGGCACGTAGGAATCTGTCAGCTCCGAGCCATCGTTTGCGCGCGCGGACATGACTTCTGCTGCCGCAGTCTCTCCGATCGCAATTGCGCCGCTTTTGGCCGAACCTTCTGCAATTCCGGCGAGCGAGTTGTCCAGCGCGATATCCAAAAATGCCGCTCGATCCGGGAAGTAGTTTCGAAGCACAGCATGAGCCGAAGCGATGGCCGCTGCGTCGGCGGAAACGTCGGGCGACGGGGTAATTGTTCCCAGATACGGTTTATAGTGGCCTGTCACCGCATTGACCGCTTCGAATACCGCAAGCTGGGTAATTGCCGCAAAGCGATTCTGAAAAGGTGGAGGTTGGTCCTGCACGAGTTCCAGCATAATTTCGTTCCAATCCAGCACAGCGTCGGCTTGCGCCATTGCTGGGCTTAACATCAGAACGCTACACAAACTAACGGCAGAAATTATTCCATAATTCATAATGAGCTCCTTTGTATTACATTTCCAGGTGCAAAGGAGTGTGCAGTAGAAACGCAACACAGCGCTTCCGGAAAACCACCCATTTTGCGCCGCACGCCGGTTTGGGTAATTTCCGCCATTGCCAGAATTGTTAGAAGAGCTGATGTTCGTAGGCGTACGCTGTGGCGGCAGCCCGTGACGGAACGTCGAGCTTTCCCAGGATATTGCTGACATGCCGGTCGATAGTCCGTTCGCTTAAGTGCAACTCTGCTGCGATAGCTTTGTTGGTGCAGCCGGTGGCGATCAGGTGGAGCACATCGCGTTCACGAGTTGTGAGGGGATGCTCATTGCGTGCCGAGGCGGCGTTGTGGGACGCGCCCACGCGAGCTAGATCTGGCTGCGCACCCAGCTGCTCGAATGCGGTTTTAGCTGCGTCGAATTCCAGCGTAGCTGCCTCTTCATCGCCAAGCAGGCGACACACCTGGCCAATGAGTACACGCACCCGTGCAGCTTCGTATGGCGCCTCAAGCCTTTGCCAGAGGTCGAACGCGCTCCGCAGCGGCGCGAGCGCCACCCAGGCATCACCCTCGGCTAGCGCAATCGCCCCCTGTGCTTGCGCGGCCGCGGCGCGCAGTGCATCCGAGTCGAATATGTCGGCAAGCCGCTGGAGTTCCTGGCACGCGCTGCGGGCCTGCTCGATATCCCCGCTAGCGAGCATCATTCCAAGGTAGACGGGTAGCAGCCGAGCGCGCTGTGACTGTTCGGTAGTCGCGGTCATGAGTCGGCAGATCGCCGTGCAAGCTGTATCCGCATGCCCCTGGACCAAACGCAGCAGCGCGATTCCTGGTTGTGGTTCCAGTCCTAATTGGCTTGCGCTGCGATACAATTTCTCGGCCTGCGTAAACTCGCCGCGCAGACGATGTATTTCAGCCTTTTGATAAAGCGCCTCGGCAGGTGGCTTGTCGCCGGACTGCTCGCAGCGCTCACAGGCGCGTCGAACTTCTGCCAACGCCTCCGGCCACGCGCCGAGGAAACGCATAATCTCGGCACGAGGCACAAGGCAGGTGCCCGTGAACGCGAGCATCTGCGGTTCCTGCTCGCACACGTTGGAGAACGACGAGGTCCATTCGCGCGCACGGCCCACCGCGTATACTTGCCGGCAAGCGTCGATCACGCTGCAGTACATCAAACCGGCCATGATTGGCGAGAGTTCGCCGACAACGACTGCAAGCATGGTCTCATCAAGAAGTGCGAGGCCGGCCGGGACCTTGCCCTGCCGGATGCGCGCACGGCCCTGCAGGTGGCGCGCGACAGCGGTTAGATCGGCGTCTTTAAAGCGCTCGCCGATGACGGCCGCGTCGCTGGCGATCGTGTAGGTAATATCAGCGTTGCCACTAAGCAATTGTTGCTCGGCGACCGGCACCAGAAGATAGCCTCGCTCTGCACAATCAGAATTGCCAATCTGTCGCTGCCCACGTGCGATCCAGGCGTTCACCTGACCAACACGGCCTTGAAACATGAAACTGAGAGCGAGCCAGAACGCACAGCGCGCGGCTGACTGCGAGTCGCTCGCCTCGACATGCAACCGATGCAGGCGTTCGATGCAGCGTTGGAACTCAAGATTGCGGCCTATCAAGTACGCAGCGATGGCCAGGCATTCAAGATCATCGGCTGCCAGCGAACTGATTTGATCTGCGCTAAGGAGTGCCTGGTAGGCTTCAGTCCACAGATGGCGCACGTAGCATTCGCGGCCGTGATGAAGATTATCGAGCATGATAACAATCCTACGCATTACCCCGACAGGGCTCTGGTCGTGCTGTTGGCCTTGCATCCATCCTACGGTTGCGAACCAAGGGGTTTAGCTGCCTCAGCGTGTAGGTAAGGTCGATGCAATTTGATAGGAGCATCCGATGACTTTACGATCCAGTCAACGTACAGTGCACGAAATTTATGATACTCCAAAATCGCTTGTTCAACGGGATATTTGTGCAGTTGATGGGCTAAACCTAAGCCATTTTCGCAAGCTGATCCGAGAAATGGAGGCGATCAACATGGGCTGGGATGCGCTCTGAATCTATGGTGAATTACTCAAGTTGGGTAGTGAAGTATCACAAGAGACAATTTCAAAAATATAGTCGGCGTGCGAATAAACCACCTTCACAGATCTGGTAAAGTGATTGAGATCTATCAACGAAAGACGGCATCGATTCATTTCGATCAACCACTCGACCAAGCCTGGATATCGGTCGGTCTGCCAACCTTCTGGCGGCAGCAGCAGCGAAGGCGCAATCACGATATCCGTGGCTTCGATGTCATCGATGCAACGCTGCACATGAATCGGAACGCCGCTTGCAAGGTCCAACGGACCAACAGCCTCGCCAACGATCTCAACAAGAAAAGGGGATGGTATTGCGGCTGTGGTATCGCCGAATGCAATACCGGTGCAGTTCAGCACGTCGAAGATGCCGCTGAGCGTTGATACCACGGCATCCGGCAATGCCACAATGCTGACACGAACGGGGTCCGGATGATGTGTCGAGTTTTCTGAGTTTATCGCACCCCGGCGCCTGGCCTCCGAGAGCAGCGCCCTCAGGCGTATCCTGCAGGCACATTCTCACCCAAACCGGACACTTGATGCCAGCGCAATTATAAGTGTAGTGCGCTAAATCAATGTGTTGCGAGTGTGCGATCTGGTTTCTCCTATGATTTCATCACCGAAATACATTTTTCTAAAGTACTTTCGAATTCACACGGCGATCGCGGTGTTAAATAGCCGTTTTGCGACGTTTCTAGAACTGGGATCATAAAAGTGTACTAGACATCTGAAATACAAGAATAAGCCAGATCGCCAGTTTTTAACTTTATGTTGTCATGGGCCTTTTTGAGACCGCCAGGACGTCAAAAACGGACGAAATGCTGACGTTCCCCTATTCAATACTTGCCGAGTGAGTTCAATCATAACTGTGTCGGAGGTGTGATCAGGTGATTTCATCGGCCGCTCCTGGAATTGGGGCGGTCATCGAGAGACGCGATTATGGCGAAGATGCAGGGCCCGGACATCTAGCGGTCAGTCCCGACCCTCCATCTTCGCCTTCAGATCAGCAAACGGATTATAGGTTGCGGGTTTCACCTCGGTGTCTTTTGTGCTGCCGTAGCGCACATGGCTCTCAAACTTGCTGTGTTCTTCGTCATGGCAGTAGATACACAGCAGCTCCCAATTACTCCCATCGCCGGGGTTGTTGTCGTGATTATGATCAACATGATGCACAGTCAACTCCGACAGATTTTTACGATCGAACTCCCTCGCGCACCGACCACAGATCCACGGATAGATCTTAAGGGCGCGCTCACGATACCCAGCCTCCCGCTTGGAGTTGTACTCTAGCTGTTCAGCACGCACCTGCGTAAAACTCTTTGATGTAGGCTTTTGCACGCTCATGAGGTTTTTGCTCCGGTCGATTGACATACTACAAGTAAAAATATGCGATAGAAAGCGACACCATCTGGCGCCCTTGCGCTGTGCAATTTATTAAATCAGGCCGCGATCGGCAGGTGATAGGGGTCGACGCAGGATTCGGGATCATCGTACGCTAAGCCCCGTTTCAGCCCGATCTGATCCGTGAGAGCGGACGTTGCCCATGTTTCTCGCCGACCGGATCGTTAATGCCCAAATCGTCATTCGTCAGAATAGGCGTCACCGCTGCTAACGCTTATTTTTCTCATCCCAGATCATCGGTTCCCAGAGCTCTATTTTGTTTCCCTCCGGGTCAACGATCCATGCGAACACGCCGTTTTCGTGATATTGCGGACCCTCAAGAATCTCTACATCAGCTGCAGTTAGTTTCGCAATAAGCGCCTCCAAATCATCGACGCGATAGTTGATCATGAAACGCGCCTGACTCGGCGCAAACCAATCGCTATCTGCTGCAGCAACGTGCCATACTGTTGAACCACCGTCTTCAGCACTATCATTCTTCCACTCGAGGATGCCCCCGCCCCATTCCTGCATCGGAATGCCTAAATGCTCTTCGTACCATTTGGCTAGGCCTATGTTGTCTTTGTTTGCGAGAAAGAAGACCCCACCAATCCCGGTGACCTTGCCTACATTGTCTTGATCAGCCATGACTTTCGCCCCGTGTGCTAGTAGATAACACCATAACAAACTCAAAAGCGTGGTGGTTAATTTGAACATCAGTGCCTACATTTTACAGACGATCACATACTTCTGAAGGCATTTCGCTACCTGTCCAGGGTGCGATTATTATCTATCTGGAATGTCGGCAATTGGCCGAGAGTACGAGTAGCCGAAACATGACATTTGGTTCTTTGTCTGGCCGCTGTACCCAATGTTGCTGACGTCCCTGTTTCAGGGCGATAAAATGGCCTGTCGTGTCGAAATTTTTTGGCGTCAATCACAAGACTCGGCCGACGACAGTCAGATTGACGGTAAAGTTGCGTGTCGCTATCTCGACGTAGGGGTAATCACAGTTGCTTCCATCTACTCGCATAGACGCTGCCGGGTTACTTGTGGCTAGGCGCTGTCTGTACAAACTCCTCTGCACTTGGCTGCGGAAGCAAGCCCCAGAAGGTGACCACCCTCGCAATACGATTCTTCTCGTCGAGCTCGATCACGTCCCATCCTGTGCGTGATGTCAAGCCAGTTGGATCCAACAGCGTAAACTCAAAGCGGACCCACCTCCCGTGTCCGTCTAGGCCAGAGGTGACTGCCTTCCATCCGGGTTGATCTGTACGGAAGCGCTGAATCTCATCAATGACCGCCTTGCTGCCTTTGAACCGGTAGCCTGGCCCAACGACTTCTCCTTGTTCGGTCCAGCAGGACTGGATCAGTGTTTCGACTTCGAGCGGGTCTTCAGTGGTCCAAGCCTGCATGTATGCGCGAACCGCTGAATAGTCAGGTTGATGCATGGTCGCACCTAAGTTATTAACCAGTTGCCAGATAAGACTTGATCGAAATTATACGCTGCGCACTGGCGTCGTCAATAATGACATGGTGCTAGTCCAATAGTACTATTTTCTGGCACTGATTTGAGCGGCGTAATTTTGTGCGTAAAACAACGCTCAGGAGAAATAGGTAATCCAGCGCGTGAAGTTCCGCGAGACCAATCCAGGCATCGACGGCTTGCCGGGTTTGCTCTGTGATTTCGAACTGGACTGGCCGCAGAGTTTTTTGCTGGATAACTTGAGCACGGGATTGGATCCGACTACCTTGGCTCACATCGCTCACGCGCAATGAGACGAGATCGCCGCCATTTCGTCTACTGGCAAAGCAGTCGACTAGCTGTCGTTAGAGATGTTGCAGCGGCTCCCGTAATTTCGACCCAAAGGTGCCTTTGCCCCTAGGTCGTGGTGTCCTTCATAGTTAGCTCGCGCCAAGCGCTTAGAATCACACGGAACGCAGAGCGCAGAAACATAATCAGCAAAGCAAATGCTATCAGTAAGTCAGGCCACCCCGAAGCGAATAGCCAAACAAAAAGTGCCGCCGCAATTACCGCGAATCCCTCGAAGACATCGTTTCGTGAGCACTCCCACACCGACGACATGTTTACATCGTTGTGCCGATAAGGGTGTAGCAAGGCCAAACACCCGGCATTCGCCGCGAGATTTGCGATTGCCGCGATACTCATCGTCTCGAAGATCGGCGTTTCCAGGTTGAACAGGCGCCAACTAATCTGAATCGCCACCGCGACAGCGGCACCCATAATCAGCGTGCCTTTGAATAAGGCAACCTTCGCTTTTGCCGCAGTAGTTGACCCAACGACCGCAAAACTTAAAGCATAGGTCAGTGCATCGCCGAGGTTGTCCAAAGCGCCCGAGAGTAGGGCAGAGGATCCACTCATCGTTGCGGCAACAATCATCATGATGAACGTTGTCGCATTGATCGCCAGTACGGCGGCCAGAACACGGCGCTGCCGCGCCTGCAACGCTGACGTATCAACCGAACCCTGGCAGCAACTATCACTCATATCTACATTATCGCACTCAGTTCAGCGTAGGTCTGCTGATGGCCGATTTTACCAGTTCAATGCCTCATTCAACAGGTCGTTTGATCGGTGGCTTTCACTGGAGTAAGCTGACTTTGGATGTTTGCGACAGCGACAGGCCCTTCGAGACCCGCAGCGGCCCCCGCCGCTGTGGTGTAAGCTAGCGCGAACCATAAAAATGCTAGATAACCGTGGATGAAATCATGTCAAACAAACAACGAAAAATATTATTCGTCCTGGTCTTGTGTGCTTGCCTGCCGCTGACGACGGTAGCGAAAAGCCAAAACGAGGATATCGAATTACTAAGGCTGCCGCAGCTGCGAGCGCCGGCATCCATCGTACGAGATAGTTGGGGAATTGCCCATGTTCGGGCGCGAAATGAGCATGATTTGTTCTTTCTTCAAGGGTATGTCCACGCGCACGATCGCCTGTTCCAGATGGACGTCAGCCGCCGGACCGCCAATGGCACGCTGGCGACATTGTTAGGTCAAGGCGCTTTATCCAGCGATGTGGAACTACGCACGATTGGTTTACGCCGAGCGGCGGAGCGCTCATTGACAGCCTATTCGCCACCGGTAATCGCGGCGCTCGAAGCGTACGCTGCGGGTGTCAACTATTTCGTTTTCGAGTCCGGTACGCCACTGCCGCCGGAATATGGCGCGGTTGGCTTCGACAGAGATAATGCCGCAGGCGCATTTCCGGGCTGGGAACTGCTGGATTCTGTAGCGGTTGGCAAGTTATTGTCCTTTGGCCTATCGTTCGGTCTCGACGACATCGACAATAGCATTGCCTTGCAGGCATTTAGTGCGGCGCTGGATCCGCAGCTCGGCGCTGCATTGTTTTTTGAAGACTTGTATCGCACCCAGCCTTTTGACTCGGCCTCCACGGTACCCGATGCCGGTGCTTCCGGGTCACCGACCCGACCGCATCGCCATGGCCATAGTTACCGGGATTGGGAACAGGCAAATAACAAAGCCGCGGCAATGGCCCGCCGGTACAAAGAAAAAGCCAGCAAAGTTCCACTGCTGAAAAAAATTATGGAGCGCGATTACACCGACCAAGGTTCGAACGAGTGGGCGATTTCTGGCGCTAACTCGGACAGCGGCCTGCCCATCATGGCCAACGATGCGCACCTTGCCCTGGACATGCCCACCACATTTTATCCAATGCATCTAAGTGCCAGAAGTGTCGACGTGATCGGCAACGGCTTTGCAGGGGTACCGTTTGTGGTAATCGGACACAACCGCAGCATCACCTGGGGCGCGACCACCAACCCAATGGATGTCACCGATGTGTTCCTGGATCAACTCGTGCCAAATGCCGACTCGCCAATTGGCCTGGGCATTTTGTTCGAGGGGCAGTCCGCACCGATTATTCCGGTGCCGGAGCAGTATTTTGTCAACGCCGATATCGACAACGACGGTCGACCTGACGGTGTCGTCGTACCGGTGCCGCCCAACCCGGCGATACCGCTAGCCAGCTTGACCGTACCGGCGCGTAATAACGGCGCCATTATCGATTTCGATGCAGCAAACGGTAGCGCATTGACGGTGCAATACACCGGTTTCGCAGCAACCACCGAACTTGAAAGCTTTTACCTTTGGAATAAAGCCGCCGGGTTGCGCGGTTTCCGCAATGGGCTCAAATACTTCGACGTCGGTTCCCAGAATTGGTCCTACGCGGACCGATGGGGGAATATTGCCTATTTTACCAGCGCGGAAATGCCAATTCGTGAGGATTTACAGGCCGGCAACGTGGCCGGATTACCGCCGTTCTTTATACGCGATGGCGCTGGCAGTAATAACGAATGGATGCAAGTGCAGAATCCGCAGCCGCAACAAGCCTTGCCCTATGAAATTCTACCCGTTGAGGAAATGCCACAGCTTATTAATCCGCTCAACGGCTGGTTTATCAATGCCAACAACGATCCAGCGGGTACCAGCCTGGATAACAATCCGCTCAATGAGAGTCGACTTGGCGGTGGAATTTATTACCTGAATCCGGGCTATGCGCCTGGCTTTCGCGCCGGCCGGATCAAGCAGCGAATCGAGGCAGCGCTTGCCGCCGATGGCAGTATTTCTTACGAAGACATGCAAAGCATCCAGGCGGATGTTGGGCTGCGTGATGCACAATTCTTCGTACCCTTGTTGCTTAAGGCGGTTGACGACGGCCAGATGCCCGGCGCCAATGCCGCTCTTGCCGCGCTGGCTGCCGATACACGTGTGCAGGAAGCAGCCAAGCGAATGAATGATTGGGGAGCCTACGATTACACAGCACCGACGGGCATCCGCGAAGGCTACGATGCTATCGATGAGAACGGTGAACTCGGCGATCCCAGCGACGAAGAAATTGCTAACAGCGTAGCCACTAGCATCTACAGCGTTTGGCGTTCGAGTTTTGTGCAGAATAGTATCGACGCAACGTTGAGCAGCATGGGTCTGATTGAATTCGCGCCGGGCAGCAGAACGTCGATGACAGCCTTGCAGAATTTGCTGCGCAACGGCGGCGTTTCCGTTTCGGGCGTGGATTTCTTTGCCGCCGGAGGCTCGGCAGATCCGGCGATCAAGGTGCAGATCGTGATGCTGCAAAGTCTCGCCGATAGCCTTGACCGCCTCGCCAGTGACGAGTTCGCACCAGCCTTCGGCAACAGCACAAGCCAGGAAGACTATCGCTGGGGCAAGCTGCATCGCATCGTGTTGAACTCACCACTGGGAGAGCCGTTCAGCGTGCCGCCGGCAGCCGGAGAATTTTCACCACCCTTGGCCAACTTACGCGGAATACCCACTGATGGCGGATTTGGCACGGTCGACGCGTCGTCACACAGCGCACGAGCTACCGGCATCGACGGCTTCATGTTCGACAGCGGCCCCACCAACCGGCTGGTCGTCGAGATGGCACGCGGGGGACCATCGCAGGCGGAGTCGGTCTGGCCCGGCGGTACGAATGCCGTACCAGGCAATAAATTCTATGTGAACCAACTGCCGTACTGGCTGACCAATGACGCCATTCCACTATGGTTCCGCACCGGCGAAGTACTGCGCAATGCCTCGGGAGCGGTAATCTTCCTGCCGTGAGCGATGCCGCGCACCAGCACGCGCGCTTTAGTTTATGGCTCGGCCACGCGCGAAGTGACGGCAGTTGGCGGTGGTTTCATGAGGTACGCGGCACTGATTGTCGTGTTATTAGTCAGTCTGGCGTGCAGGGCGGACGAGAGCCCTTTGACTCGCGCTGAGTCTTCGAGCTATTCGGCAACGTCATGGTACACCGACTTTATCCATTTCCCAACGGGCACAGTAGAGTTTGAGATGACCGATGAGCAGGGCGTGCTGCATCGCTTCCGCTACCACAATGCCACCCCGCTCAATGACGCCAACTTCGACCTGGCTGTCAATTTTCTGGAGTATTGGGAGACGTGTGTGGTGCGCGGCAGATTGAAAGGCAACCAGGGTATTATCTGGGTGATTTTTAGTATATCCACGGTGAGCAAAAATTCGCGGCTTTGGGCCATCAAAATAACGACTTTTCATGTTTCCGAATGTAAAAGGGGTATTAAGGATTTTCCCTTTAAATAAGACATTCGCACCGTAAGCTATTGATTCTCGCTTGTATGACGCCGAAAATTACCTTTTGCCAAAAAATGATGCGCCTCTACAGGCCACGGGATACGAGGCTTGTAGCCGATTGTATCTTTTTAAAAGGGAAACTCTTTAGTATCCCAGAATCATTGTCCCATTAGTATGAGGATCACCCGGAGGGGTGTGGCGCATGGGTGATGGGGCTATGTGGTGTGTTATTAGGTAGAATGAAGCACGATTTTTAATGCGAAGAAGACTAGGTTATGGAACTAATTAAGGGTTGGACAGAGTTCGAACACCAAGATCGGTCCGGCAAATCTCGGTCTGTTACGTATAGGGTGTGCCGGCAATCCCCGGACGGCGGTAAAACGGTTGAGGTTCGCGGGGTAGGCAGCTTCCAATTAGATGACGACTTCGATTTAGATAATGATGATGCGATGATGATCCTTATCCGTTCCCGACTATGAGACTAGAGACTAGTAGTCTTTCAAACAGATGCTGCCTAATAATATGTCGCTACGCTATAGTCACTAACACTTGGCATGAGTGGTGATGGGATAAAGT
>RCMY010004527.1_pt1 | contig 13093 bp, 7 predicted proteins | sample 2041341 | NCBI WGS metagenome assembly RCMY01 (sample SAMN09708234, study PRJNA481090) | Marine sediment metagenome, whole genome shotgun sequencing project. | reverse complement strand
CGCACCAAGCCCCACGTAAACGTGGGAACGATTGGTCACGTAGATCACGGCAAGACGACGCTGACGGCGGCGCTGACGAAGATCAGCGCGGAGAAGTTTGGCGGCGAGTTCAAGGATTATTCGTCGATCGACGCAGCGCCCGAAGAGAAGGCGCGCGGGATCACGATTTCGACCGCCCACGTCGAGTACGAATCCGCCAACCGCCACTACGCACACGTCGACTGCCCGGGCCATGCTGATTACGTCAAGAACATGATCACCGGTGCTGCGCAGATGGACGGCGCGATCCTGGTGTGCTCGGCCGCTGACGGCCCGATGCCGCAGACCCGCGAGCACATCCTGCTGGCCCGCCAGGTGGGCGTGCCGTACATCGTGGTCTACCTGAACAAGGCGGACATGGTGGACGACGCCGAGCTGCTGGAGCTGGTGGAGATGGAAGTGCGCGAGCTGCTGGAGAAGTACGAGTTCCCGGGCGACGACACCCCGATCATTTCGGGTTCGGCGCTCAAGGCACTGGAAGGCGACACCTCCGAGATCGGGATCCCGTCGATCGAGAAGCTGGTCGAGGCGCTGGACACCTGGATCCCGCTCCCCGAGCGTGACATCGACAAGCCGTTCCTGATGCCGGTCGAGGACGTGTTCTCGATCTCTGGCCGCGGCACGGTGGTGACCGGACGCATCGAGCGCGGCATCGTCAAGGTGGGCGACGAAATCGAGATCGTGGGCATCCGCGACACCCAGAAGACGATCGTCACGGGTGTTGAGATGTTCCGCAAGTTGTTGGACCAGGGCCAGGCGGGCGACAACGCCGGCCTGCTGCTGCGCGGCACCAAGCGTGACGACGTCGAGCGCGGCCAGGTGCTGTGCAAGCCCGGCTCGATCAAGCCGCACACCGACTTCGAGGCTGAGGTCTATGTGCTGAGCAAGGACGAGGGTGGTCGTCACACGCCGTTCTTCAAGGGGTATCGCCCGCAGTTCTACTTCCGTACGACCGACATCACCGGTGCGGTGACACTGCCCGAGGGCGTGGAGATGGTGATGCCGGGCGACAACGTGAAGATGGACGTGGATCAACCCGGTGGCGATGGACGATGGCCTGCGTTTCGCGATCCGCGAAGGTGGCCGTACGGTGGGCGCCGGCGTGGTGACCAAGATCAATAAATAATTTGTCTCCCTTCCTTTCGAGTAGCGAAGGGGAGGGGCTAAAGGCAAGAAAACGGCACGGCGGCGCAAGCCGCCATTGCCATTTACGGAACATGCCAATAAAAACAGGCCAACAAGAGTAGGCCAACCAGAGCAGGCCAGTCACAACGGCCCGATCAGGGGCAGGCAAGAACCCACGAATACGCCAGTAGCTCAATTGGCAGAGCAGCGGTCTCCAAAACCGCAGGTTGGGGGTTCGAGTCCCTCCTGGCGTGCCACTTGACCGCATTGCGTGATCGCATTGCGGCCGCAGATGCAAAGTTGCAAGCCCAAAACAGGCAAGCCCCAAGCAGGCAAGCCCTTACCAGGCGAGCACAAACAGGACAGCCAAGGCCGGATGAATAGCAAGGTCATACAACCCAAGAGTACCGGTTCCGCAGGCGATATCGCCAAGTACGTGCTGGCGCTGCTGCTGGTAGTCGCGGGCGTCTTCGCGTTCTACTGGTTCAACGGGCAGTGGCCGAGCGTGTTTCGCGTGCTGTCGGTGGCCGGCGGACTGATCGCTGGCACGCTGGTGTTCATGACCACAGTCAAGGGCGCAGAGACGCGTGAGTTCCTGTCCGAGGCGCGTTTCGAACTGCGCAAGGTGGTCTGGCCCACGCGCAAGGAATCATTGCGGATGACCTGGGTGGTGATCGCCGTGGTGATCTTGCTCAGCCTGATCATGGCGTTCTACGACGTCATCGTGCAGTCAGCGGTGAAATGGCTGCTGGAACGTTGATTGATGCCACGCTACTAGATGCACTGAAAGTTGGAGCTGCAGTTTGATGCAAACGCAAGACAACAACGAAGAAACAACCCCGTCCGTGGATGCCGGTAAACAGGCAGTCCATATGCGTTGGTTCGTGGTGCATGCCTATTCGGGTTTCGAAAAGTCGGTGGCCCAGGCCCTGCGTGACCGTATCGTACGCACCGCAATGGAAGAGCGTTTTGGCGACGTGCTGGTGCCGACCGAGGAAGTGGTGGAGATGCGCGCCGGCCAGAAACGCCGTTCCGAGCGCAAGTTCTTCCCCGGTTACGTGCTGGTGCAGATCGCCAGCCATGACGAGAACGGCATCCCACGCATCGACAGCGAGTGCTGGCACCTGATCAAGGAAACACCCAAGGTCATGGGCTTCATCGGCGGCACCGCCGACAAGCCGCTGCCGATCACCGACGCCGAGGCGGCGCAGATCCTGGATCGCGTGCAGGAAGGCGTCGAAAAGCCCAGGCCCAAGGTGTTGTTCGAGGCTGGTCAGATGGTGCGTGTCACCGACGGCCCGTTCAACGACTTCAACGGCGTGGTCGAGGAAGTCAATTACGAGAAGAGCCGCCTGCGTGTAGCGGTGCTGATATTCGGGCGCTCGACGCCCGTAGAACTGGAATTCGGCCAGGTAGAAAAAGCCTGACCGTTTGTAGGGGCGTCTGTAAGGGCAACTGTAGGAGCGACGTAAGTCGCGATTGCACTAGCAGGTCGCAATTGAATGTCGCGACTTACGTCACCCCTACAAGCGCAAACAAACACGCCAGGGCGAGTGGTTCGCCCCGGCACTGAAGCGAGGAGCCCCGCAGCCATCGGCGTGCAGGCGTTTGGACTCGCAGGAGTAGTGAAATGGCAAAGAAAGTCGTTGGTTACATCAAACTGCAGGTCAAGGCAGGCCAGGCCAATCCGGCCCCGCCGGTCGGCCCTGCGCTGGGTCAGCGCGGCCTGAACATCATGGAATTCTGCAAGGCGTTCAATGCCGCCACGCAGAAGATGGAGCCGGGTCTGCCGATTCCGACCGTGATTACCGCGTATTCGGATCGTACCTTCACCTTCATCACCAAGACGCCGCCCGCGGCGGTCCTGCTGTTGAAGGCCGTGGGCGTGAAGTCCGGCTCCGCGCGTCCCAACACCGAAAAGGTGGGCAAGGTCACCCGCAAGCAGCTCGAAGAAATCGCCAAGGCGAAGGAACCCGACCTGACTGCGTCCGACCTGGATGCAGCAGTACGCACCATCGCCGGCTCCGCCCGGTCGATGGGCCTGACGGTGGAGGGTTGAGACCATGGCAATGACCAAACGACAGAAAGCGATCCTGGGTGCCGTCGACGCGGGCAAGGCCTATGCCATCGATGAAGCGCTGAAGATCATCAAGGACAACAGCAAGGCCAAGTTCACCGAGACCGTCGACGTTGCCGTGCGTCTTGGCGTGGATGCCAAGAAGTCCGACCAGCAGGTCCGTGGATCGACCGTGCTGCCCGGTGGCACTGGCAAGACCGTGCGCGTGGCGGTGTTCGCCCCGGCCGGCGCCAAGGCCGACGAGGCCAAGGCCGCTGGTGCCGAAGCCGTTGGCATGGAAGACCTGGCCGAGAAGATGCAGGCCGGAGACATGAACTACGACGTGGTCATCGCCACGCCGGACGCGATGCGCGTGGTCGGCAAGCTCGGCCAGCTGCTCGGTCCTCGCGGCCTGATGCCCAACCCGAAGGTCGGCACTGTTTCGGCGAACCCGGCCGAGGCGGTCAACAACGCCAAGGGTGGCCAGGTGCGTTATCGCACCGACAAGGCCGGCATCATCCACTGCACGATCGGCAAGGCCGACTTCGACGCCGACAAACTCAAGGGCAACCTGGAAGCCTTGTTGATTGACCTGATCAAGGCCAAGCCGTCGACCGCGAAGGGCCATTTCCTGCAGAAGATCTCGGTCAGCTCGACCATGGGTCCTGGTGTGATTGTCGATCAGTCTTCGCTGACGCTGAAGTGACATTGCGGCCATTGGCCGAAATGTCATCCTGAGCGAAGCAGAAGGATCTGCTTTTGCAGTAGCAACAAACAAAACAAACGAGCCAAGCAGATTCATCGCTTTGCCCGGAACGAAAATTTGAAAAGAGTTCAAGCCTGGCTAAGCGAGATCCTTCGCTGCGCTCAGGGCAAGATTTTGAGGGCGTCACCGAAGCTTCGAAAGAAGCCGACGCGATTAGCCGTCAAAGACCGCAGGTGCGGTCTGTTCTTCCCGCGACGACGGGCAGGGATGCTCGCTTGGCAATGGAGTCGCCGTCGCTGGAAGCCGGATCGCTTAATTTCCAGGTCTTGCACGTGTCGTATGCGTGCCGGACAGGGGCCTGCGCAGATGGTTGCCGACCCTCCAGTCATTGGTTGTATCGATGTGTTGGAAACGGCCACCGCAATGGATGTCCAAGCCTTGACAGGCAACCGGCATCCCGGCATCGAAGGAACGCTGCCGTCCCATTCCATCCCGGTTCGGAACCGGAGATGGCGTTCACAGGGCTTCAGATAGGCAATCCACCGCCAGCCGAAGCCCTTATGGAAAGCATGATCGAGGTAATGCAATGGCTCTTAATCTGACCCAGAAGCAGGAAGTCGTTGCCGAACTGGCCGTGATCGCAGGTTCTGCGCATTCATTGGTCGCCGCGGAGTACGCGGGTTTGACGGTCGAGCAATTGACCGGCTTGCGCAAGAAGGCGCGTAGCGAGGGTGTGTTCCTCAAGGTAGCGAAGAACACCCTGGTTGCGCGTGCAGTGGAAGGGACCGATTACGCCGTCATCAAAGACGGCCTGACCGGCCCGCTGCTGTATGCCTTCTCGCAGGAAGACCCCGGCGCCGCCGGACGTCTGATCAAGGAGTTCGCGAAAGCGAACGACAAGCTGAAACCGCGCCTGGTGTCGTTGGGCGGGCAGTTGTACCCGGGCTCCCATGTGGATGTCCTGGCGTCGCTGCCGACCCGCGATGAAGCGCTGTCGATGCTGCTCAGCGTCATGGTCCAGCCCGCCACCATGCTGGTCCGCTTGCTCAGCGAACCGGCCTCGCAAGTCACCCGCGTTATCAACGCGGCGGGACAGGCGAAGGCGGCCTGAAGCCATGTAGGAGCGCCCCATGCTGTCATGAAGCATGGCGCGACCTGCAAACAGTTCGGTAAAGATTCCTAAAACACAATCGTTTCCAACTTTAGATAACAAAGGTAAATCAAAATGTCCCTTTCGAATGAAGAAATCATCGAAGCGATCGCCGGCAAGTCCCTCATGGAAGTGATGGAGCTGGTGAAGGCTATGGAAGACAAGTTCGGCGTTTCCGCTGCCGCCCCGGTGGCTGCTGCTGCTGGTCCGGCCGCCGCTGCCGCCGCGGTCGAAGAGCAGACCGAGTTCACCGTGGTCCTGAAGTCCATGGGTGAGAAGAAGGTCGAGGTGATCAAGGTCGTCCGTGCCGTCACCGGTCTTGGCTTGAAGGAAGCCAAGGACATGGTCGAAAGCGCGCCGAAGGAAGTCAAGGAAGGCGCCACCAAGGAAGAAGCCGAAAAGATCAAGAAGGATCTCGAGGCCGCCGGCGCCACCGCCGAGCTGAAGTAAGCGGTACTTGGTTCGCCAGCACCACCAAGGCGAACACTGAAGGCTGGGGGCGAAAGCCCCCGGCCTTTGGTCGTTGTTGAAATACCGGGATTCAGGAGTAGGGATTCGGGATTCGTAAGAGCAGTAAAGCGCTTCTACCAATCCCTAATCCCGAATCCAAAATCACGGCTCCACACCGAGTTGGCAGTTGGAAGTAGCGGGAGAGGGCGTGCTGGTGCCGGCAATACCAGCGACTTCCCACTGGCAATTTGAGTCCCCCAGGGTCGCGGACGCGCGATCCTCCCACCGGCCGCCGCAGGCGTCCGTCGGGCACACAAGCAACTTAAGGCGGTAATCGAAATGACCACTGCTTCCACCAAGACCCCCTCCGGCAAGTCGGCTTCCAAGCCCCACTATTCGTTCACCGAGAAGAAGCGCATCCGCAAGGACTTCGGCAAGAGCCGTTCGATCCTGGAAGTGCCGTTCCTGCTCGCGATCCAGGTCGACTCGTATCGCGAGTTCCTGCAAGAGAACACCGATCCGGCCAAGCGCAACGACAAGGGCCTGCACGCCGCCCTGAAGTCTGTGTTCCCGATCGTCAGCTACAACGGTTACGCAGCGCTGGAGTACGTCGGCTACAAGCTTGGCGACCCGGTGTTCGACGAGCGCGAGTGCCGCAACCGCGGCCTCAGCTACGGCGCACCGCTGCGCGTCACCGTGCGCCTGGTCATCTACGACCGTGAATCGTCCAGCAAGGCAATCAAATATGTGAAGGAGCAGGAGGTCTACATGGGCGAGATCCCGCTCATGACCGGCAACGGCACCTTCATCGTCAATGGCACCGAGCGCGTCATCGTCTCGCAGCTGCATCGCTCCCCGGGCGTGTTCTTCGACCACGACCGCGGCAAGAGCCACAGCTCGGGCAAGCTGCTTTACAGCGCCCGCATCATCCCGTATCGCGGCTCCTGGCTGGACTTCGAGTTCGACCCCAAGGACGCGCTGTTCACCCGTATCGATCGTCGTCGCAAGTTGCCGGTGACGGTGCTGCTGCGTGCGCTGGGTTACAACAACGAGGAAATCCTGGCCGAGTTCTTCGAGGTCAACACCTTCCATATCGATCCCAAGCAAGGCGTGCAGCTGGAGCTCGTGCCCGAGCGCCTGCGTGGCGAGACCCTGGACTTCGACCTGGCTGACGGCGACAGCGTCATCGTCGAGGCCGGCAAGCGCATCACCGCGCGCCACATCAAGCAGCTCGAGGCCGCCGGTGTCGAAGCGCTGGCCGTGCCAGATGAGTACCTGTTCACCCGCATCCTCTCGCACGACGTCATCGACGAGACGACCGGTGAACTGGTCGCCGCCGCCAACGACGAGATCACCGAAGAGCACCTGGAAGCCTTCCGCAAGGCAGGTGTCGAGGCCGTCGGCACGCTCTTCGTCAACGACCTGGATCGTGGCCCGTACCTGTCCAACACCCTGCGCGTGGACCAGACCACCAACCAGCTCGAAGCCCTGGTCGAGATCTACCGGATGATGCGTCCGGGCGAGCCGCCGACCAAGGACGCCGCGCAGAATCTGTTCCACAACCTGTTCTTCACCTTCGAGCGCTACGACCTGTCGGCCGTGGGCCGGATGAAGTTCAACCGTCGCATCGGCCGCAAGGAAACCACCGGCGCCTCGGTGCTGTACGACGCCAAGTACTACGCCGAGCGCAAGGATGACGAGTCCGTGCGCCTGCGCGAGAAGCTGGGCGAGACCTCCGACATCCTCGACGTGATCAAGGTGCTGGTCGATATCCGCAACGGTCATGGCACCGTCGACGACATCGACCACCTGGGCAACCGCCGCGTCCGCAGCGTCGGCGAAATGGCCGAAAACGTGTTCCGCGTCGGCTTGGTCCGCGTCGAGCGCGCCGTGCGCGAGCGCCTGACCATGGCCGAGGCCGATGGCCTGACCCCGCAGGAACTGATTAACGCCAAGCCGGTTGCAGCGGCGGTGAAGGAGTTCTTCGGCTCGTCACAGCTGTCGCAGTTCATGGATCAGAACAACCCGCTGTCCGAAGTCACCCATAAACGCCGCGTCTCCGCGCTTGGGCCGGGCGGCCTGACCCGCGAGCGCGCCGGCTTCGAAGTGCGCGATGTGCATCCGACCCATTACGGCCGCGTCTGCACCATCGAGACGCCGGAAGGCCCGAACATCGGCCTCATTAACTCATTGGCGGTGTTCGCCCGCACCAACAAGTACGGCTTCCTCGAGACGCCGTACCGCAAGGTCGTGGACGGCAAGGTCACCGACGACGTCGAGTTCCTGTCGGCGATCGAGGAAAACGAGTTCGTCATCGCCCAGGCCAACGCGGTGAATGACGAGAAGGGCAAGCTCACCGCCCAGTTTGTCGCTTGCCGCTTCCAGGGTGAGAACCTGCTCAAGCCGCCGGCCGAGATCGACTTCATGGACGTCTCGCCGATGCAGACCGTGTCGGTCGCGGCGGCGCTGGTGCCGTTCCTGGAGCACGATGATGCCAACCGCGCACTGATGGGCGCCAACATGCAGCGCCAGGCAGTGCCGACGCTGCGTGCGCAAAAGCCCCTCGTCGGTACCGGTATCGAGCGGGCCGTGGCGCGGGATTCGGGCGTGACCGTCAACGCGCTGCGTGGCGGCACGATCGAGCAGATCGACGCGGCCCGCATCGTGGTCAAGGTCAACGATGACGAGATCTCCGGCGAGCACGATGCCGGTGTCGACATCTACAGCCTGATCAAGTACACCCGATCCAACCAGAACACCTGCATCAACCAGCGTCCGCTGGTCAACGTGGGTGACGTGATCGCGCGCGGCGACGTGCTGGCTGACGGCCCGTCCACCGACATTGGTGAACTGGCGCTCGGGCAGAACATGCTGATCGCGTTCATGCCCTGGAACGGTTACAACTTCGAGGACTCGATCCTGCTCTCCGAGCGCGTGGTCGAGCAGGATCGCTATACCACGATCCACATCGAGGAGCTCACCGTCCAGGCCCGCGATACCAAGCTGGGACCGGAGGAAATCTCCGCCGATATCCCCAACGTGTCCGAGCAGGCGCTCGGCCGCCTGGACGAGTCCGGCGTGGTCTACATCGGTGCTGAAGTGCGTGCCGGCGACATCATGGTCGGCAAGGTCACGCCCAAGGGCGAGAGCCAGCTGACCCCGGAAGAAAAGCTGCTGCGTGCGATCTTCGGCGAGAAGGCGTCCGACGTGAAGGACAGCTCGTTGCGCGTGCCGCCGGGTATGGACGGCGTCGTCATCGACGTGCAGGTCTTTACCCGCGACGGCATCGAGAAGGACAAGCGTGCGCACCAGATCGAAGAGTCCGAGATTCGTTCGGTCAAGAAAGATTTCGACGATCAGTTCCGCATCCTTGAAGGTGCGATCTACGCGCGCCTGCGTTCGCAGCTGCTGGGCAAGGTCGCCAACGGCGGTCCCGGCCTGAAGAAGGGCGACACCGTGTCGTCGCTGGTGCTCGACGGGCTGAAGAAGTCCGACTGGTTCCAGTTGCGGATGAAGGACGAGTCGGCCGCCGAAGCAGTCGAGCGTGCACAAAAGCAGATCGAAACCCACCAGGCCGAGTTCGACAAGCGTTTTGCCGACAAGCGCGCCAAGATCACCCAGGGCGACGACCTCGCCCCGGGCGTGCTGAAGATGGTCAAGGTGTACCTCGCAGTGAGGCGCCGCATCCAGCCAGGCGACAAGATGGCCGGCCGCCACGGCAACAAGGGTGTGGTGTCGACCATCGTGCCAGTGCAGGACATGCCGTACATGGCCAACGGCGAGACCGTGGACATCGTGCTCAACCCGTTGGGCGTGCCCTCGCGTATGAATATCGGCCAGGTGCTGGAAGTGCACCTGGGCTGGGCCGCCAAGGGCCTGGGTCGCAAGATCCAGAACATGCTCGAGGCGCAGGCCAAGGTGGCCGATCTGCGCAAGTTCCTCGACCAGATCTACAACCACGACATCGCCTTGGGCGAGCAGCGTGTCGACCTGAACGAGTTCAGTGACGAGGAGTTGCTGGCATTGGCGCAGAACCTGACCGACGGCGTGCCGATGGCAACACCGGTGTTCGACGGCGCCACCGAGGCCGAGATCAAGGCGATGCTGACGCTCGCCGACCTCCCGACCAGCGGCCAGACCCAGTTGTACGACGGCCGTACCGGCGATGCCTTCGAGCGCCAGATCACCGTGGGCTACATGCACATGCTGAAGTTGAACCACCTGGTCGACGACAAGATGCATGCGCGTTCCACCGGCCCGTACTCGCTGGTCACCCAGCAGCCGTTGGGCGGCAAGGCGCAGTTCGGCGGGCAGCGTTTTGGCGAGATGGAAGTCTGGGCACTGGAAGCCTACGGCGCGGCGTACACGTTGCAGGAAATGCTCACCGTCAAATCCGACGACGTGCAGGGCCGCAACCAGATGTACAAGAACATCGTCGATGGCGAACACGAGATGGTCGCGGGCATGCCCGAGTCCTTCAACGTGCTGGTCAAGGAAATCCGCTCGCTGGCGATCAACATGGAGCTCGAGGGGCACTGAGAACGGAACGCGGACGCGCCCGATGCGCGTCCGGCTTTGACGATTCCCGAATCACGCTTCCCGATACCCGGAGAACAAAATGAAAGATCTACTGAACCTGTTCAACCAGCAGCGTCCGACTCTCGACTTCGACGCGATCAAGATCGCGTTGGCGTCGCCGGACCTCATCCGCTCGTGGTCCTTTGGCGAGGTCAAGAAGCCCGAGACCATCAACTACCGCACCTTCAAGCCCGAGCGTGATGGCCTGTTCTGCGCATCGATCTTCGGACCGGTGAAGGACTACGAGTGCCTGTGCGGCAAGTACAAGCGCATGAAGCACCGCGGCGTGGTCTGCGAAAAGTGTGGCACCGAGGTCACGCTGGCCAAGGTGCGCCGCGAGCGCATGGGCCACATCGCGTTGGCCAGCCCGGTCGCGCATATCTGGTTCCTCAAGTCGCTGCCTTCGCGCATCGGCCTGATGCTTGACATGACCCTGCGTGACATCGAGCGCATCCTGTATTTTGAAGCCTACGTCGTCACCGAGCCGGGCCTGACCCCGCTCGAGCGCGGCCAGCTGCTCAACGAAGAGCAGTTCATGCAGATGCGCCAGGAGCACCAGGACGACTTCGACGCCGCGATGGGCGCCGAGGCGGTGTTCGACCTGCTGCGTACGATCGACCTGCAGGCAGAGATGATCCAGCTCAAGGAAGACATCTCCGCCACCGGTTCGGAAACCAAGCTCAAGCGCCTGACCAAGCGGATCAAGCTGGTCGAGGCGTTCCTGGAGTCCGGCAACCGTCCCGAGTGGATGGTGATGACCGTGCTGCCAGTGCTGCCGCCGGACCTGCGTCCGTTGGTGCCGCTGGACGGCGGTCGCTTTGCGACCTCCGACCTGAATGATCTTTATCGTCGCGTCATCAACCGCAATAACCGCCTGCGTCGCCTGCTGGAGCTCAACGCGCCTGACATCATCGTGCGCAACGAAAAACGCATGCTGCAGGAATCGGTCGATGCGCTGATGGACAACGGCCGTCGTGGCCGTGCCATCACCGGTACCAACAAGCGCCCGCTCAAGTCGCTGGCCGACATGATCAAGGGCAAGCAGGGTCGCTTCCGCCAGAACCTGCTGGGCAAGCGCGTCGACTACTCCGGCCGTTCGGTCATTGTGGTCGGCCCGTACCTCAAACTGCACCAGTGCGGCCTGCCCAAGAAGATGGCGCTGGAGCTGTTCAAGCCCTTCATCTTCGCCAAGCTGCAGCGTCGTGGCCTGGCCACGACCATCAAGGCTGCCAAGAAGCTGGTCGAGCGCGAAGAGGCGGAAGTCTGGGACATCCTGGAAGAAGTCATCCGCGAGCATCCGGTGATGCTCAACCGCGCCCCGACCCTGCATCGCCTCGGCATCCAGGCGTTCGAGCCGGTGCTGATCGAGGGCAAGGCGATCCAGCTGCACCCGTTGGTCTGTACTGCGTTCAACGCCGACTTCGACGGTGACCAGATGGCCGTCCACGTGCCGCTCTCGCTGGAAGCCCAGCTGGAAGCGCGTGCGCTGATGATGGCGTCCAACAACATCCTGTCGCCGGCCAACGGTGAGCCGATCATCGTGCCGTCGCAGGACGTCGTTCTGGGCTTGTACTACATGACCCGCGAGCTGGTCGCCAAGAAGGGCGAGGGCATGGTGTTTGCCAACGTCGCCGAGGTCAAGCGTGCCTTTGACAACAGTGCGGTCGAGCTGCACGCCAAGGTCAAGGTACGCATGACACAAGTGGTGATCGCCGAGGATGGCAGCCGCGAGTCCAAGACCTCGATCGTCGACACCACGATCGGCCGTGCCCTGCTGCAGGAAATCCTGCCCGAGGGCCTGCCGTTCGAGTTGGCCAACACCGAGCTGAGCAAGAAGAACATCAGCCGCTTGATCAACTCCTGCTACCGCATGCTGGGCCTGAAGGACACGGTGGTGTTTGCCGACAAGCTGATGTACACCGGCTTTGCGTATGCAACGCGCGCCGGCGTGTCGATCGGCATCGATGACATGACCATCCCGGACGAGAAGAAGGACATCCTCGCCGAGGCCGAAGCCGAGGTGCTGGAAATCCAGCAGCAGTACCAGTCAGGCCTGGTCACCGCTGGCGAGCGCTACAACAAGGTGGTCGACATCTGGTCGCGCACCAACGAGCGCGTGGCCAAGGCGATGATGGACACGATCGGCACCGAGAAGGTGCAGAACGCGAAGGGCGAGACCATCGACCAGAAGTCGATGAACTCGATCTACATCATGGCCGACTCCGGTGCCCGTGGTTCGCAGGCGCAGATTCGCCAGCTGGCCGGCATGCGTGGCCTGATGGCCAAGCCGGACGGCTCGATCATCGAGACCCCGATTACCTCCAACTTCCGCGAAGGCCTCAACGTCCAGCAGTACTTCATCTCGACCCATGGTGCGCGAAAGGGCCTGGCTGATACTGCGTTGAAGACGGCCAACTCCGGTTACCTGACCCGTCGCCTGGTCGACGTGGCGCAGGACGTGGTCATCACCGAGGACGACTGCGGCACGATGGCCGGCCTCACCATGACTCCGATCGTGGAAGGCGGCGATGTGGTCGAGCCGTTGCGTGATCGCGTGTTGGGCCGGATCGTGGCCGAGGACGTGTTCCTGCCCGGCGAGGATGAGGATCCGATCGTCACCCGCAACACCCTGCTCGACGAAGCCTGGGTGGCCAAGCTGGAAGACGCCAGTGTCCAGTCGATCAAGGTGCGTTCGACCATCACCTGCGTCAGTGCCTTTGGCGTCTGCGCCCACTGCTACGGTCGCGACCTGGGCCGCGGCCATATCGTCAACCATGGTGAGGCCGTGGGTGTGGTAGCCGCGCAGTCGATCGGCGAGCCCGGCACCCAGCTGACGATGCGGACCTTCCACATCGGCGGCGCGGCATCGCGTGCTGCGGCCATCGACAACGTCACCGTCAAGACCACCGGCTCGATCAAGTTCAACAACCTCAAGTCGGTCCAGCACGCCAGCGGCCATCTGGTCGCGGTGTCACGTTCGGGCGAATTG
>RCMY010003886.1_pt1 | contig 13096 bp, 13 predicted proteins | sample 2041341 | NCBI WGS metagenome assembly RCMY01 (sample SAMN09708234, study PRJNA481090) | Marine sediment metagenome, whole genome shotgun sequencing project. | reverse complement strand
ACTCCGCCATCCTGTCGGATTTACTGGCGCGAGCAGAAAAGCGCAAAGATGAAACGACCAAAGAAATTTTATGTCGGGTATCGCCCGTGGCATGGCGTCGAATCAACATGAACGGCACGTATGACTTCATTGACACGCAATCCATTGAATTAGAGGAATTGCTACGCATCGTGTCTACCGACAGTCGGTACTTTGATGAGGCTCGAAATAGCGCAGAAATAGCACTATAAATGACCAATTAGGCCACTTACTCAGGTTGGATGAATATTAAGCGCCTCTGCAGCCCAGTCACCACGAGGCCTGTAGCGGCACTTAATCAAATAGGCGGGATGGTCACAAAGCCCGAGTATCAATGTCATCATCTCCTTCATGGCGACGAAGGGTAGTAGAGCCTGGGTAGGTTGGCAAGCGTCAGATTATTTGATTCTTGGGGAAATTAGCATTTCGCCAGGGACACGCTCCCCAAAGGGCATTATCGCGACTCATCCAGCGAATGAGTTGCTGGTTTTCCTCGGCAATTCGCGGTCGGCCTGCGGGCTGTCTTCCAGGCCTTTTTGGCCAGATTAGTCGCAGACCGGACCGGCGCCAACGCTGCACTGACTCAGGTTGGACTGTGGCCAGGGCATCTCGCCATTTTGTCCATAGTAGCGAAAGGACTACCCAGAAGACTCGATCTGAGACTCGAAGCTGTGGGCGTTTGGGTCCTAGCGCTTTCAGGTTTGCTAGCTCTTGGCGAAGTGCTGGCCGCTCTGCCTCCAGCGACTCTCTCGACCGGAATAGATCGATAACGGCTCGTATAAGCAGAATCGAGATGGATCTCATGGTATAGAGACTACCGATTCTCGTTGCTGTAGGCAATAATCAGAGGCGGATGACATTTCTGGTAGGGACAGCACAAACCAAGCAGCGCATGACCGATAGCGCGGCGATCACAGTGTCATCTCGAACCGAGTCAACTGCACTTTAGATAAGATAGACCAGCACATAGCCTGTCAGTAGCACTGCAACCCAGAGCGCCGTTGTGCCAATTGTCCAGGATCGCGCAAAGACACCGCGGTCGCGCTCTTTCGGTCCGGGGGGGCCGAGATACCGTTGGCCGCGCGTGCGAATAGCTTTGAGCGAGTCAAGCGCGCGCGTCTCCAATGCCGCGCCAAGTATCGCAAGGCCCTCATACGCGGTCTTTACCGAACGGTAAAGTACAACGCGCCAGAGCCAGTCCGCATCCAGGCTGATCGTGCGCGTGCGGCGCATCAGCGGCAGCAATAGAAAGAAGGCTAGACCGGAAAACAGCAGTAGCTGCAGATAAAACACGACCTTTCCCGCAGTATACGGTTCGTAGTCCACCGGATAAGGCAGAAACCGGTAGAAGGTCTCAGGGAACACGCCGATGCCGATGCAAAGCAAGGCGAAAAGCAGCATTGCTGCCGCCATGTTCCACGGCGCGTCCTTGGGTCGCATACCCGAGTCTCTCTGGAAAAAAACAAACCAGGGGAATTTGATCCCGGCGTGCAAAAAGACACCGGCCGACGCGGCCGCGAGCAGGAAGTAGACGGCGACGAGGCTTTCGTTGGCCGCTGCCTGTGAGATCATCGTTTTCGTGGTAAAGCCCGAGGTCAGCGGGAAACCCGAGATCGAGAGGGCACCGATGATCCCCAACAAAGCGGTGAGGGGCATGGTACGAAACAGGCCACCGAGATCGGTGCATTTGGATTTGCCGGTCCGATACACAACCACACCCGCACTCATGAACAGCAGCGCTTTATAGATGATGTGCGCGCCGGCGTGTGCCGCGGCACCGTTAAGCGCCATCTCGGTACCAATGCCCACAGCGCAAACCATAAAACCGACCTGATTAACGATCGAATAGGCGAGTATGCGGCGCGCATCGTTTTCGAGCAGCGCGTAGATGATGCCGTACATCACCATATAAAGACCGACACCGATAAGTACGGGTTCGCCCGGAAAAATCAGGATCAGCGCGAACACGGCGGTCTTCGTCGTGAACGCCGAGAGGAATACTGAGCCGGTCGGGCTAGCCTCGGGGTAGGCGTCTGCAAGCCAGGCCGAGACTGGGGGTGCGGCCGCATTGATCAGGATGCCAATCAGCACCATCCAGGTGTCAAAGTTGGTCGCGTGTAACGGCTGGATGTCGATAGAGCCTGTGTGGACCACAATACCTTCAATGCCGACCTTCAGTATAACGCCGCCGAGCAGATGCATGATTGCGTAGCGAATGCCGGCGGCGCGCGCCGCCGGTGTGCCGCCGCACCAAACAACCACAGTTGAGAACAGCGCCATCAATTCCCAGTAGAGAAACAGCGTGATGAAATCGCCCGCAAAGCTGACGCCGATAGAGCCCGCGGCGTAGGCGTAAGCGGCGGCAAGCTCATACCAACGCGCCTGACGGAACGCGAACAGTCCGCCGCCGAACGCCATGAGCGCAAAAACGCTGGCGAAGAGCCGTCGCAACGGGCTGCCCTCGAGCGGCTCAATCTGATAGTCGAGAAAGGTCAGCGTGCCAACGACTCCGTCGGGCACCTGCCACACGGCCCACATCGTCGCCAAAGGAGCGATGAGCACGACGGCCGTGCGCCAATGGCCACGTGCCAGTCCGATCAGTAGCGCACCCGCCAACAGAATAAGTGCGGGGGGAAAAAGCTCAGGCATCGGTGTCCCCGTCGTCGTAGTAGCGCTCACCCTTCTTAATGAACACACCGAGTCCCTTTGCAACGAGCACCATGACGAGGCACGCAAGAAAGCCGAAGACGCCGCCAAAACCGTACCAGCTGTCGACGCCGAAATAGCCTTTCACGCTGAAAACAAGCTGTGCGGCTACCGTCAACGCGAGCACTACAGCGAACACCCACCAGAGGCGTCTTATGGTGGTTGGCCGAACCAGCCAATGATCGTTTTTCGGAGTGCCCGTCATGGTAGTCCCCGCACAACCTGCGCCTCAAGCTCGAGTACCGGCCCGTTGAAGAAAAAGAAAGCGAGCGTGAGGCCTGCTGTGATGGTCAGCGCAAGCACGGCGGCGAACGGCGCTTCGCCGTGATCCGTAGCCGGCGGAACCTCTTCGCGCGCAAACCAGATCAAGAAAATGATAGGCAAAAAGTAGGCTGCATTCAAAGCCGTACTCAGAATAATTGTTGCGAGCGCAACGTAGTTGTCAGCCTGAATGGCACCCGCGAGGATGTACCATTTGGAGACGAAGCCGCCGGTCGGAGGCACACCGATCATGCTGAGCGCGCCGATAGTGAATGCGGTCATGGTCCACGGCATGCGACGACCGATCCCGCAAAGCTCCCGGATTTCGGTTTTTTTCGATACGGTGTAGATGGCGCCAACCGCGAAGAACAGCGTGATTTTGCCGAAGGCGTGCGCGACCATGTGAATCGCCGCACCGATCTCGGCAAGCGGTTTTAGAATGGCCGCGGCCATGACGATATAGGATAGCTGGGCGATGGTGGAGTAGGCAAGCAGACGCTTTAGGTTTTGCTGCCGCAAAGCCACCACGCTGGCGGCAATGATCGTGAATGCCGCAGCGTACAATAGCCAGCTACTGCTCGGTTCGGCGAATAAAAAATCGATGCCGAAGACGTAGACGATGATCTTGGTAATGGTGAACACGCCCGCTTTGACCACCGCAACGGCGTGCAGTAGTGCGCTGACCGGCGTGGGTGCCACCATGGCTGCGGGCAGCCAACGGTGGACGGGCATGATGGCCGCCTTACCCGCTCCGAATACGAACAACGCCAGCAGAAAGCCAATCGCGGGGCCTTCTAGCTTGTCCGCGAGAATTCCCCCCGGCGTGAAATCGCCCGTCCCGGCAACGCTATACGTCCAGATGATTGCCGGTAGCAGCAGCCCAATCGAGGTTGTCAGCAGTATCCCGAGATAGACGCGCGCCGAGCGCACGCTTTTCTCATCACCTTTGTGCGCGACCAATGGGTAGGTCGACAGCGTTAAAAGTTCATAAAACAGGAACAAGGTAAAGAGGTTGGCGGCGAACGCGATACCCATCGTTGCGGCCAGCGCAATCGCGAAATAGACATAGAAACGCGTTTGGTTCGCCTCACGGTTGGCTCGCATATAACCGATGGAATAAAGCGAGTTGACGATCCAAAGTCCGGAGGCGAGTGCTGCGAAGAGCATGCCGAGTGGCTCTACGCGAAATGCGATATCGATCCCTGGCATGATCTCGGCAAGAAGGGCCGACGGGCGTTCGCCAGCCATGAGTTCCGGTAACAGTCCCCAGACGGTCCAGGCGAGCGCGCCCGCCGTCGCGAGCGTGACTGCCTCGCGCAGATTCGCGCCGATTCTGCCTGCCAGCGCGATCGCAAGCGCTCCGGCAAACGGCAGCGCAATCGCGGCCAATATGGCGTCGTTCGCGTTCATTGGAGGTGCCCTAACAAAATCTCGGACGCTCTGGCAGAGAGTGTGACCGGCAACGAGGGCACCAGACCAAAATAGAGATTGGCGAGTGCTGCCACCCAGGTCACGACGAGTAACAGGGGCGGCGCTTCACGAAGTGCTGCGGCGCCAGCCACCGGTTGATGGAAATAGGCCGACTCCACCACCCGCCAGACATAGGCCACTGCCATCAGTGAACTCACGACGATCAAGACGACAAGTGCTACACCGATCGTGCCCTCATCGAGCACAGCGGCAATTAGGTACCACTTGCTCACAAAGCCGGCAGTGCCGGGTACACCGATGAGACTCAAACCGGCGACCACGAAGGCACCCATGGTCCACGGCATACTTTGGGCGCTGCCGGCGATATCACCAACACGCAGCCCGGAGCAGCGCGTCGCAAGGCAGGCAACGGCAAGAAACAGCGCACCCTTGGCGAGCGCGTGATTGAATAGGTGCACGATACTCGCGGTGAGACCGGCCAGGCTGATGAGACTTGCACCGAGCAGGATGTAGCCGATTTGTGCGATAGAGGAATAGGCCAGCAAGCGCTTGAGGTTGCGCTCGAACAGGGCGACCCCTGAGCCAACCAGGATCGCGAGTACCGCTAGCGGCATCAGAAACAACGAAAACTGGACATCGTGTCCCACCAGGTTCGGTTGAAAAACGAAAAAGTCGAACCGAATTAAGAGATAAAGCGCGACCTTGGTCGAGCAAGCCGCCAGAAAAACCGATACCGTATGCGGCGCGTAGGTGTAGGCGTTCGGTAACCACACATGCAGCGGAAACACGGCCGCTTTTAAGCCAAGACCGATGGTGATGAAACCCGCAGCGACCAATATTGGCTTCTGGTCGGCCACCCCCGAGATTCTGGCCTGTATATCGCCGAGATTCAGTGTGCCGGTCATCAGATAGATGAGTCCAATGCCAATGAGGTAGAAGGTCGCCCCGATTGTGCCCATAATCAGATACTTGAAGACCGCTGGCAGCGCGCGCCGATCCGAGCCGCCGGCGATGAGTACGTAGCTTGCGAGCGACGAGATTTCCATGAACACGAATACGTTGAACGCGTCGGCCGCCACGGTCATGCCCGCAAGCCCCGCAAGCACAAGCAGCCACGCCGAGTAAAACAGCGGCTGGCGATGTTCCTCGACGTCTGCAGCCAGGCTAGTGCGGCTGGCGATCAGGGCGAGAGTCGAGGCGCCGGTGATGATGAGCAGCACGATGGCGCTGAAGGCATCGACAGCGAGTTCGATACCGTAGGGTGCTGGCCAGGAACCCATGTCGTAGCGCAGCGGATTGGCATCGAGCACCGCAACGGTGAGCGCGATCGCGATTGTAAGAGCACCGAGGCTTGCCGCCGTGGCGGCGGCCCAGGCGAGACCGCGTGGGTGCAGCAGCACGATCAAAGGTGCGGTCAGCATTGGCACGATGACCTGTAGCACAGGGAGGTGAGCGCTCCATGCCGTCACGGCTGGTCACGTTCCTCAATCTCGTCCTCTTCGATGGAGTCGTACTCCTCGTTGATGCGTACTACGATGCCAAGACCGAGCGCCATGGTTGAAATACCGACGACGATCGCCGTGAGGATCAATACTTGTGGTAATGGGTTGGAAAACACTTGATCGGCGACGCCGGCCTGGGATATTGGGGCAGTGCCATCGTCAACTTTGCCCATGGTGATGTAAAGCAGGAACACTGCCGATTGGAAGATGGAAAGTCCGATCAGTTTTTTGATGAGGTTGCGCTTAGTGATGACCGCATAGAAACCAATCATGAGCAGTACCGCGAAGACCCAGTAGTGGTAGAGTCCAAGGATTTCCATCAACGGTTTCCGCGAGCAGAGAAAGCGTGGAAGATACTGAGAAGCACGCCAGTGACCGTCATTCCAACGCCGGCCTCGACCACTAATATCCCAATTTGCTGCCCCTTGACCGGGTCGGCGAGCAACACGGAATAGTCGAGAAAGTTACCGCCGAGCAGCATACCCGCGATGCCGACGCCGCCGTAAAGCAGCGCACCGCCGGCAACCAGTCCAGTCAGCACGCCGCTTGGCAGGACTCGTAGGGCTTGCCCCTCGCCCTCCGCCAAGGCATAAAGAATGATGGCGGCGGCTATGATTGCGCCCGCCTGGAAGCCACCGCCAGGACCGTATTCGCCGTGGAACTGCACATAGAGTCCAAACAAGAAGATGAAGGGGATCAGGAACCGACCAACCACGCGCGGGATCAGGTAATGACGCAATCCCTCGTCAGGCTCAGTTGCGCGCTCTTCTGGCCGGGTGCGCCCACGTGGCCGCGACCCAAGCAGAAACAAGACCCCAATACCCGCCGTGAAGACGACAAACACCTCACCCAGCGTGTCGTAGCCGCGAAAGCTGGCTAACACCCCGGTCACGATATTGGGAATACCGATGTATTCTGGTGTGTGCGCGATATACCACGGTGCGACATGCTGGTGCACGCGTGCCATTGGGTCCCCGAACCGGGGTTTGTCAAACGTCGCATAAATCACGATCAGCGTAATGACCGCGACCACACCGAGCGCCAATAAGCGGTTGGCCGAGGAGGAGGGACGTTCGTATTCCGGAGTGAGTGAAAGCGCACCGAGGAACAGTACCGTCGAGATCCCGGCTCCAATCGCGGCCTCGGTTAGCGCGACATCTGCGGCATCGAGAAGGAAAAAATTCACCGCGAGCAGCAGGCTGAAGATACCGGTGAGTATCACGGCGGTGAACAGGTGATCCGTGCGCACAATCGCAAGCGCCGTGATCACGAGTAGTGTGAGCAGAAAAATGCCGAAGATAACAATCATTCACTGCGCTCCGCTCGCCAGGGTTTAGCCTGGTCCGGTTGTACGCCGGCGAGAAGCGCTGCACTCGCCAGCGCGTTCGACGCGGTGGGGCTCGTCAGCAGCAAGAAGAGCAATATCAACGCGAGCTTAATGGCGGCGAGCGAGACACCAGCCTGGAGCATGACGCCGGCGATAATCAGCACCGCACCCAAAGTGTCGGTCACGCTGGCCGCGTGCATGCGGGTGTAAAGATCCGGCATGCGCAGCGCGCCCAGCCCACCGACAAAAACGAATGCACCGCCTAGCGAGAGCAGCACCCAGCTTGCAACATCAAGGAACATGGCCATCCCCCATTTCGCTTTTCGTCGATTCGCGCAGTGTACGCCGGCGGATGAATTCGAGGACCGCAAGCACACCGATGAAGTTGATCAGTGCGTAGGCGAGTGCGAGATCAAGAAAGTCCGGCCGACCAAAGAGAAAAGCGATCACCGATATCAGCAGCACGGTCTTTGTGCCGAACATGTTCATTGCCAGCACCCGGTCGTAGACAGTAGGCCCCAGCAGCGCGCGAGTGAGCGCCAGGGCCATGGTCGCGAGCGTTGCGATGGTGACGGCGTAGTACATCTCAGCTCCGGCGCAGTGCGGCGACGCGCCGATCCATCTCGCTCGACACCAGTGCATCGGCCCCCTCCCGGGTGAGGCTGTGTACTTTGATCACGCCGCCGTTCACGTCAAGTGCGAGCGTGCCCGGCGTGAGTGTGATGGAGTTGCCCAGTATGACCTGGTCGACCGGATGCAGTGCCGTCGCATCGATTTCAACGATACGCGGGCTTGTCGGTAACCGCGGGTCAAGTATGACGCGGGACACCTCAAGACTCGAGCGTATCACCTCTTTCGCAAGCCAAACCCAGTAGCCAAAAAGCCGCTTGCTAAAGTGCAGCATAAAAAACTCGTTATCGAAATAACCCACGCGTCGAGCGACGTAGCAGGTGAGCAAACAGGACAGTGCACCGAGGCCCAGGAGCAGCGGCTTATAAATACCCGACCACAGAAGCCATACGCAGATGAGTAGGACGAAGAGGAGCAACATTCTCGTGGTTGTGCGACTCAAACGTGTGTTGGTTTTATTGCGGTTCATTTGTCATCGTCTTTTTCGCACGGATACTCTTTGCGCAACACGCTATAGACCACGCCGAGCGAGGGCAACAGATTGTCGGTAAGCTCGCGGCCCTCAAGGTGACCGACCACTTTCTCCACCACTTCCTTTAACGGTATGGGCTCGCCAAGACAAAACTCTGCGCAGCGCGCAGCGCGATCGCGCAGTGTGCGCCGCCCATAGCGTACGCGAGCGGCCTTTTCCGCGTAGGTCTCCTTGCGCCCGTACTCAGCCTCCACATTCAGCAGGACCCGTTCGTCGGTCGCCACGGCACCATCGATAAAGCCCTGGATATAGCGCGTGCAGAAAATACCATCCTTGCTATCGGGATCTTTTGAGTAATGTTCGCAGTGCAAGGCCAACTCTCCGATCGAGAGTGGTTCGACGGCTTGAGCGTCGCGAACCGGCGTCAGTAGCACCACCAGCACCGGCACACTGAGGAGTAGAATTCTGACGATCATCGACTTTCCTCCGTCCTGATTAAGGCATGATCGATGTTACCGCACCGGGTAGCACCTGTCATTCCATAAAATTAAATCGTGTCGTTTTTCCGGTCATTCCATGCCATGACTATCATGCCGCTATTCTCTGGTAACGATGGTGCAGACCACCAACACGGGGAAACGCAACAATATTTCCCAACTCCACCGGCTCAACAGTTCGGGTTTCAGGCGGATCTTTGTTTAACGATAAGTGCGTTCTACAGGTGTGGTAATATCTGAAATATTCGCGAAGGGTTTTGCGCAGGTGCTTCTCGTTAAGAACAATGACGTGATCCAGACAATCCCTGCGTATGGATCCGATAATTCTTTCAACAAAGGGATTTTGCAATGGCGAGCGAGGCGCCGGAGCAAAGGGAAATACTTCCACCACTTGCTGTGCTGTCCATTGGGCAGTGGGGTGTTCTGTCACGTTGAAGTGTACAATTTGTCGGCGGTCATGGCTGAGCACGATGAATACATGAAGCACTCGAAATCCGGCTGTCGGGACAGTGAAGAAATCCATTGCTGCCAAACACTCTGTATGATTACTGAGAAATGTTCGCCAGGTTTGCGAACGTGGATTATTCGGATGCCGCATATATTTTGAAACTGTTGCTTGTGATCCTTCTATGTCCAGCTTGAGTAGTTTACCATGGATTCAGGGCGCACCCCAGCCCAAATCATAGGCACCATCGGCCATTACCGAGGCAAGTTCATGTTCGTACTCGCGCCAGTTCCGCGCGCGATAGTGTTGCTTGGTATACTTCTGCTGTGTACGCTTTGCGTATCGCTGTCCCTTTGACGGTAAAGATGCCGCTGGCGATGCCAGGCACGCGACGCTTCTAGACAACTTCGAACACGATATCGCAAGGTACTCAAGGTATAAATTTTGAGTGTACTAAGCAGAAGGTGGGCTGTTGAAAAATTACAATTTGGCGGGCGCATGAGTTGTTTGACCACGCGACCATGGGCACTATCACTTCGTTCACTAAAGACGTGCCGTAACAGCCATTCCCAAAAATCGACGCTCTCCACTGCGCGCGACGGGGCCGGAACCCACGTCCTGCTGAAAAATGAAGTAATCCTCATCGCCCAGATTGCGCACAAATACGTCAAGCTGCCACATCCGAGCAGGCGTGAAGTAGCTTGCTTTTGCATCGTGGCGAGAGAACCCGCTCTGCCGGGCATCCTGGCTGTTCTGCACAGTGAAAAAAATCTCGCTTTGGTAGCTCGACAGCAAGCTCGCACCGAATGAACCCCACTCGAACTGTCGCGAGCGCCAATCCACGCTAACGCTGGCGGTATATTCCGGCGCCATGACGGGACTGTTGCCGCGGAAATCGCCGGCGTCTGTGTCGTAATCTTTAAATTGGCTGTCCAGCCAGCTACCCGTCAGTCGCAGAGTCACGGCCGTCAGCGGGTTGCAGGTCACTTCCAATTCAACGCCGTGCCCATCGACTTTTGCAGCGTTACCCGTGTGGGCTATCCCTTCGGCTATCACCTGCACCTGGTAGTCCTGGTAGTCGTATACAAAGCCCAATAGCTGGTAACTTAACCGCTGTTGCATGGCCGTGCCTCGAAGGCCTAGATCGAGGTTCCACACCTTTTCCGGGGCGAAGGTTGACAGCATGGTGCTGGCCTTCGGATCGAAGCCCCCCGCCTTGAAGCCCTTCGCCAGATTTACAAAGACATTATGGTCCGCAGAGAATGCCCAGTTGGCATACAGGCGCGGCTGCCAGTCATCCCAGTCCTGTTGCAGTTGCTCCCAGCTATCAGTTGCATAGCCCAGAACATTGCCTGAAGGATTCAGCTCGCTGGCATTCAGTTGCGTGATAACGCTGGTGACAGGAGCCGCCCGATACCTGAATTTTTTATCATCATAGCTATAGCGCAGACCTGCCCCCAAAGTGAGGTCATCGGTGAATTGCCAGCTGACATCGGTGAACGCGCCTGTACTAAAATAATCGCCACGCTGCTCCGAAATCTCCAGTACTGTGTCCTGGCAAGGCCCGAAAATAGGCTCGAATGCCGCAGAGCAAAGTCCCATGGGTGCCAGTTGATTAACGTCGCTGTAACCAAGTTCAATGGTTGTTTCTATAGCTTCATCGAACACGATCACGCCACCCACCCAGTCAAGCGGGCCAGTACTGCCGTGTAGACGAAACTCCTGGCTTAGGGTGCGGGAATCCCGGGAGGTGAAGCCGGCGCTGCTGAGAAAGATCGCGCTGCCGTCCACGTCGAATAGGTTGGGGCTGTCGTTATGGTGCCACGCCGTAATGGCGGTGAATTTCAGTTGCTCGGTGACAGCCCAATTGACCTGGAGTGAGGCGTCCTGGTTTTCGACATCATCGTATGTTTTGATATCAGTGGCGAGTACATTATCGAAGGCGTTTGGCCTGACGCTGCCAGCTGACGCCAGGGAAGGTTCCAGGGTCTCATAACCCAGCCCTGAGGTGTGGATTTGCTGTGCGGCCAGGCGCAATGTGGCGTCAAGCGACTCAGTGCCATAATGCAATGTCCCCTGCCCGCCCTGAGTATCATTATTCCCAACTTCCTCATTCAGCCAGGTGTTTTCCAATGCCCCGTCGTCTGCGAAGCTGAACCCCGAGAAGCGCATAGACCAGGCAGCCGTCAGCGGTACATTGGCAGTGGCCTGAAGGCCGCGATATCGGTTGTCACCCGCCTCGACCGTCGCTTCCAGGCTAAATATCTCAGTAGGCAGATGATGGCGCACCAGAATTGCGCCGGCGGAGGAATTGCGCCCAAACAGTGTTCCTTGGGGACCTTTGAGTACTTCTACCTGCTCCACATCCACTAGCTTGATCGAGGTACTGTTGATGCGTCCACGGTAGGTTTCATCCACGAACAATCCCACACTGGATTCGCCACCCACACCAAAACTATTGGAACTAATGCCGCGGATAGCGAATATTGGCGTGCTGACGCCCTGCTCCCAGCCACTCAGACCCGGAGTCGCCATGACGATGCGCTGGATTTGTTGCAATCTGTGTTGTTGCAGGTCATCACTGTTCAGAACTGAGACGGCAAGCGGTACTTCCTGCAAACGTTGGTCACGGTATTGAGCGCGTACTACGATCTCCTCCAGGACCCTATTGGCAGTTTCTGCCCAGGCCGAAAAGGCACAAGACCCCATGCACGCCGATATGATTGCGATCGAAAACCGATACAATATCATTATCTCCTAACTTACGGGGTTGTATCGCAATTTCCGATCATTGCGAGCTAACAGCAACCCTCACACGCTATCTTGGCCTCTTCAGCAGTATACTTTCTGTGCGTCGTTTTGCTCATTGTTCACCTCGTTTATCATGGCCTTATCGCCCTTAACGAGGTGTCCATTCCAAATAAACCACTTCATGGTTGGTCGCACCAAAGCCTATGCTGGCACTTTGAATTATATCCAGCCGGGCGGGCCAAAGATTGAGTGTGTGAGGTTCTGTTTTGTGGCATTCTAGTATTGGCACGCGTTTTTTCAACGATGGAATTGTTCATTCTCTTTGCTAATCATCGCAGATCCTCGGTTTTTTCGTTTGACTTGTATCAACTAACGATTAATCTCTGCTAAATAATCACCACCAAGCAGACACTGCAGTGCATCGCGTCTTAAGGTAGCTGCTAGACTCATCGTTGTCGCCGGCTGCAGCGATTGTTAGGGGTTTTGTGTGCAGCGTTTGCAAAAGTACCGGGAGCTAAGGTGAATCTGAAAATCTGGGGGCAAGCTGTAAGCACCATGCCAGCAGTTAGCGCCGCGCAATGGGCGGCGCTGGATATTGTCGGCCGTTGGCTAATCGCGACCCGCGCCTCGGTTTTGCTGATGACCTTCAGTTCCGCTGCCATCGGTGGCTTGCTAGCCTGGCGTGATCAGCACTTTGATATCGCGCTGTGGTTGCTGACTACAATCGGCCTGTTGCTCGCGCACGCGACCAACAACTTGTTAAACGACCTTATTGATTCGGCGCGTGGCATCGATAAAGGCAATTACTATCGCAATCAATACGGTGTGCATGTGCTGGAAGACGGCCTGCTGAGCCGCAATCAGTTGCTGCGCTATATTGCTTTTACCGGGGGCCTGGCGCTGCTCTGCGGCGGCATATTGGTGATGGAACGGGGCGGCATAACACTGGGCTTGTTGGCGGCAGGCATGTTTTTCGCCGTGTTCTATACCTGGCCGTTAAAATACATCGGGCTCGGCGAGCCGGCGGTATTGCTGGTGTGGGGGCCGCTGATGATA
>RCMY010005147.1_pt1 | contig 13098 bp, 10 predicted proteins | sample 2041341 | NCBI WGS metagenome assembly RCMY01 (sample SAMN09708234, study PRJNA481090) | Marine sediment metagenome, whole genome shotgun sequencing project. | reverse complement strand
GTATGTTGGACATCGCACCCCTTTGCACGTCGCAAATTTAGGCATGTCTACAAAACTGTTTAGGAAGGTGACAGACGGATCATTCGATCTGAATGAGTGGAACCTGACCATTCGTCGAAGACGATCACTGGAGGTTTATTATCAAGGTTTGCTGCGGCACGCCAAGCGGCGAAAACACCCAAAATTCCTCCCTATCATTGAGAGACATTGGGCAGAAAGTATTACAGCAACTGAGGCAACCGAATAGGAAGAAAAGTCGTGCGCCAAACTCTGAAGTGACTCACAAGCTCCGGCTTTGATGATGTAACCGCTCTCCGGCTGCATCGATGTGCCAAGGTGGGTCTGCAATGATCCACAAGAGAGAGCGGTCATGTCGGAGATTATAACGGTCGGACTCGATTTGGCGAAGAGGTTAAGGAAAGGCGTGGCGGGCCTCCTCACACGCACGTTAGCGAACGGCCAACTATCCAAAGGGCGCATCGTCTTGCAACTGCATGCGGAGCGGCTGGCAAATGAAATAGGCTTGAAGCCGAATGAAATTGATCCATCCGCGCTTCAGTTCCAGGCGCCGTTCGCGCTGCGCCGAAGAGGCGCCGAAGGCGAGATCGTCGCCAGGGATAGTGAACCCGAACCAGACAGAACGATGCTGCGCGCATTGAGCCGCGCGCATGATTGGATCTCCGCTCTGCGGATGGGCAAGCCGCTAAGCGAGATTCCGAACGCAACCAGCCGCTCTGAATCGTATGCGCGCACCCGAGCCCAACTCGCCTTCCTGTCGCCCGCGATCCAGTATGCGATCCTCGAGGGTCGTCAGCCGCCTAAACTGACGTTGGAGCGGATCATCCGCAAACCGATCCCACTTGATTGGAATGTGCAGGCGCAAATCTACGGATTTAGGTCAGATAAAACCTATCCCCGATCTGCGCGCAGCGATCCCAGTTAGATTTAGAGAAAATCCCTATTAATGTTGAGAGAATTCCCTGTTAATTTGCGCAGGGAAATCTACCTCAATGCCTTAATTTTACTAGATGGTTTACCCGATGATTGAGCCAAAATATCTACTTATGCACTATCTCCCTGTTAATTCCCTGTAAATGCAAAAACTTACTAACCAAAGCGCCTGATGCTGCCAGCAGAGAATTTGAAGGGTATCTCCTGTGATCAGCGCCATCTCGGTCGTCTCTCATGCCGGTAGCACAGCATAAGCCCCCGAAAAGTCGGGGAAAACAGAGTAATTCCAGTCGTACTGACAGAGATTGGGGTGATTGGCGGTGGTGTCAGACCTATTCGAACCAGTCTCAGTTTACCGCAGAATACGTAAACTTATCCGGAACAAAGCTGGCGCCACTCGGAGAGAGCAGCGCTTCGCGTCTGCTTGAAATTGTCACGTGAGTAAAGGTGGTGCTCCTGATTGAAGTGGTTGTGGACAGAAGAATAATGGCGGCGAATTTCTGCAGACATCGCATTTGCCTGAACCGGAGCATGGCCCGTTCTCGTCGTCGAAATGGCAGGTGGGAATTCTCGGCCCGATTGTTTAACCCGCGGCCGGTTTCTTGCCGATTATCGTTCCCAATAACTCTCGTCGCAGCGCCATAAGATCGAATCTTGTCCGTAACGATTACTTCTGGCTTGCCGTATCGCTTTATTGATTTTCTGAGTAATTTCAATGCCGCTTTGCGATCCCAGCGCTTGGTCACGTAGCTTTCCAACACCTCACCCTCATTATCGACCGCCCGTCACAAATAGTGCGTCTCACAATATGTTTAATGCGGCTGTGCAGCGCCTATTGGTCAAGAATATCCGTTGGTGTATAGGGCCAATTCAGCCTTGATGTCGCCAGTGTAAATATCGGTTGCGGCTGCTGCAATTCCGCGGAGCTGCTGTCTCCAGCTTTGGAAATCGTGCCAAGCGATTCCTGTCGGCGGCTTCAGCATGTAGTAGATGTCTCGATTTCTGCGCGCGTAACCGCTTGATCGCTGCTTCAGGATTGCCCTTCCCGTTTCGAACAAAAACGTCGCAAGCTGCTGCGATTGATTTTTCAGGCGTAAGCCCAGATGCCTTCAGCAACTCCCTGAGGTCTTTCATGAAAAGAACCTGTGTCGCCGTTTCAAGAGGGATCTCGGCGTTTTTGACGACCAGCCCTGCGTCGATCATTACCTGCCAAGTCGAAGGTGTGAAGTCAGGGCTTGGTTCTATGGTAACTTGCTGGCTATCATAAGATCGCAAAAACCATTCTGCTGCGACATCGCGTGACAGGTTTCTTTTTTCTATGAACTTACGTATCCATTATGCCTTAACAGGGGTGCCTTCTATAAATTGAGGTATCCTGACGTTCTCCGGCATGTAGGTGTATTGTGCAAGGCCTTGTGCTGCCTCGACCCTATTCCACATGATAGCTTTGCGTTCTTTCTCTGTTTCCCAAGTTGTGTCCCGATATTCGGGGCCACGGATCCGATCTTTATATCGAGATCGCAGCTCCATATGGTATGTGGTCCAGTCAGGCCAGTCAGCGCCAGAGAGAGAGCAAAGGCAGTTGCAAGTTTCCAGATATTTCCAAAAACTGCACCTCCTCTGTCTTCCTCGATGGCTTCAGTGAGCTTGTCTCGGGCGTCGCGAAAGCCAGATACCAATAAGATTTTCTTGCCGTTTCCAAGATCAGGAAAAAAAGAATCTGCTGCTGTCATGAGGATATCCTTCGTCTTTCGAAAATACGTAGGTCGGGATTCTGGCGAAATTAGGGAAATAAATTGGGCACGTGATTGATGGCACTGCCGCGTCTCAAGAGGAGGAACTCTGGAAAGCGGTCGGCCGGCCCCGAAAATGATTTACTCAGGGCTGTAATCCACGCCAATGAACGCAATATCTGGATCGCGAATACCTTGGTTTCTGTCATTAAAGCATAAGCTTGCAGAAGATTGTCCCGCAAGCGTTGACTTTTGGCTCCCCTCAACTTGGAATGCGTCAGTCGGATGAACTGCAGATTTGCCCGCACTGTTCTTATTCGTGAACCGAAAATGCTGCGGGGTGAATGAATGCCCGCTTAGGTGAAGCTGCGCCGCAGAAATTTTATCGACCTTCAATGTCGGCTTTGGGGCGCTTGTGTTCGCTTATCCAGGGCAATTCCCAAGGTTGGATGGGGCCCCGAGCAAATTAACATCAATATTCTAAAGTATTCTGCCATATTCTGGTTGTGAGCATTATTCTGCACTCTATCACATGGTATCGTCTTCATGTCACATATGCATAGGAGGTTGACATGACCAAACAAAATCACAAAGCCGAAATGAAGAACGCCAACAAGGGTAAGCACGGCCAGAACATCACCCATGCCCAAAATCAGGATAATCGTGGGCGGCAACTAAATCCAAACAACAAATTGAACGACCTTCAGAAACAACGGCCCAAAGCAATGAAACCTTAACTGCAACGCCGGGGCTGTACACCAGCCCCGGCAGCCTTCACCGGAGAAATTATGGCGAAGACAAGAAAGAGTGATCGGTTCCCAAATACCAAAGACCTGGTCCGAATTGCATTGAATGATGGAATGACCCAGATAGAGATCGCACGTCGATGTCGTTCTCAGCAGTCACAAATCAGCAAGTGGAAGTCAGGGCAGCTTCTTGCCGAACGGCAGCAACTTCAGCCTCTTCTTGAACTCTATGGAGAAAAGCTGCGCAGGATCTCCTTGAAACTTTATCAAACAAAGCATCAATCAGAACAGCCGGCACGATTTCTGCGTGTTGAAGGCAAACTGGTCTTGCGGGAGCAAGTTTCGGAGCGCGGACGGTTCAAATGCTCCAACTGCGCTCCGTGTTTCTGTGCATGACCAGAAAAACGAGGCGCTTGTATTGGTAGTCGAGATCACTAATGCAGAATTTCCTGACCCCAGTAAGAGGGAGTGGTCCGAACCCTTGATCACAGACCGGCATGCCGCGTGGTTCCTCAACGATGGCGCGGCAGGTATCATGAAGCACGATCTGCCAAGCCTGATTTCTTGGGCGAGCAGTTGTGGTTATGGTGAAAATTTAAGACGGTTTCCAGGTCTTCGACAGCTACCTTTTCTCTTGATCGAAGCGCTGCTGAATCATGGTTTCAAGATTGAACCTATTGAAGACTATAAAATATCCGTCTAACCTAAAGTTCGACAACCCAAATGCCCACAGTGGCAAATACGGCATCACCGAAATCGGGAATGGTGCATCAGGTTTGTGAGCCGAAAGGCACGCCATGCGATCAGGGCCCTTTGCCTTCGCGTCGCGCACGAACCGTTTTGGTCCGAACGGGACGACCTTTGCCAAAGCCAGATTGGCTATGGCGGGCTCCTACCCAAGGGGTACGGGGTGGGATTGTCACCAAGTCGCGAGCGCCGCTTGCCGCTTGGTGGCTCACAACTCAATAAAACCAACCGGTGGGGACTTAGCTGGACTCGCCCATGTCGAGTCTGTCTGATTGGCCTGCCAAATTGCTGCGCGTTGCACGAATGGCCGCAACGACGAGCCGCACCGCAGCATCTTGAAAAGTCTCGGAGGTCTGCTCAGGGCCGAAGTGGTCATCGAGAGCATTGTCTTGATTGGCCGCTTTGTCCCGCATAGCAGACCTCGATGCAGAATGCAGCGAACGGCAGCTTCCCGCCCTAACTGCTCAATCTGTACCCTGACTGAGGGGTTAGTCTCGCCCGTGCGATCAATCGAGATATCGCCCTAGCAGAGAAGCCATGAGTTTAACCCTTCAAATGCTCAGGCGAAATCCTAAGCTCACCCAGCCAAAGCTTCAGCCACCGCGAAATCCGCCATTTTCAGTGCAGCCTCGCGGGAGGCAGCCACCGCAACGAACCGGCCGTTGTGGCAAAACTTCGCGCCTTTGACGCCGCTGGCGACTTCAAGCCCGTCGTCGGTCAGCCCCGCCCAAGCGGCAGGTAGATCAGCGCGGTTATCGAACGTGTCGTCGCCCACGCGGATTGTGGTCAGCGCCCAATCGGTGCCACGCGGGTGGATCACAAACAGCAAATGATCCGCGCCAGCCTTTTCCACGCCCGCACGAAACGGCATGCCCATTGGCAGTTCAAGAACGCGCGCCTCACCAACCGCCTCAATGGCGGCCATGACCATCGCCTCGGCACGGTATTTCGCGGCTTTGAGTTTGATCTGTGCCTCAACGAAAGCCCGCGCCACGGGCAAGGCTGCCATGAATGCACGGTCATCGGCCCCATCGTCGCGGTCATCAAAGACCGGCTTCAGGCTTTCCAGCAGCACCGGCAAGGTCAGCCCAGCAAACAACGGTCCGGCCTCGGCCGCATTTACTGCGCCGTTATCGAGCAGGTCGACCGGCAAGACGAAGCCACGATCGAAGGAGTCATGCATCGCCTCGATATCTTGTTCAGGCATGTCCATCGCGCGCAGGTAGTCGCGCCCATACCTTGCCCAGATCAAACCGAAAGAGCTATAGGGCCGACCATCTTCGCGCAGCGGATTGGGGCGCTGGTGATGATCGAAAATCTGCGCGCCCGCATCGAGCTGGCCGCCGACGTCATAGATAACCCGATCCTCGCCGGGGGTGATCCACGCCTTGTCGCGGCTGCGAATCAACTCTGCCTCGGGGAACAACCGCGTAAGGATGACCGAGGCCAACAGCTCATCGGCATGAAAGCCACCGGAATGGGTGACAAGGTGGGTGATGGTCATCAGAAACAGGCTCCAGCCGGGCTTGAAATGATTTTTGCGACCACAATGGCCGCCCGTCTGTGAATGCGACCGCAGTTTTGAGCCCGAGTTTTGACCGACCCATATCTTGCGACACAAAGCTGCTTACCTACAGCATATGGATAGCCGAACAGCTTCGCGGGATCTTTATCCCGATTCCGAGACAACTTTGCCCCGATTTACAGCAGCTCAGTGCGTCCACGACCCCCGACGGTTGGTCGCGAAGTTTTCGCCGTAGCCGCCGGGGCGGATGTTGGCGCGGCGTGTCTTGGGGACTTGCACTGTGAAGGTGATATCGTTCTCGGTCGCGTACTCGACAGCCGCTTCTTTGGTGTCGAACGTCATCCGCACCTGCGTTTGCGTATCCGAAGATGAAGTCCACCCCATCAGCGGATCAACATCACGCGCGGATGTGGGGGCGAATTCCAGAAGCCAGACCCTGGTATTTGCCGTTCCAGACGACATTGCAGTTCGGGCTGGCTGATAAATACGTGCGCGCATCGGGGGCTCCTGTAAACCTGTGGCCTATATCAAGGATTCTGCGCAACCGTGCAAGGGGGCTGCGGTGCGCTGACACACTGCTGACACACCCCTGTCAGCAGCCCCCCTTGAACAACGCGGCATCGGTGTCACATTACACTGCAACAGGAGCCGCCCATGCCATACGCCCAGACCGACAAATCAGCCCCCTCTGCGGGCAACTCGACCGACACCATGCCGATGATGAGCTATCCCGCTCCGGACGTGAAGACGCGCGAAAAGCTGGAAGGCGGACGGGCGTTTAAACTGGTGACAGAGTTCGAACCTGCGGGCGACCAGCCCACCGCGATAAAAGAACTGTCCGAAGGCATCCGCCAAGGCGAACGCGATCAGGTTTTGCTGGGCGCGACGGGCACGGGTAAAACGTTCACCATGGCCAAAATGATCGAGGAAACACAGCGCCCCGCGATCATCCTTGCGCCGAACAAAACGCTCGCCGCACAATTGTATGGCGAATTTAAAGGTTTCTTTCCGGACGCCGCCGTCGAATATTTCGTGTCGTTCTATGACTACTACCAACCGGAAGCCTACGTTGCGCGGTCCGATACCTTCATCGAGAAGGAATCCCAGATCAACGAACAGATCGACCGGATGCGCCACTCCGCCACGCGGGCGTTGCTGGAACGTGATGATGTAATCATCGTGGCGTCAGTGTCGTGTATTTACGGCATCGGCTCGGTCGAAACCTACGGCGCGATGACGCAGGACTTGCACGTTGGCAACGATTACGACCAACGCGGCATTATTGCCGACCTTATCGCGCAGGCCTACAAGCGCAACGATCAGGCGTTCCAGCGCGGCACCTTCCGCGTGCGCGGCGATAGCTTGGAAGTCTGGCCAGCCCACCTTGATGATCGCGCGTGGAAGCTGTCGTTCTTCGGCGAAGAACTGGAAACCATCACCGAATTTGACCCGCTGACGGGCCAAAAAACTGACACGTTCGAAAAGGTGCGCATCTACGCGAACTCACACTATGTCACGCCAAAACCTACGATGAAGCAGGCGATTGTCGGCATCAAGAAAGAGCTCAAGATGCGGCTTGATCAACTGGTGAATGAGGGCAAACTGCTGGAAGCACAGCGCCTTGAACAACGCTGCAACTTTGACCTTGAGATGCTCGAAGCGACAGGCGTCTGCAACGGCATCGAAAACTATTCGCGCTACCTGACGGGTCGTATGCCCGGTGAGCCGCCCCCTACCCTGTTTGAATTCATACCCGACAACGCGATTGTCTTTGCTGATGAAAGCCACGTCTCCGTGCCGCAAATCGGCGGCATGTATAAGGGCGACCACCGCCGCAAAATGGTGCTGGCCGAGCATGGCTTCCGCCTGCCCTCTTGCATGGACAATCGCCCGCTGAAGTTCGAGGAATGGGATGCCATGCGCCCGCAATCCGTTTTCGTCTCCGCCACGCCCGCGTCTTGGGAGTTGGAACAGACAGGCGGCGTGTTCACCGAGCAGATCATTCGCCCGACCGGACTGCTGGACCCTATCATCGAAATTCGCCCCGTGGACACGCAAGTCGATGATGTTATGGATGAAATCCGGCGTGTGACACAGGACGGGTTCCGCACGTTGGTCACCACGCTGACCAAACGCATGGCCGAAGACCTCACCGAATATCTGCACGAGAACGGCATCAAAGTGCGCTACATGCACTCCGATATCGACACCATCGAACGCATCGAAATCCTGCGCGATTTGCGGCTTGGTGCGTTTGACGTGCTGATCGGTATCAACCTTCTGCGCGAGGGTCTCGATATCCCGGAATGCGGGTTGGTGGCTATCCTCGACGCCGACAAGGAAGGCTTCTTGCGCTCCGAAACATCTTTGATCCAGACCATCGGTCGCGCCGCGCGAAATGCCGAAGGTCGCGTTATCATGTATGCAGATCGGATCACTGGCAGCATGGAACGCGCCATGGGCGAAACCGACCGCCGCCGCGATCGCCAGATTGCCTATAACGAAGAACACGGTATCACGCCGCAGACCGTCAAAAAGAACGTCGAAGACATTCTGGCGGGCCTCTACAAAGGCGACGTCGACATGAACCGCGTGACGGCGACGGTGGATGCGCCGTTGGCGGGCGCGAACCTTGCCACGGTCCTCGAAGGGTTGCGCACCGACATGCGCAAGGCTGCCGAAAACCTTGAATTTGAAGAAGCCGCCCGCCTGCGCGACGAGGTTAAACGCCTTGAAACGGTGGATTTGATTGTCTCCGATGACCCGATGGCACGGCAATATCAGGTGGAAAAAGCCGTGAAGGAAAGCTCCAAAATGGCAGGCCGCTCACAGGCGGGCCGCCCTGGCCAGCGCGGTGGTATCAAACCTCGCAAAAAGCGGAGCTGATACGAAAAACCCCCGGTCCATAACAGACCGGGGGGGTACTTCGCTACACTCGTGAATTTCGTAAACTTAGTTGGACGAAGTTTCGTCGTCCGGTGTGTTGATTTGAAGCGATGGTACTTCGACAACGGTCTCTTCCATGGTCACTTCGACCTCTGGAACTTCCACAACAACTTCTTCTGACACAACTTCGATGCTGCCGACTTCGGCGTCAAATTCTGGCAGTTGACCGCCTTCAACACTTACGTCGACGTCCGGCAGGCGTGCCTCTTGTGTCTGATCAATATCGACCAGATAGAACGCGCCGATAGCGATGACCGCAACAACGACGGCGCCTGCAATTACTAAACCTTTGTTCATTACTCATTCCCTTCCAAACTCATTCCCTTCCAAAGAATGTCGGCCAGATCGGCCGTTCGGGCACATAATTCGGTCGGTGTGCAAAAGGTTCCGAAAAATCGCGGTAAAAAGATTTTGATGTAAACGGGAACGGTTTTGCGCCTGCCGTTGTTGATTAACCAGAAATCGAAACTCTTACGGAGACGACACATGGAATATGGCATTTTCGGAATTATCGTACTGATCGCTGACATTTACGCGATCTATCAAGTCCTGACATCCGGCGCGACGACAGGTTCAAAAGTTCTTTGGACACTGCTAATCCTCATCCTGCCAGTTGTCGGTTTCATCATCTGGCTCTTGGCTGGACCACGGGGCAACAACGTCTCGGTCTAACGCCGATTTCCGGTAAGCCAATGGCTCTGCGGTTCACAAACCGCAGAGCCATTTTTCGTTTTAGACCTGCTCTTACGACGGGTTGTCCATTCGAACGGAATACCGCAACTGACCTTTTACTGGCTCGGGCCATATCACATGGAAAGAGTCGTCCTCTGCCCCTTGGTTAGGGGACGTGTAGGGATTACCAAACACCACGTCATTCGCAGCATTTCGCGGCGCATAGAGTGGCACGACAGCGTCAATCGTGCGGGCATGGCCGCCGAATGGCAGATACTTCTCCGTATCAATCACCCAAGTCGCATCCACTGTGCTTTGCACATGCACGTCTATATGCGGGTTGCGGGTGGGCTGATCGACCCCGTTAAAGGCGTTGCCCTCAAACACGATGTTACGCATGCGGTCGAAGTTCAGCTCGGCATAGGTTGTGTCGATCTTTTCGACCCGTTCAATCGTCCCGCTATAGGTACGGAACACGTTGCCCTGCACGTTCAGCCCGTCGATATAATGGCCCGGCCCGTAGGGTTTAACGACGATCCAACGGTGCGCGGGATTGGTATCAATCGCCATAAAGATGTTGCCCGTGATGTTTAGCCCGCCAAACGAATACCCCGACACGCTGGGCGTAGCGTCATGTTCGTTCGTCCACTCGATGAAGCAATTGTCGATGTAATTGCCGTTGATCGTGGACGTGCAGTTGGGCGCTGTTAGAACCAGCCCGCCAAGGCGCACCCCAAGTGCCACGTCATCCCCGTTGAAAAAGTGGTTATTGGCAATAATGCTCTGCCCGCCGTTCATGATACCGAAATGCCGGAAATGCGCGGCGCGGCAGTTGCGCACCTTAATGTCGTTGGCATTCGTGTTGTAACACAGTGACTTACGCAACTGCGACGAGGTCCCCGACTCGTGAGATTCAAAGTTGCAGCGATCAATGATCATGCCCTGACAGCCATCCCCGATAGACGTGATCCCGCGATCTTTCGGGCGAATGAACTGGCAGTCATTCAGCTGGAAAATAATACCCAGAGGCGCCAACATTATAGCGCTACAATGCCCGTTACAACAAAACTCGATCCGGTCAAAAATCAGGTCGGATAGCTTCGTAAAGCCACTGCAATCCACCAGATATTTGAACCGCGTAAAAGTGAACTCCTGCGTGCCTTCGGCGTCGAACAACTGATTGCTAAGCGTAATCTTGTTAGCGGACTCATCAACCGCACGCACATAAACTTCGCGGCCCACGCCATTGCCAGTCACCAATGACCCGACAGCGATGCTGGCAATATTGGCGACGTTGAACAACTCGACCGAATTGGTGGACAAATAGCTGGCCTGCGCCACGACAACGTCATCATCCCACGCAGGCCCCGGAATGGCCTCCAACTGACCGTTGGTGATGTAACGACGGGTCTCGAATTTGGTGCGGTTGTTGACCGCCCGCTGCATATCAATCGGTTCGGTCAATTGCACCCGCCGCCCGCACAGATCCAGCGCATAGTGATCCGAGAAATTCAACAACGCCTGAAACGCCCGCTTGAACGCCTCCTGCTCGTCGCCAAAAGCATCAACATATGTCGGATAATCGAAATTCTTCTGGAAGATCAGCCGATGTTCCTCGCCCATGGTCACAGTGCCCTCAAACCGGACCCGGTTCTGAAACGTCACAGACCCGCCGAGGAAATAATTGCCTGCGGTGATCAAAACCTCGCGCCCGTCGGCATCGGTGTCGGCCCTCTCGAAGGCGGCAGAATCGTCCGTCACACCATCGCCGATCGCGCCGTAATCGCGGACATCCACGATCCCCAGCATGTCGCGCAGAAAGGCGCCCGTGACATCCTCGATGACAAAGTCATCCACCCGCACAATACCGCCATTGGGTCCCGTCAGGTCCAGCCCGATATGGCCGTAATGCGCATTCGCCCAGACCATATCGACGCCGTTACGCTGGCCCGTGCCAATAATCGCCGACACCTCGACGACATCGCCATACCCCGTGATGGACACCGACGGCCCAACCTCGGTCACCCCGGTCAGATGATTGCCACTTGCCGTTCCTGCCCATGCGGCAATTCGCACATTTGGCAATGCACCGGACACGCATTTCACCCGCGCCGTGACGCGCAAATAACACCCCGGAAGGACGCTGGTTTCGCCCATATACCGCAGCTTTGTTACGCTTTGAGTCTTAACAATCTCGATACAGCCGGAAAAATCCTGATCCGCAGGCACAAACGCCCCATTTCCGGACCCCGCATAGGTGTCCGACCCCGGCGTGCCATCCCCGCTTGACCATACATCCAGACCGTCTGCGAATGGTGGCGGCGTCAGCACCAGCCCGTCTGTAATGACCTTGTTCATGTAGAAATCCCCTCACTGGGGGCAGCACGTCACCACCCCATCAAATGCGGACCTGACACGCGTTGGCATGGACAGATCGCTCGGCAATAGGGGTATGCGAGCAGGGTAAACGACGTCTGACACCACCGTCACGATGGGCAGCGCCATTGCGCAACAGCCAGGACATAACTTCGGGTGCAGGGATCACAAAAACACTGTCGATCTGCCAGCCATCCGGCGTCTCAATCATTTGATAATCAAGGATATAAAACAATCCGTCCGGACCTTGTATCTGCACCTCTTGTCGCGTGCGGGGGCCTGTTTCCTCACGGTCCAGAAACCGCACATCCGCATTGTCCCACACCATAGGAAAGCCGTTTTCCACCATCAGTCCGAAGTTGTCAGGAGTCTCGAATATGCCTTGAATGGTCGGGCTGGCATATTGCCACGCCGCGTCTACATCGCGGTCGTTAAAGGCTTGCAACTGGTTGGTGATAACGTCCTCTATCGACGCGCCTTGGGCAGACGCCGTCCCCGCCCAGAGAACCAATCCAACCGCGGCACTGGTAAACCATTTCATAGAAACCTCCTGATGTGATCCTATCAAAGATACGGGTCACATCAGGATTCAGTTTCATTTTACCAGTTCGCCGCGCAATCCAGCTTCGATCAAGGCGATGGATTCTTCCACACCGTAAAGCGCAATGAACCCGCCAAAGCGTGGCCCCTGTGTCGCGCCGAGAAGCACCTCATAGAGGCAGCTGAACCAAGCCCGCAGCGGGTCAAACCCGTGCACTTTGCCGACAGCAAACACGATAGACTGCAAAAACTCGTCGTCCTGCCAGTTCACCTCTGGCAAAGCCGCGTCCTCCTTGCCCTCTTGCGCGTTCTTGCGGGCAATGGTCGCCAGCGCAACTTCTTCCGACTTCAAGCAATCGATCAAAACCTGCAACGCCTCGCGTTCCTGCGTTGTCGGCAGGCGGAACACCTTGGTCGGCTCCACGAAGTCCTTGTAATAGCGCACGGCAAAGCCCGCCGCAGCATCCAGATCGGGGTTGTTTTCCGGCGACGCATCCGGCGCATAGCGCTGGATAAAGCCCCACAATTTGTCCTTGTCCGCCGCTTGAGAAACCGACGCCAAGTTCAACAACATCGCAAACGGCACAACCATCGTCGACTCCGGCACATCCGCGCCGTGAATGTGAAACACGGGGTTGTTCAGCCGCGCATTCACGTCTTGCGTCGCGTAGGCCCGCAACTGCTGGTGATATTCATCGACCGCCTTCGGGATCACATCGAAATGCATCCGCTTGGCGGTCTTTGGCTTCAGATACATAAAATACGACAGGCTTTCGGTGCTGGCATAGGTCAGCCAGTCATCAATCGACACACCATTGCCCGACGTCTTGGAAATCTTGTGACCCTGATCGTCGAGGAACAG
>RCMY010003884.1_pt1 | contig 13099 bp, 11 predicted proteins | sample 2041341 | NCBI WGS metagenome assembly RCMY01 (sample SAMN09708234, study PRJNA481090) | Marine sediment metagenome, whole genome shotgun sequencing project. | reverse complement strand
CGAGGTAATCCGGGGACCAGCAGTCGTCGGCGTCGAGGAAGGCGATGACGTCGCATTGGGTGACAGCGATCCCTGCGTTGCGGGCGGCGCCTGCGCCCCGGCCCGTCTCTCGGACGACGGTTGCCCCGTGGTTGGTCGCAACCGCGGCGGTGGTGTCGGTGGAGCCGTCGTCGATGACAACGACCTCGTCGGGTTGGCGGCGTTGTGCGGCCACTGATGCCAGGGTCACCGGCAACGTGGGGGCGGCGTCACGGGCCGGGATGATGACCGCCACGGTGGGATCAGCCATGTTGGAGCCCTCCCCGTGGGCCTCCTGCGATGGCGCCCGACATTTGGCCGAGACCAAAGGCGACATCGCGGGTCGCCATGGCCAACGTGGGTCCCGGGGCGAGGGCGAGTCGTGGCAGGCGAGTGATGCCTCGTAGGACGTGGAACAGGCCCACGGCCACACGGCGCAGGTTGCACCGCGACAGACGGCCGTGTTCCCGGCGTTCGAGCACGCCCTTCACACGGCCGGCCCAGAGGTAACGCCGACCCACCCAGCGCAGCGTTGCTCGGGCGGCGGGGACGGTCTCACGGACCATCGCTTCGGCGATCCACACGATGTCATGGCCAGCGTGAGCAACGCGTTGGAAGAACTCGCTGTCCTCGCCTCCCCAACGGAACTCCTCGTCGAACCACGCGGTGAGATCGTCGAAGACGCGACGAGCGACCACCGTGTTGTTCGTCCAGCAGACGGGCAGTGCTGTGCCCGTTGGCTTCACCTCTGGGCCGTGTAGCCGGGTGTCGGACCACCAGGGCGCGAGGTTCGAGGGATAGTCCGGGTGTACGGGACCGGTGGTCACCGCCGCCTTGAACCGGGCTCGTCCGTCCAGGTGGGTGACCAGCCAGAGGGGCTCGACTGTCTCGTCGTCGTCGACGAAGGCGAGCAGGTCGGCTCCGGCATTCAAGGCGGCCAGGACGGTGGCGTTGCGCGGAGCAGAGACGCCCGGGGTTGGTTCGTGTGTGACGGACACTGGCCAGCGCGTCGCGCAGCGAAGCCGTTCGGCCGAGCGCACGGCACCAGCGTTCGGATCGTTGTCGGCGATCTCGACGCGGAGCCTGACGTCCGCTGGGACGTCAACGGCTTCTATCGAACGGAGCAGACGCTCGAGCCCGTCGGGTCGCTGATGAGTGGCCACGCAGACCGCCACCAACAAGAGGCTTCCTTCGCTGGGCTGAGCCGGACGCTAGCGGCGCTCTGGGGAACCGACCCTGCGGGTGGCGACGTCTCGGAGAATGGACGTTGTCTCGTCTGCCGCCCGCTGCCAGGTGAAGCCGGCGGCTCGCCGCCTTCCGCGATCGGCCAGGTCGGAAGCCAGTCCTGGGCTGGCGACCACGCGATCGATCGCCTCCCGGATGTCTGCCACGGAGGTCGGGTCGACCGTGAGGGCCGCATCGGCGACGACCTCGGCGCAGGCGGTCGTGTTGCTCGTGATCACGGGCGTCCCGATGGCCATGGCCTCGACAAGGGGAAGGCCGAACCCCTCATGAAGGGATGGCAGCACGAAGGCCGTGGCGCCGGCGTAGGCGGCGGAAAGGTCGTTGTCGTCGAGGTCGTCGATCCACCGGACGTTGGCATCGACCCGCTCGATCGCGCCGAGCACCGAGCCATGGGCGTCATGGGGGCGGCCGACGAGCAGCAGGTCGTGCGTCCCCGATGCCTCGCTGGTCGCGTAGGCCTCGATCAGGCGTGCATGGTTCTTGTGGGGGCGGCTCTCGCCGACGCACAACAGCCACGGCCGGGTCCAGTTGCGCGTCTGCCGGAGTCGAGCCACGTCGTCGTCATCGGCCCTGAGCAGTTCTGCGGCGACACCTTCGTGCACGACGTGGACGCGTGGACCCCGGCCTCGACGCAGGGCCTCGATGTCGCGCCGCGTCTGGTCGGACACGGCAATGACGGCGTCGGTTGCGCGTGTCGACAACGCGAACGCCGCTGCCATGGCACCGCGGCGCCAGGTCGGCAGCGACGACCGCTCCGGCCCGGGGCCCAGGTGTTTCGTGTCGTGCACGGTGACGACATTGGGGCAGCCATGGCCGATCACCGCGGGTGTGACGTGGGGATGCAGGAGGACGTCGGGGGACAAGGCTCGACTGATTCGGGGGAGGGCCACGACGGCCCGGGGATCGCCGGGGGGCAGGTCGAGTTCGACGAGGTCAATTCCTGGACCGAGCTGATCCCAACTCGGCGATCGCTCGGCGCGAGAGAGCACCACGGCCGTCAGCCGCAGATTTTCACGCACCGCCATCGCCCCGACGAGGCCGATGATGTAGCGGTGGATGCCGGTGGGTCGGGTCCCTGCCAGGCGGCCGTCGACCAGCACATGGAGTTGGCTCATGAAGGCTCCGCCACGGTGATCGCGTGTCGGCTCACGACATGCAGGCGTCGGCCACCGAGGGCCGCAGCAACGCCAGCGAAGCTCGACCACCAGGTGCCCACGACCTCGCTGCACGCAGCCAACGTCAGCAGATCGATGAGCGCGTCCTCGACGGACGTCGGGCGCTGCCGGACCAGCCACCCCTGGCGCCAGTCGCCTGTGGTCATGGAGACGCGTGCCCAACGACGATGATCGAGCGATCGCGTGTCCAGTTGCACGCCGGCGGACCGAGCGACCGTACGGAGCGCCCGCGGGTTGTCCGTGCAGCCCCAGGCAGGTCGTCCGTCGGCGACCTCGGCCAGCGCCGCCGCGAGGTCGCGTAACCGCGGGAGGTCGCCGGCGATCCCGCGGCGTCGCAGGACGAGACGATTGTCGGTCCACCGGACGTGGATGCCGGGGCGCGCCGACAGCGAGTGGGTGTCGGCCAACGCGCAGGCTTCCTCAGCCAACGCCGGTCGCGGGCAGAGTTGGCCGAGCGCCCGGGCCCAGCGGGCTTTGAATGCCGCGGCCTCGACGTGCGGCGTCCACGCAGCGCGAATCTGCTCTGGCATCGGGTGGCCACGTTCTGCCGCACTCGGCACCGCCGTGAGGCGGCGCGGGTCGTCAGCAAAGAGGTCGGTGAACTCGGCGGGGCACGCGGCGTCAGGCATCCAGCGGAAGGAAACGTCGAGGCCAAGCGCCTCGCCGGCGACCAAGAACCCGGCCAGGGTGCGCATGCGGTTGGCAAGGCCGTTGGTGCCCAGGTCCACGATGATCGGGCCTGTGGGTACGGGCCCCAGCTGTTCGATGACGTCAGTACCCACGGCAGTCCTTTGCCCAGGCGTCCTGATCCCACTGGTCGAGGAACGCCGTCATGGTCTGGTGGCCCACCTCGAAGAGCTGGTCCTCCTCGTCACGGGTGATCCGGACGTCCAGCGTCCGCACGTGGGAGGTGTCCAGAGCGATTGAGCGCCGCTCGTCGCATTGGCCGACGGGGAGCATCTCGTTCCCCGTGTCGATCATGGTCTGGACCATCGCGCGCAGAAGGGCGAAGTCCGATCCGGGCCACTCGTGCGAACGGTTGGCAGAGAGCAACTGCAGGGCGAACGTCGGGAACTGCGAGGGCTTGCCGTCGCGACGGTCGAGGGTGTCCACGGAGAAGCCGGACCCGAGCCCGCCGTCGATCAACAACCCGCCGCCCATGCCCGGTTCGCCGATGACGACAGGGTCGAAAACCAGTGGGACGGACATGGATGCGCGTACGGCGTCGGCCACCGATTGCGTGTCGGGGTCGAGTCCGTAGCGGTGGTAGTCCCACGGCAGGCGAACCACGCGACGGTTGACGACGTCAAGGCAGCGCACGACCAGTCGGTAGCGCTCGCGCTGGGGGATCCAGTCCTCGGCGTCCTCCAGGCGTAGGTCAGCCCAGGTTCGGATGCCGCGGTCCTCCAGCAGGCCCGTGATCCACGTGCCGGGGTCGAGGGTGTGTCCGTCACGGAGCCGGTTCAGGACACTGCCGACCATGGGCGTCTCGGAGAAGCGCCGCATGATGTCTGCGGTTGTCAGCGCACGCCAGTCAAGGTCGCCCAGGACCTCCTTCAGGTCCGCCGTGGTCGCTCCGGCCGCGATCAGCGCCCCGGCGATCGCCCCGGACGACACGCCCGCGACGCGTTGGACCTCGTAGCCATGTTCCTCGAGGGCCGCGAGCGCCCCGACGTGGGCCACACCTCGAACGCCGCCGCCTCCGAGGACGAGGTCGACGTGGCGGCGCGGAGGGGATGCAGTCATGCGCGAAGCCTGCCACGTGGCCGGGAGCGGGCAGTACCGTTCGCCCTCACCCCTCCCATCCCACCCCGGGCGGTCCCTTCATGCGCATCTTCGTCACCGGCGGCGCCGGCTTCATCGGCTCGAACTTCATCCGGTACGTCCTGACCGAGCAGCCCGACTGCCAGGTCACCAACTTCGACTCGCTGACGTACGCCGGGAACCTCGAGAGCCTCAAGGACCTCGCCGACTCGCCGAACTACGACTTCGTGCAGGGCGACATCCGTGACCCCCACGCCGTGCTCGACGCGATGAAGGGGCACGACGCGGTCGTGAACTTCGCCGCCGAGTCCCACGTGGACCGTTCGATCGACGGGCCGCGGGAGTTCCTCGAGACCAACATGACCGGCGCCGGCAGCGTCTTCGAGGCCGGCCGTCAACTGGAGGTCGAGAAGTTCCTGCACATCTCGACCGACGAGGTCTACGGCTCCATCAGCGAAGGCTCGTTCGTCGAGGGCGACGCCCTGGAGCCCAACTCGCCGTACTCCGCATCCAAGGCCGGTGCCGACCTCCTGGCACGCGCCTACCGGGTCACGTACGACTACCCGATCAAGGTCACGCGCACCGGCAACAACTTCGGTCCGTACCACTTCCCGGAGAAGATGATCCCGCTTTTCGTCACCAACCTGATGGCCGGCAAGAAGGTCCCGCTGTACGGCGACGGCGCGAACATTCGCGACTGGACCTACGTCGTGAACAACGCCGAGGCGCAGTTCCTGGTCCTGGACAAGGGTGAGCCGGGCGGCGTCTACAACGTGGCCGACGACAACGAGATGTCGAACAAGGAGCTGACGTACAAGCTCCTCGATGCCTTCGGTTTCGGCGACGAGATGATCGAGTTCGTCAAGGACCGTCCCGGCCACGACCTGCGCTACTCCATCGACACCAAGCGCATCCAGGCCCTCGGCTGGAAGCCCCGTGTGGGCTTCGAGGACGCCCTCGACAAGACGATCCAGTGGTACCGGGACAACGAGTGGTGGTGGGCCCCGCTGCGCGACCAAGGCGCCTCCGACCGTCGTGGTGGCGTGAGCAAGTGAGCGACCGCCCCACCAAGCGCGTCCTGGTCACCGGTGCCGGTGGCCAGCTCGGCCTCGACGTCCTGGACACGTACGCGGACGTCGTTGAAGCAGGGGGCGAGGTCATCGGCCTCACCCATGCGGACCTCGACGTCGCCAACGAGGCCGACGTGTTCGCCGCTCTGCGCGACCACGAGCCCGACGTCGTCATCCACTGCGCAGCCTGGACCAACGTCGACGGCTGTGAAGAGGACCCGGCGCGGGCGCATCGCGTCAACGCACTGGGGTCGTGGTGGCTGGCCCGTGCGTCGCACCTCGTCGGGGCGACGATGGTCGCCGTCAGCACCGACTACGTGTTCGACGGCCGTGTCGACCCCCTGGACGGACTGGCTCGTCCGTACACAGAGTTCGACGCTGTCGGTCCGATCTCGGAGTACGGCCGTTCCAAGGCCGCCGGCGAGGCACTGATCCGCCAGTCGCTGGCGCAGCACCACATCGTGCGGACCGCCTGGGTCTGCGGGGCGCGTGGCAACAACTTCGTGAAGACGATGCTTCGCATCGGCCGCGAGCACGGCAAGGCCACGGTCGTCAACGACCAGTGGGGCGCCCCGACCTACACGCGTGACCTGGCAGCCTCGCTGCGGGAGATCGCGTCCAGCGGTCGCCACGGCACGTGGCATCGCTCCAACGTCGGCGTCACGAACTGGTTCGAGGTCGCGAAGGCCACCTTCGAACTCGCCGGCCTGGACGTCGACTGCCAGCCCATGGACAGCTCCGGGCTGAACCGCCCCGCGCCCCGTCCGCCCTGGAGCGCCCTGTCGCATCAGCACGCGGATGGCGCCGGCCTCACGCCCATGCCGCCGTGGCGCGACGCGCTGAAGCGGCTCCTCGACGAGTTGGGGGAGTTGGCATGAGCATCGTCGCGCAGGTCGGCCTGACGGCCTCGACCCTGGGGGTGCTGGTCACCTCGATCCTGCTCGCCACGACGGGTCAGATCCTGCTCAAGTCCGGCATGGAACGCGTCGGTGAATTGGGCGTCAGCCAGATCGGCACCTTGGTCACCCAGTTCTTCACGACCTGGCAGTTGGTCGTCGGGATCGGGGCGTTCGGGCTTTCTTCGATCTTCTGGCTGATCGCGCTGTCGCGCGTGCCGCTGTCGACCGCCTACCCGATCGTCTCGATGAGCTACGTGCTGATCCTGTCGTTCAGCTGGTTCATCCTCGGCGAGCGTCCCTCGCCGATCGTGTGGGTCGGGGCAGCGCTGATCATGGCCGGCGTCTCGCTCATCGGGATCGGTCAGCGGTGACGGACCCCGCTGCCTCCTCGCCCGTGCCCACTGCCGGCGCGCCCCGTCCCCGGACGGCGGTCGTGCTGGTCAACCACAACACACGTGAGCATCTGCTTGCCGCCGTCGGCAACCTCGGCGCGGCGGGCGCCGACGAGATCGTCGTCGTGGACTCCGGTTCGGACGACGGGTCGGTCGAGGCATTCCGGACGGCCCACCCGGACATCCCGATCGTCGCCCTGCGCAACGTTGGCTACGGCCGTGCCGCCAACGCAGGTGTGGCACGCACCCACGCGGACGTCGTCGTGATCGCCAACGCGGACACCACGTTCGACGACGACGCCGTGACGCGTCTCGCCGATGCCCTCGAGGCCGACCCGGCCGTGGGCGCCGTCGGTCCACGCGTCCGCTATCCCGATGGACGCCACCAGGCTTCCGCCCGCGCCTTCCCGTCCTACCTCGACGCGGTCATGCACGGGCTCCTCGGCCTGTGGCGACCCGACAACCCTTGGACTCGTCGCTACCGCATGAGCGACGCCGACCCCGCCCTGCCACGCGAGGTCGACTGGCTCAGCGGCTGCGCCCTGGCGATCCGGCGTGAGGCCTTCGCCGAGGTCGGCGGGTTCGACCCCGCCTACTTCATGTTCGTCGAGGACGTGGATCTTGGCTGGCGGCTTCGCGAGGCCGGTTGGCGCGTGCGCTACGAACCCACCGCCGGGGTCGTGCACGAGGTCGGCGCCAGCACCGGAGCCCGTCCCGCCCGGATGGTCGTCGCCCACGCGCGCTCCCTGGATCGCTTCCACGGCCGCCGTCACGACACGCTCGTCGGCCACCTCACTCGCCCACTGTTGCGCCTCGGCCTTGCCGGCTGGGTTGCGACCGTCCTCATCTGGAACCGCGTCGCGCGTCCCCAAAGCGGCCGTTCCACCACTGGAGAATGACCTGATGGCTGACCAAGAGATCGCCCCCGTCCGTGACGCGATGATCGTTGCCGGCGGCCGTGGAACGCGCCTGCAGCCCTTGACGCACGACACGCCCAAGCCGCTCCTGGACTTCTGCGGCGAGCCCTTCCTCGCCGGCGTCGTGGGACGCCTCGCCGAGGCCGGCGTCACCCGGGTCTTCCTCGTCGTCGGCAAGGACACGGAGCCCTTCGAGGTCCTGCGCCCGTACGCGACCCGGCACGGTGTCGAACTCGTCATGATCCCCGAGCCCGAGCCGCTGGACACCGCCGGGGGCGTCCGCGCCGCGGCCTCGATGGTCGACGACGCCTTCCTGGTCCTCAACGGAGACATCCTCACCGACCTCGACGTGACCGAGTTGGTCGCCACCCACAGGACGTCGGGCGCCGATGCGACCCTCACGCTGACGCCCGTGGAGGACACGTCCTCGTTCGGTGTCTGTGTCTTCGAGGACGGTCTCGTCACCCGCTTCGTGGAGAAGCCGGCACCCGGAACGCTCCCGGGCCACAACAACATCAACGCCGGCACCTACGTCATCGAGCCCGCGGCGATCCTGCAGTTCCCCGAGGGTCGTCTCTCGTTCGAGCGCGCGGTCTTCCCGGGCATCCTCGAACGCGGCGGGACGATCGCCGGCCACGTCGCCGTTGGTGTCTGGGCCGACCTGGGCACACCGGAGCGCTGGCGGGCCGGCACGCGCGAGGCACTGGACGGCACGGTCTCCTGGCCCAGCGTCAAGGCCGTCTCCGAGCGCGCTGTTGATGTGCGGGTCGCTGCGGACGCCATCGTCGACGTGCGCGCGACGCTGCACAAGCCCGTCCTCGTCCTCGACGGGGCGAAGATCGGGCCCGGCGCGGTCCTCGGTCCACACGTCGTCGTCGGCCAGGGAGCGACCGTGGGGGAGGGCGTCCACCTCGCCGACAGCGTGATCGGGCGCGGCGCGAACGTCGGAGACGGGGTGCGAACGTCCGGCCTGTTGTTGGGCGACGGGGCGTCGCTTGCGCCGCGCGTCAAGATCGGCGAGGACGTCGTGATCGGTGCGCACATGGCGATCCCCGAGGGTTCGAAGTTGCCGGACGGAGCACGGATCCCGGCACCGCAGGGTTGATCCGTTGGGGGCCAGCGGGGTCATCGTGGTGGGAACTTTCTGCCCGGGCTTTCGTCAGGTTCCCTGAAGCGGCATGCTTGTGTCGTAGTTTCACCACTGTCATTCCATCGCCGAGGCATCGTGCGCCCAGTTCAACCGCGCCGACGTCCGAGTCGCCTGCGTCGCCGCGTGGCCGCCGCCACCGCCGTCGTGTTCGCACTCGGTGGCCTTGCCGTGCCCGCCGGCGCCCAGTCGGGGGCGACGTTCCCCACCTCCAGCGGTGACACCGCCCCGGACCAGGCGTCCTGCCTGCCGGCGGGTGGCGAACAGGCCGCGTTCCCCGTGGACGCCGCCAAGGTCAAGGACGGTGCTGCGCTGGTCCTCGGTGGCGGGGGCTGGGGCCATGGCGTCGGGATGAGCCAGTACGGGGCGAACGGCGCTGCCAACCTCGGCTGCTCCACCAAGACGATCCTCGCCACGTACTTCCCGGGCACCCAACTTGGCGTCATGCCGACGCAGCGTGACGCGATCGCCGTGCACCTCCTGCGCCGCGGCACCGAGTCCACGACGATCCGGACCACGGGCGCGAGCGCTGGCGGGGTCGACCTGCCGTGGAAGGACTGCGATCTCGCCGGGACCACCTGCGAGACCGTGATCCTGCAGCCGCCGGGCACGGAGTGGAAGGTCACGCCGGCAAGCGACGGCACCTTCACCCTGACCAGCGGCGCGACCGACCCGTCGGCCTGCCTGGTGTCCGGACCGGACGTCGTGCAGCCCGAGGGCTGTCAGTGGCGGGGCGGCGACCACGAGACCCGCCTGCGCATGGTCCACGACGGCACCGTGATCCGTGTCGTCGAGGCCTCGGGTCGCCGTGTCAAGTGGGGCTTCACGGAGTTCGACTACACCTCGCGCGACGGTGGCCGGACCTTCGTCACGCAGTACATCACGGGCGACGAGGCGGCAGGCATCCCCGCTGCTGACCGCTATCTCTACGGCCTCGGCGAGATGCCGTCCAGTTGGGACTCCGCGGCGCTGCGCGTCCAGGCGATCGCGGGACGGTCCTACCTCGAAGCCACCATCGCGACGCGTGAGGCCGTCTACGGCCGTGACTCCGTCGGCGGGTACATCGACCGCAACCAGTGCCGGTGCGACCTGTTCGCCACGACGGTCGATCAGGTCTACCTGGGCTTCGACCACGAAGCGGCGGAGAGCGGCAAGTGGAAGCAGGCCGTCAAGGCCACCCTCGCCACGGTGATGCTCCACGAGGGCAAGCCGGTCGCGGCGTTCTACTCCTCCTCGCACGGCGGCTGGGCCGAGGACGTCGAGCACGTCTGGGGCACCAAGATCGCCTACCTGCCCGCGGTGGACACCACGCGCTGGGAGTCGATGGCGACCCGGTCCGAGTCTCGCCCCTGGGGCAACACGCGTGACCGATGGACCGCATCCTTCACCGCGGCTGACCTGGCCGGCCGCTTCGGGCTTGCGACCTTCGAGTCGTTCGCGATCGAGGCCCGCGGGCCCGGCGGTCGCCCGACGAGGCTCGGCGGCGGCGGTGTCGTCGTCAAGGGCACCAACAGCTCCGGGGCAGCCGTGACGCTGAAGTACTCCGGCGAGTCGATCCGGTCCAAGCTCGGGATCTTCTCCTCGCTGGCCTACATCGACGGCAACGTGACCGAGCCGCCAGCGGACGGTGGCGAGGACCCGAACGGCTCGCCCACGCCCGACGCCGCGCCGACCCAGATCAACATCGGCCCGGCCTGCCCGGACGGTGAGGTTCCCCCCAGCGGCGGCTGGGACATCGAAGAGGGTTCGGTCCACGCCTACGCCATCGACTGTGGCGTGTGGTGGCGCGTGGCCGACCTCGACGAGAGCGGCGCCTTCGAGGGCAAGCGGGCCATCACCCGCGCCGAGATGGCGGACTGGCTGCTGTCGATCCTGCAATACACCGACACCGTGCTGCCGTCCGACCCGCCCAACGCCTTCAGCGACGATGACGGGCACGAGCACGAGTTCGCCATCAACTCGCTGGCCTACCTGGCCTTGGTCAACGGTCGGGGCGACGGCACGTACGGCCCCGAGGACGGCGTCTCACGCGCCCAGATGGCGGCGTTCTTCGTCCGACTGCTGGAACGCGTCGAGGGCGCCGAGATCGACGGCGAAGGCGACCCCTTCACCGACGATGACGGGACCGTGCACGAGTCGGTGATCACCAAGGTCTACAACGCGGGCGTGACTGCAGGGGTCGCCGAGGGCTCGTACGCCCCGACCCTGAAGGTCACCCGGTCGCAGATGGCGTCGTTCGCCGCACGCATCATGGCAAGGCTGGTGTCGGGCGAGCACATGCCTCCGCCCCCGCCGCCAGAGAAGCCGCAGCCCGCGCCGTCATCCAGTGCGTCGCCGTCGCCCAGTGCGTCGCCGAGTCCGTCACCGTCGCCGAGTCCGTCGCCGTCGTCCTCCGCCAAGGCCTGACGGGCCCGGTCAGAGGTGGTCCAGGTCGCCCCATTGGAGCGACCACGGGGCCTGGTGGAGCAAGGGGTTCTCGCCGGTGGGGTCCACGACACCCACGGCCAGTGGCGCGTGCAGACGGGCCGGGAGTCGGCGGAAGCCGGCAGCGGAAGCCGTTCGTCCGAGGTCGCTGTCTCGCAGGGCTCCCAACGTCAACGCCACCGCCGAGCCACGCAGTTCGCGACGCATCGCGATCGCCAGTGAGCGCGCCAGCGCGGGCCGGGCAGCGGTGAGTTCGAGCACGTCAGCGATCGCGAACGAGCGCCCCGGTGCTTTGCGGATGGCGGCGACCGCGATCCCGGCGGGGCCCTCGTCGTCATGCACGAGCCAGGCTCGGTAGTCGGCTCCCGGACGCGAGTACCGCCACCGGAACCATGCTGAATCCCGCGTGACGCCGTTCTGCACGAGATGCCCCAGGCGTTCCCACAGGCGGTCCGCGGCCTCGCAGACTTCGGGCAGGGTGGCCGTGGCGGCCTGGTCAGCGGATCGGAACCCAAGGACGGGCATCGCCAGGACATCCATCGTGCCCAGGGGCATCCAGCCAACGCCTTCGGTCGCCCGCCGCGAGTTGCTGTTGGGCGCCATGATCGCTGCGGCCACGCCGGCCTCGGCCATGGCGTCGAGTCGGGCGCGGTGGAGGGCCGCGTAGATGCCCTGGCCGCGGTGGTCAGGGTGGACGGCGGCATCGCCGGTGATCGCGATGCGTACCGGCCTTCCGTCGATGACGCCGCGATACGGGATCGCCGCGCAGGAGGCCACGATCGTGTCCCCGACGCGGGCGACCGGGACCATCATCGGACCGAACGGGTTGCGGTACTGCCACCGGGCAACCTCGAAATCCGACTTCGGGTTGTGCGGACCGAAGGCAGCGTGGATCACGCCGGCGACCTCTGCGAGGTCCTCGTCGCGGGCCAGTTCGACACGCCAGGTCGGGGACGTCATGGGAACAGGATCTCTGCGTAGCGATCGGCCGCGACGGCCCAGCCGAACCGCGCAGCAACGGCAGGTGCCTCGCGGACGGCGGCGGCACGGCGACGAACCCGGGTTTCGAGGTGGTCGACCATCGCCGATGCCAGGGCATCCACGTCCTCCAACGGAGTCAGCGTGGCCGCCTCGCCGGGCGAGGTGATCTCTCGGATTGCCGGGAGGTCGGACGCGATGATCGGGCACCCAGTCGCCAGGGCCTCGGCATAGACGAGGCCGAACCCCTCGGATCGGCTCGGGCCCACCAGGACGTCCGCGGCCGCGTACCAGTCGGCGAGGTCGTGATGGGGTTGGTGGCCGTGGAAGGTGACCTGATCACCGAGGCGGAGTTCGGACACCTGCCGTTCGAGTTCCGCCTGTGCGACGCCCTGCCCGATGATCGCGACGGCAACGTCGGGGTGTCGGGCGATCACCTGTGGGAGTGCGGCGAGGAGGAGGTCTGCGCCCTTGCCCCAGACCAGACGCCCCGTGAAGAGGACCAACGGGCGGTCGCCGATCCCGCGCGTTTCACGGCGTCGGCGGCGGGCGCCCTCGTCCGGTCGGAAGACGTCGGTGTCGATCCCCATGGGGGCGACGACGGCGGGGGTCGACGCCGGCAGGCCGAGTTCGTGGGCCCGATCGACAACGGCCTGCGAGACCCCGGTGAACGCATCGAGGTGACGCAGGGTCCAGCGCAGCGCCGGCTCACCCGCGCGACCGAGGCCGAAGACGTCGCTGCCATGTGAGGTCCCCACCAGGCGCGGAGCCTTGCTTCGGCCGCGTGCAAGCGAGCCCAGGGTCCCCTGCGGAACGATCCAGTGGGCATGGATGGCATCCCACCGCCCTCCGTCGCGCAGTTGGCGGCGAAGCGCCGAGCCCATCGCCCCCAGGTACGTCGGCACCTGGAAGGCGGTTGTGGGGTGGGCCTTCAGCGTCGGGAGTGCGGGCCCGTCACGGAGCAGACCCGGTCGGTCGGTCCAGTACGCGAACCGTGCGACGTGGACCCCGTCGACGACCTCGCTGCGTTCGGCGCCGTGCGAGGTTGGTGCGACGACCACCACCTCGAC
>RCMY010003883.1_pt1 | contig 13099 bp, 12 predicted proteins | sample 2041341 | NCBI WGS metagenome assembly RCMY01 (sample SAMN09708234, study PRJNA481090) | Marine sediment metagenome, whole genome shotgun sequencing project. | reverse complement strand
CAGGCGATGCTCCCGACCCTCGAAGCAGTGATGCAGACCGGCAAGCCGCTCGTCATCATCGCCGAGGACATCGACGGCGAAGCACTGGCGACCCTCGTGGTCAACAAGATCCGCGGCACGTTCAATGCAGCAGCCGTCAAGGCCCCGGGCTTCGGCGACCGCCGTAAGGCGATGCTGCAGGACATGGCAGTCCTCACCGGCGGCCAGGTCATCAGCGAAGAGGTCGGCCTCAAGCTGGAGAACGTCACGCTCGACCTGCTCGGCACGGCCAAGCGCGTCGTGATCACCAAGGACAACACCACGATCGTGGACGGTGGCGGCGAAAAGGCCGACATCGACGGTCGCGTCAATCAGATCAAGGCAGAGATCGAGCACACCGACTCCGACTGGGATCGTGAGAAGCTCCAAGAGCGCCTCGCGAAGCTGGCCGGCGGCGTCGCCCTCATCAAGGTTGGCGCTGCCACCGAGGTCGAGCTCAAGGAAAAGAAGCACCGCATCGAAGACGCCGTGTCTTCGGTTCGTGCAGCCATCGAAGAAGGCGTGGTCGCCGGTGGCGGCACCGCCCTCATCCGAGCCCGCAAGGACGTTCAGAAGGTCGTCGACTCGCTGGAAGGCGACGAGAAGACCGGTGCCAAGACGGTCTGGACCGCACTCATTGCGCCCGGCCTCAACATTGCCAACAACGCCGGCCTCGAAGGGTCCGTCGTGGTTCGCGAAGTCGAGAACGCCAAGGGCTCGATGGGCATGAACGCCGCAACCGGCCAGATGGTGGACCTGCTCGCTGCAGGCATCATCGACCCGGCCAAGGTGACCCGTGCGGGTCTGCAGAACGCAGCGTCCATCGCTGCAATGCTGCTGACCACCGAAGTTCTCGTCGCTGACGAGCCCGAAGCCGGTGGCGCCGGCGGCGACCCCATGGGTGGCATGGGTGGCATGGGCGGCATGATGTGAGTCCTCCGATGCGACGCTGACCCGCTCCGGGTCACAACAGCATCGGCCTAGAAATCCAGTTCAGCCCCGGAATCGCCTCGAGCGGTTCCGGGGCTGAGCTCGTTTTCGGCGCCGCTACGCTCGCGTGCATGCCGGCGATCGAAGGTGCGCAGCGTCCGTTCTGGATGCACCAGGTCGTCGAGTATCTGATTGGCATCGTGCTCGTGGGCGCGGCGTTTCAGGCGCCTGAGCCTGCGGTGCCTGCGGTGATGGGTGCCGTGGTCATTGCGAACACCGCCATCGCTCGGGGTCCGGCGTCGGCGTATCCACTCGTGGGGCGCACGCTGCACCGGTGGCTGGATGTCGTCGTGATGGCGCTGCTTGTCATTGCTGCGTTCCAGCCGTTCTTCGTTGTCGACAGCACCGGGCGGCTGATGCTGTGCGGAATTGCCTTCGTGATGTTCTTCATTTGGCTCAACTCGGACTTCACCGAGAAGGTCGACCGCAAGAAGAGTAAGCAGAAGCAGAAAGCGGTGCGGCGCGAACGGCTCGCTCGGCCGGAAAGCGAAGAGATCGGCAAGAAGGCGGGCCGCGCCGTTGGCGACGGTGTGAATGCGGCCAAGCGCTTCGGGAAGAAACTGAAGGACCAGCAGGAGTAGCGCTCGTCGCCCGTAGAATCCGAGCATGGCTTTCGACCTACCAGCTCCCGATCTCAGCAAGATCATCGCCGCGTGGGACGAGTTCGAGGCGGGCGAACAAGCCCCCGGTCGCGTCCTGGCCAACATGAAGACCGCTGGGTTGCCCCGGGTCCTCGCCGAGCTCGTCGAGCAGGGCTGGACTCCGAAGTCCTGAGCGCAAATCGGCGACTGGGCGGCGCACAGAACATTCCTCGGCCGCGCAGCTACACGGAGCATTTCGAGACGCCGTGGCAGATCGATGCTCGCTGGTCGGTCGACGAACTCGTGCAGCTCGTACCGGAGCATTCCGGCCCCATGCTTCCCACGTTTCCGGACGCCAAACTTTCCGCCGTTCTGCTGCTGCTGGCCGACGGGCCGACCGGGCCCGAAGTCTTGCTGACCCGTCGCTCGATGGAGATGAAGAACCACAAGGGCGAGATCAGCTTCCCCGGTGGCCGGGTCGACCCCGGCGAAACGGCAATCGAGACGGCCTTGCGTGAAGCGCACGAGGAAGTAGGCCTCGACCCGACGCTCCCGTCAGTCGTCGGTGAACTGGAACACCTGAGCACGACCGTGTCGAAGAGCTACATCGTTCCGGTCGTTGCCCGACTCGATGTTCCTCATGCCGATCGCCCGCACCTCGAACCGCAGACCATGGAAGCGGACCGGGTCATGTGGACCCCGATCGCTGAGCTGACTCAGTTGGGCACATATCGGCTCGAACGGTGGGGGAACCTGCCGCTCGATCGGCCGCTGCACTTCTTCGAACTCGATGACGAGACGGTCTGGGGCGCCACCGCCCGCATGCTGTACGACTTGCTCACGCTGCGCTGATTCCCTACGCGCCCCAGCCACCGGAGAAGTCGAAGAACTGGCCGGTTTGGAAGCGGCTAGTGCCGTCGAGCAGCACCGCGGTCACGTTGGCAAGTTCGTCCATGGTGCCCAACCGCCGCATCGGGATCTGGCTGTCGATCCGCTTCGCCCGCTCTGGGTCGTCGTAGCCGGCTGCCTGGCGAAAGCCGGGAAAGTCCATGAAGTTGGTGCCGACCGCATTGACTTGGATCCCATCGCGAGCATGCTCGAGACCGACCGCCCGCACGATGCCGTTCGCCCCCGCTCGCGTGCCTCCGTAAATCGATGTCATCGGGTCGGGACGTCCGCCGGTGGAGGAGGTGAACACCACGATCTGGCCTGCCCCGGCCGCCTTCATCGATGGCAGCGTGGCTTGCAGCGCATGGAACACCATGTCGAGGTTGGCCCGCTTGACCAGCTCCCATTGGTCCACGCTCATGTCGAGGAACTTGCCGACCACGATCTGCCCGGTCACGAAGCACGCCGAGTCGAGGCGGCCGAACCGGTCGATCGCGGCCTGCACGAGCGCCTGGTTGCCCTCAGCAGTCGTGAGGTCGACGTCGGTGACGGTTTCGACTGCCGCGCCCAGCCCGTTGAGCTCGGGAACCAGATCGGAGAACGGTGTTTCGACACCGACCATCGCCCCCGCTGAGCCGAATCCGTGAAGGACGAGGTCGTAGCCCCGAGTGGCGAGCGTGCGGGCAAGTGCCGGGCCGACATAGCCGGTGGCCATGGTGAGCAGTGCGACGGGCCGCGAGTCAGTCGGAGTGTCAGTCATCAGGCGATCTTGGCAGAGCGGAGGGGCAGGCGGCTCGACATCGCTGCCCCGCTGAGCGCGAAGCCGATGGCCACGATGAACACGAGTGTGAAATCGCCCGTCAGGTCAGCGAGCAGGCCGCCGAGTTGGGGCGAGGTCACCTGGGCCACGCCGAAGGCGAATGTTGCGGCTGCGAAGCTCGGTCCGAAGGCCTCGGCGCTGGTGTTGCGTACGACGTAGCCAATCACCACCGATGGCAGGCCGCCGAACATCAACCCGACGACAACCGCTCCGACGATGACGATTGCAACGACACCCGTGAGGATGCCGACCAACGCTCCGGCGAACACGCAGAACCCGACGACGAGGGTGATCCGTTCGCCGATGCGGTCCGCGATCACGCCCATCAGGATCCCACCGGCGACCGCTCCGAGGCCAACGAGCGTGAACATCGTCGATGCCAGGCTCTCTGAATATCCCGCATCGTCTTCGAGTCGCGAGGTGAGAAACGACACGGCGATCAAGTAGCAGAACCCGTATGCGGTGTAGGCGCCGGTGATCGCCACCCAGCCGGGCATTTGCTTGAGCGAACCAAACCCGGCGCCACCGACCTTCTCGCCGGTGGGAGCGGACTCGCGGTGCCGGAGGAAGACGATGATTGCGATCACGGCGACGATGCCGAGGGCCAGGTCGATTCGGTACACGTCGCGCCACGCTTCGTCGCCCGAACGCTCCCGCACAACGCGCGCCAACTGCCCAGTGATGACGATGCCCGTCCCGACGCCACCGCCGACCGCGCCGACGGCAAGGCCACGGTGCCGTTCACCCACGGCGCGCGCCGCAATCGCCGGCGACGGCACCCAGATCAGCGCACCGCCGAAGCCCATCGAGAACAGCGCAATGCCGAGCACGACGGCATTCGGAGCGACCGATGCACCGGCCAGACCAGCGAGGGAAAAGACGAAGCCGCTCCGCATCACGCTGAGCAGCCGATAGCGCGTGGTGAGCGAGGCGACCACGAACGTGCCCACCAGGTACGCCAGCACGTTCGTCGTGCCAAGCAGCCCAGCGACGGTGTTCGAATGGCCGAGGTCGTTGCGGATTGCCGGGAGGAGCACGCTGTAGGTGAACCGTCCGAACGCCTGAGCGACGATCGCACCGATCCCGACAAGGACGACAGCGGTCCAACCGCGGGCAGTGCGCACTGTGTAATCGTGTCGGAGCCGAGTGGGCCGCAACGAATCGGCGCGGGTGTCAGGCGAGCGCGGCGAGTCGCTCCCACATCGTGATGACGTGGTCTCGGGTGGTCGCCCGAGCGCCGATCGAAATACGCAGGACGGATCGCCCGTCGAGGACGGTCCTCGTGAACAGCCCGATGCCGCTTGCGTTGGCCGCTTCGATCAGGGCGTCTGTCGCCGAGTTTGCTGCCGAGTCCGTTGCATCAGAATCGTCGCTGGCGCACGCGATGCACAACAGGTTCAACGGGTGTGGCGCGACGATGTCGAACCGGTGGTCTGCCGCGACCAGTTCGGCCAACTCCTGAGTGGTCGCCACATGTCGCTCAATCATCTCCTGGATCGGGGCGACGCCGTCGGTGCGCAGTGCGAACCACAGTTTCAACGCCCTGAAGCGCCGGCCGAGCGGAACGCCCCAGTCCCGGTAGTCGATCGCAGCACCGGATTGCGCTGCCTCCGACGCGAGGTACGGCGGCAAGATGCTGAGCGCCCCGATCAATGCCGCGCGGTCCGCTGTCCAGAACAGGTTGCAGTCGAAATTGATTCCCATCCACTTGTGCGGGTTGGTCGTGTAGGAGTCGGCGGCGTCGAGTCCGTTGTTCACCCACCGCCGCTCGGGCGAGAGCGCGGCGATGCCTGACATCGCCGCATCGACGTGGACCCACATGCTGTGCCGATGCGCGATCTCGGCGATCTGCGACGTCGGATCGAACGCCATCGACGACGTGGTCCCGTGCGCCGAGACGACGAAGAACGGTATACGGCCCGCTTCGATGTCGGCGGCGACCATCTGGGCAAACGCATCTGGCCGCATCGCAAAGTGTTCGTCGTGCGGGACGATCCGCACGTTGTCGGTGCCGATGCCGGCGATGCGGAACCCCTTCTCGATGCTCGAATGGGCCTGCGATGTCGTGTAACCCACGAGGTCTGTCGTGTCGCCGGTGGCGTTGATCGCCCCTTCCGTTGTCCGCCAGCGGGCAGCGAGCATCGCAATCAGTGTCGACTCGCTCGCCGTTCCCTGGATGACGCCGCCGCCGTGCTCGCTCGTCGACCGGAACCGGTCGGGCAATCCGAGTAGCTCCTGCATCCAGTCGAGCATCAGCGTCTCGAGTTCGGTTGCTGCCGGCGACGTGACCCACGCCATCGCGTTGACGCCGAGTCCCGATGCCATCAGTTCTCCGAGGATCGACGGGTAGGTGATGTTCGACGGAAACCACGCGTAGAAGTCCGGGTGCTGCCATTGCGTGAGGCCGGGGACGATGATCTGCTCGAGGTCGGTCATCACGTCACCGAATGCTTCCGGTTCTGTGGGCGGATGCTCTGGGAGTTGCGCCCTGATGTCGCCCGGCTTCGTCTCAGGGAACACGGGACGGGCGTCGGCGCCTTCGATGTAGTCCGCGAGCCACTCGATCATTGCGTGGCCGTGCTCACGAAAATCTTCTGGGGTCATGGTCCGCAGAGTAGATCGTCCGTCCGGATGATGAGCATCCGTCGACGGGACGATGCGGACCAGGCGGATCATTGCCACGGTGGACGACATGCACCACGCTGCCGTCACGCCTCGAACGCATGCCGCCCCACTCGCGGCTCCCGACCGGATCGTGAGTCTCGACCTCATCCGTGGCGTCGCAGCGCTCGGCATCCTGGTGATGAACGCCGTTTCGTTCGGGCTCAGTGACGCGGCCTACGTGAACCTCGCCCAAGGTGGCAACGCGACACCACTCGACTGGGCGTTCGGTCTGCTCGCCCGAGTGTTCATCGACGAGAAGCTGATGGCGATGTTCTCGCTGTTGTTCGGCATCGGCATCGTTGTCTTCGTCGAGCGGGCCGAAGCAAAAGGCCGAAGGGCGATTTGGCTCAGTCTCTGGCGAAACCTGCTGCTCTTGATGATTGGTATCGCCCACACGATCATCTGGGATGGCGACGTGTTGACCTTGTACGCCATATGTGCCCCGTTCGTGCTGCTGCTGCGCAAGCTCGCGCCGCCGGCGCTCCTGGCGCTTGGCGCTGCTCTGGCCGTCGGCCCGGCTGTGTGGGGAATGCTGCTGACCGACCTCAGTGCCGAAGACGTCGCCGAAGCGTGGTTCGTTGATGGGTCGACGCTCTCCGACACCGTGGGCATCATCCTCATGCTCAGTGTCTTCGGTCGAGCGCTCGGCCTGATGCTGATTGGAGTCGCGCTGTACCGCGTCGGCGTCGTTCAGGGTCGAGTCAGCGGCGCGACATTGCGCCGACTCATGTGGTGGGGCTGGGGAATCGGCCTCCCGCTGTCGACCGCGGGCCTGATCGTCCACATGGCGACAGACTGGTCAGCGTCGAGTTCTCTCGTCGGGTTCAGCTTGTCGACGTTGGGCACCGCGCCGCTGGCCATTGCCTACGTTGCACTCATCGTCCGATGGAGCTCGGCGTCAGATGCCGGTCCCCGATGGCTGTCGAAGCAGCGCCTGCAGAACGTGGGCCGGATGGCGCTCACGAACTACCTGACACAGACGCTGCTCGGCGTCGTCGTGCTCACTACCTTGCTCGGCGACGTCACGCTGACCCGGACGATGATCGCGGGGTTCGTCGTTGCGGTTTGGGCGTTGCAGCTGGCCTGGTCCACCTGGTGGTTGGAGCACTTCCGCTTCGGCCCCGTCGAATGGCTGTGGCGCTCCTGCACCTACCGTTCGATGCAGCCGCTCCGTCGCTGAGAGATCCCGTAGATGAGAGATCCCGTCGCTGCGACTCAGCGGTCGCGTTTGCGGACGCCGCGGACGACGTTTCCGAAGATGACAGCCAATCCACCGACCAAGGCAATCAGGACGAACTTCTGATGCCAGCCGCCGCGACTCTCACTGCCGCACCCCGGTCGTTCGAGCACGCCGATGCAGGTCGTGAGATCCTGGTTTTCGGGAATGAAGTCGTTCGCCGAGATCGGCGGCCGCGTGATCCGCGGTGCCGTCGTGTCGGTGACGAGAGTGGGGGCAGGTTGTTCGTCGGTGATGGCGTCAACCTGTTCGCTGCCCGTTCCGAGCCCAAGCGCTGCTCCGGCTGCGATGATCATCAGCAGCAGCGCGATTGCCGCCACCGGGCGTCGGTTGAACTTCTCGTCAACACCTGGGCCGACGTCGCTCTCGACTGCTCTACGATTCACGGTCTTGAGTCAACCGCAGCAAAGCCTCCGTACCACCGAATCGCACACCAGCTCGAAGAGCTCCACTGTGCTCGTCGTCGATTTTGGTGCGCAATACGCCCAGCTCATTGCCCGCCGCGTGCGCGAGCTCAACGTGTTTTCGGAGATCGTGTCGCACCGTCTGAGCGCGGCTGAGATGGCTGCCAAGAAGCCCGCCGCGATCATCTTGTCGGGCGGTCCCAAGAGCGTGCACGTCGAGGGCGCCCCCTCGCTCGATCCGGCGATATACGACCTCGGCGTCCCGATCTTGGGCATTTGCTACGGCGCCCAGCTGATCGCCGAGCAACTCGGCGGCACGGTGGGCCGCGGGATGAGTGGCGAGTACGGCCGCACCCAGATCACCCGGAGCGGTGACTCGATGATCTTCCCCCACGATGCACCTGACACGCACGAGTGCTGGATGAGCCATTTTGACGGGGTCACCGAAGCGCCGGAGGGCTTCGCCGTCACGGCGTCGTCGCCCGGTGCCCCCGTTGCGGTGCTGGAGAATGACGAGCGCAAGATCTACGGTGTCCAGTTCCATCCGGAGGTGAAGCACAGCCCGTATGGGATGGCCGCAATGGCCCGTTTCCTGCATGAGCGTGCCGGTATCGCGAACGACTGGAAGATGGCCTCGGTCATCGACGAACAGGTCGCGATCATCCGCGAGCGCGTCGGTGATGCCCGGGTGATCTGTGGCCTGTCGGGCGGTGTCGACTCCTCCGTCGCTGCCGCCCTGGTCCACAAGGCGATCGGAAACCAGCTCACCTGTATCTATGTTGACACCGGGCTGATGCGTAAGAACGAGAGCGAGCAGGTCGTCGAGACCTTCCGCCGCAACCTCGGCATCGAGTTGATCCACGCCGACGAGGGTGCGTCGTTCTTCGAGGCGTTGGCCGGCCTGACCGAGCCCGAGTCGAAGCGCAAGGCGATCGGCGAACGATTCATCCGGGTGTTCGAAAAGCACACCGGCGGAATCACCGAGGCGAAGTTCCTCGTGCAGGGCACGTTGTACCCCGACCTCATCGAATCGGGGGGCGCCGACGGCACCGCAGCGGTCATCAAGAGCCACCACAACGTGGGCGGCCTGCCCGACGACATGGAACTCGAACTGATCGAGCCGCTGCGTGATCTCTTCAAGGACGAAGTGCGCGCCCTCGGTACCGAGTTGGGCCTCCCCGACGAGATGGTGTGGCGCCAGCCGTTCCCCGGGCCCGGCCTCGGCGTGCGAATCATCGGTGAGGTGACGCCCGAACGGGTCGCGCTCCTCCAGGAAGCCGATGCAATCGTCCGTGAGGAACTGAAGAATGCCGGCCTCGAACGCGAGATCTGGCAGAGCTACGCGGCCCTGCTCGCCGACGTTCGCTCAGTCGGCGTGATGGGCGACGAACGGACCTACGGCAACCCGATCATCATTCGGGCCGTCACGAGTGACGACGCAATGACTGCTGACTGGTCGCGCATCCCCTACGAGACGCTCGAAGTGATGAGTCAGCGGATCATCAACGAGGTCCCCGGCGTCAACCGGGTGGCCTACGACATCACGAGCAAGCCCCCCGGCACCATCGAGTGGGAATAGCTGCGTTTCTGACTCCCGGCGGTGTCGCTCCGAGCGGTGACGGATCGCACATTGTGAACTTTCGTTCGGATTTCGCAACATGATCGTCATATTCGGTAGCATCACGCCGTGATGAGGAAGCTTCTGCGCATTGTCCCGGTGGTCATCGCTTCGGCGTTGATGGTTCCGGCGTTCACACCGACAGTGGCAAGTGCCAGCCCGGTCGACCAGCAGCGTCAACGGGTCGAAGACATTGTCGACGAACTCGAACGACTCGAAGACGATGCGCTGCGCCTCGGCGAGGAATACGTCGTCGCTGTCGATGACAAGTCCTTGCTCGATCAAGAGATCGTTGCCGCGGAGGCGCGCGTCGCTGAGAAGGAAGCCGAGATCGCGGGCCTGCGCAGCGACCTCGGTGAGATGGCCATCCGCTCCTTCATCGGTTCGGGCGATGCGCCGCTCGGCCCGCTCTTCGAAGACACCACCGACCTCAACGCCGTCATGCAGCGCGAGGAGCTTGCCCGTGTCGCACTCAGTGCTGGCACCGTGACCTCCGACGAGCTCGACGTGATCGTGAAGGACCTCGAAGCCGAGCGCGCCGACCTGGGCCGTAAGCGCACAGAGGCCGAGCAGCTCGAGAAGCGCCTCCTGGAAGCTCAGGACCGCACCGAAGAACTCACCGGCGAATACACCGCAGCCCGGCTCGAGGCCGAATCCACGCTCGGCCAGCTCGTCGCCGAAGAAGAAGCCCGCCGAGCCAGCGCGGCAGCCGCCCAAGTCAAGGCCGAGTACGAAGCTCAGCAGGCTGCCGCCGCCGCAACAGCCGCGAGCTCGAACTCCAGCAGCAGCAACTCGAACTCCAGTGGCGGCAACAGCAGCTCCGGCAACTCGAACTCCGGCAACTCGAACTCCGGGAGCGGAAGCTCGGGCAGCAACTCGAATTCGGGCGGCGGCTCGACCGCTTCGGCGCCCGCTCCGAGCACTCCCGCACCAGCGGTGTCGTCGCGAGCAGGTACGGCCGTGAACGCCGCGATGGGTCAGCTCGGAGTTCCGTACAAGTACGCGACCTCGAAGCCCGGTGTCTCGTTCGATTGCTCGGGTCTCACCGGGTATGCCTGGGCCCAAGCCGGCGTCGGCCTGCCACACCAGAGTGGCCAGCAGTACGCCTCGATCCCGCACGTCGCCAAGGGCGCAGCGCAGCCCGGCGACTTGATCTTCTTCTACAGCCCGATCAGCCACGTCAGCCTCTACCTCGGTGGTGGCCAACAGGTCCATGCACCGAACACGGGCAGCGTCGTCAAAGTCGGCACCGTCAACTGGTCCAAGGTCGTAGGCGTCGGCCGCCCTGGGTGAGACGGCCGCCAGCTTCGCTGGTTCGGTGGTGATGGCTGGGGGCTACGTTCATTCTCGTGAATGACGACGTTGTGGGAATTGATGGACCGAAGGTCACGGCGTGGCTGGCAGCGAACGTCGATGGGGCTGAACCACCGTTCCGATTCGACATCATCACCGGTGGCCGTTCCAACCTGACCTTCACGGTCACCGACGCCAACGACCGCAAGTTCGTGCTCCGCCGACCGCCCACTGGCTCGGTACTGGCCACGGCACATGACATGGAGCGCGAACACCGCATCATTTCTGCGGTTGGGCTCACCGGAGTCCCGGTGCCCGAAGCACTCGCCGTCTGTCGGGACCTCGACGTGAATGGCGCGCCGTTCTACGTCATGACCCACGTCGATGGGGTCGTGCTCGATTCCAGTGAGCGTGCCGAACCGCTGTCACTCGACATTCGGCGAGCGGCAGGGGAGCACCTGATCGACGTGCTCGCCGACCTCCACGAGGTCGACATTGACGCCATCGGCCTCGGCGACCTCGCCCGCCGTGAGGGCTACATCGAACGGCAGGTGAAGCGCTGGACCACCCAGTGGGAGAAGTCCAAGACCCGCGAGCTGCCCGCGATCGACGAAGTAGCCAAGCGTCTGGCCGCGAATCTGCCGGTGCAGGTCGGCGTCTCGATCGCCCATGGCGACTATCGATTCGGCAACCTGCTCGTCAACACCGGCAACGGCCACATTGCGGCGGTGCTGGATTGGGAGCTGTGCACCCTCGGCGACCCGCTCGCTGACGTCGGCTACGTGGGGGTGTACTGGTCAGACCCTGGCGAGGATCAACTTCGCGCCAACGACCCGACTGGCATCGACGGCTTCCCGACCTACGAGGAACTGATCGAGCGCTACGCCATCCGGACAGGACGCGACATGAGCAACATTGGCTACTACCGGGCCTTCGGCGCGTGGCGGCTCGCGGTGATCTCCGAAGGCGTGTACGCCCGATACCTCCAGGGCGCGATGGGCGGCCAGGAGGTCGATCAAGAAACGCTCGATGGCTTCAAGGAGGGGACAGAGCGCCTTGCCGAAGATGCCCTCGAACGCCTGAGCTGACAGGATCCTGTCGTGACTGCACCAAATCCGACCATGCCCGAGGGCGCGCCACCGATCCGCACAGGCGTTCTCGCCGGATGGACGCTCGGCGAGTTCTCGGCGGCTGACATGACGTTTCCGACGTATCGGCGCGGCGCTGGCCCCGTCGTGATCGTCGTCCACGAGATCCCCGGGATCACGCCGACGGTTGCGCAGTTCGCGAACGACGTCGTCGATCGTGGATTCACTGTGGTGATGCCGTCCCTGGTCGGAACGCCGGGCAAGGGCCCGTCGCAGCTCTACCTCGGGCAATCGATGCTGAAGGTCTGCATCTCCAAAGAATTCACGGCCATGGCAATGAACAAGACCTCACCCGTCATTGCCTGGCTCCGGGCACTTGCTCGCAACGTGCACGCAGAGGTCGGTGGCAAGGGCGTTGGTGCCATCGGTATGTGCTTCTCGGGCGGCTTCGCCCTCGGGATGATGGTGGACGACATCATGCTCGCCCCCGTCCTGGCCCAGCCGTCGATGCCGTTCGCAGTCGGCAAGGACCGCGGCGCAGACCTCGGCCTGTCGCCGGACGACGAGGCAGCAATCGTCGAACGCGCCCAGCAGGGGTGTCAGGTCTTGGGGTTGCGCTTCACCGGTGACAAGTTGGTCGGCGACCGATTCGCGACGCTGCGCGAGAAGCTCGGCGACGCCTTCATCGCGATCGACCTGCCGAGTTCGAAGAAGTCGGACCACTCGACGGTGACCGAACAGCGCGACGAAGCAAGCGCCCAACGCGTCTTGGACTTCTTCGCCGACAAGCTGCTCTGACCGAAAAGTCACAAAAGGGGCCTGACCCCGTTTGTGACGTTCACCCTTCGGCGATTGCCTTGGCGGCCTTGTAGTTGGCTTTGCCGTTGGGGGCGCGTGGCACGTGGTCGACGAAGATCACGGTCTTCGGGGCTTTGAAGCCGGCGAGCTCGCTTTTGACTGACGCAATGACGTCGGCCGCCTCGACCGATGCTCCGTTGATGAGCGAGGCAACTGCGGTGACGGCGTTGCCGAACTTCTCGTCGGGAATGCCGACGACGAGGCAGTCGAGCACGCCTTCCACGCGTTTCACTGCCTCTTCGACTTCTTCGGGGAAGACCTTCTCCCCGCCGGTGTTGATGACCTGGCTCCCGCGTCCGAGCAGGATGAGCGTGCCGTCGGTTTCGACGGTGGCGAAGTCGCCGGGGAACGAGTAGCGCTCGCCGTTGATCACGCGGAACGTGCGTGCCGACTTGTCGGGGTCCTTGAAGTAGCCGAGGGGCACGTTGCCGCCGGCAGCGACCATGCCGACCTCACCGGAGCCCGGCACGACCTCTTCGTCGTGTTCGTTGAAGACCTTGGCGAGCGGGCCCTTGGTGAACTTGGCCGTCTCGGTCGGAATGCCCTTGGCCGTGATCTGGGTGCCCATCGAGCCCTCAGTCGACCCCATGGCGTCGATGAGTACGACCTGCTCGACGCGGTCGATGAGGGCCTGCTTGAC
>RCMY010003882.1_pt1 | contig 13101 bp, 10 predicted proteins | sample 2041341 | NCBI WGS metagenome assembly RCMY01 (sample SAMN09708234, study PRJNA481090) | Marine sediment metagenome, whole genome shotgun sequencing project. | reverse complement strand
ACTCCTGACCGCCGTCTCTGCCGAGCGGATGCAGCATCTCGCTGCCGACAAGGTGTTCGTCCGCAAAGTGACGCTGCTCCATCAGGACCTCCTCAACTACCTCTCAGCAGACCTGTGGTTCCAGAATCATGCAGCCAAGGGCAACGATGTCCCGAAGGCGATCGGCTACTTCTCCGCCGAGTTCGGCGTGTCGCAGACACTTCCGCAGTACTCCGGTGGCCTCGGCATCCTCGCTGGTGACCACCTCAAGGCCGCCTCGGACCTCGGTCTGCCACTCGTGGGCATCGGCCTGTTGTACCGCCACGGCTACTTCCGTCAGTCCGTGAACGCAGCCGGTTGGCAGCAGGAGCGCTACCCGGTCCTGTCATCGAACGACCTGCCCGTGCGTCGTCTCACAGATGATGCAGGCGAGCCCATCACGATCTCCGTCACCGTCTCCGGACGCGAGGTCCGCGCCTGGATCTGGGTGGCCTCCGTGGGTCGCATCCCCCTGTTGATGCTCGATACGGACCGTGAGGACAACGATCCCGAATCGCGCAACATCACTGATCGCCTTTACGGCGGCGGCACCGAGCATCGTCTGGCGCAGGAAGTACTCCTGGGCATCGGTGGCGTCCGCGCACTGCGCGAGTATTGCCGCGTCAGCGGGCACGCCACGCCTGACGTGTACCACTGCAATGAGGGCCATGCCGGGTTCCTCGGTTTTGAGCGCATCCGTGAGTACCTCGCCGAGGGACACGACCTCAACTGCGCTGTGGAGCTCACCCGCGCCGGCACCGTTTTCACCACCCACACCCCAGTGCCGGCCGGTATCGACCGCTTCGACCGGGTGCTCATCGAGCGACAGTTCGGACAGTTCTGCAAGGATTTGCCGCTCGAGAAGATCCTCGAGTTCGGCTCGGAGACCTACGTGGGCGGAGATCGTGGCAAGTTCAACATGGCCGTCCTTGGTCTGAGGCTGGGCCAGCGCGCCAACGGCGTGTCCAAGCTCCACGGTGAAGTGTCCCGCGACATGTTCAACCCGCTGTGGCCCGACTTCGACGGGACCGAAGTACCCATCACATCGGTCACCAACGGCGTGCACCATCCCACGTGGATCCACCCGGAACTCCTGGAAATCCTCGAAGCCCACACCGAGGACTCGGACACAGTCATTGACGGCTATGACTGGTCCGCCATCCAGCGCGTTGACGACGACACATTGTGGAGCCTGAAGCGTCAGCTCCGTGGATCCATGATCCAGATGGCCCGCGTCCGGCTGGCCGAGTCCTGTCGCGTTCGTGGCCTCGCCGACGACTGGACTGCCGACGCTCTGAACCCCCGCGTCCTGACGCTCGGATTCGCCCGTCGAGGCGCTTCCTACAAGCGACTGACGCTCATGCTCACGGACCCGGAGCGGCTGAAGCGCCTGCTGAACCACGCGCAGACGCCAATCCAGATCATCATCGCCGGCAAGGCCCACCCGGCCGACAACATCGGCAAGTCCTTGATCCAACAGATGGTGCAGTTCTCGGACCAGCCGGATGTGCGCGGCAAACTCGTGTTCCTTCCGGACTACGACATGTCCATGGCACGTCCGCTGTACCCGGGCTGCGACGTGTGGGTGAACAACCCGCTGCGCCCCTACGAGGCGTGTGGCACCTCCGGAATGAAGGCTTCACTCAACGGCGCCGCCAACCTGTCCATCAAGGATGGCTGGTGGGATGAGCTCTACGCCCCGGAATTCGGGTGGGAAATCCCCTCGATGGAGGGCATTGTCGATCAGGACGAGCGCGACGCTGCCGAGGCCGAGTACTTCTACAGCATCATCGAGAACGAAATCATCCCGAAGTTCTACACCCTCGACGCCAATGGGCATCCGCTGCAGTGGCTGAAGATGATGCGCGACACGATCAGCGATCTCGGACCCGAGGTGTTGGCCTCCCGCATGGTGCGCGACTACGTCACCGAGATGTATGCACCCGCGGCTTTGAGCTCGGCGTCGCTCAGCGACGATTCACGTGCCCATGAGCTGGCAACGTGGAAGGAGCGCATTCGTCGAGATTGGGATTCCCTCAGCGTCGTCGCTCTGGACACCAACATCACGGGCAGGATCGCCTCGGGGGATCAGCTCGACATCACGGTGGACGTTCGCCTCGGGAAGCTGTCCTCCAAGGACGTTGCAGTTCAGTTGATCTTCGGTGACGTGGACAACCAGGACAAGCTGCACGACATCCGCAAGTACGCCACGACTCCCGCACGGGAAGTGGATGGCGTCACGCGGTTCGAGGCGGCCATCCCGGCGCGGTACTCGGGCCAGATCGGTTGCCTGGCTCGCGCCGTGCCGTCGCATCCGCTGCTCGCCAGCGACTCGGAAATGGGTCTGGCTGCGGTGATCACCGGCTGAGACCTGTGAATTGACGATGGCCCCGGTGAGGCGCAAGCAGGTCAGGCATGGCTTCTGACACGCAACGCAAGGTTTTCCTCACCGGAGCAACAGGTGGAGTCGGCCAGCTGCTCGAGGAGCGGCTGGCCGATTCCTGTGATCTGGGTCTTTCCGGCCGCACGCCTCAGACTGACCTGGAGAAGCGGAAATCACCAACACCATGCTGGAACTGGGCTAAGGGCCAAAGGACGGCTGGACCGATGCCTCCGGTGGGACCGAAGACGTTGTAGAGGTTGCTGGCCGGCGCCCTGGAACTGGCCCAAGGACGCCTGAGATTTCTGGTGAGATGATGGCATGACTCCTGAACTCCTGCACCCTCCCAAAGCATCCCCGGGCGACAGGGTTGCCGTGCTTTCGCCGTCGTTTGCTGCGCCCGGGGTCGCCCCGGCGATTCACGAGCAGGCCATGCGGCGGCTCACTGAGGTGACCGGCCTCATACCCGTCGAGTATGCGACAACACGGCAGGTGGGGGCGACGCCGTAGGCGCGTGCCGCTGATCTCAATGCGGCTCTTGCCGACCCGGGGATCAGGGCTGTTCTGGCCACCATTGGAGGTGAGGATCAGATCACGGTGGTACCGCATCTCGACGGTGACGTTGTCCGTGCGGATCCGAAGCCGTTCCTGGGCTACAGCGACAACACCAACATTTTGTCCTGGCTGTGGAACGAAGGAATCGCTGGCTTCTATGGCGGTTCGACACAAGTTCAACTTGGCCCGGGCCCCGGGTTGGACGACTGCCACCGCGGAGCGCTGCGAGCGGCACTGTTGACGGGTGAGCGCCTCGAGATCACGGAGCCGGGTGTGTCCGAGGACCACGGAAGGGAGTGGGCAGGTCCCGCGGCGCTCACCGAGTTCGGTGATCGCGAACCCACCGAGCCCTGGACCTGGGCCGGCCCGAGACGATCCGTGACAGGCACCACGTGGGGCGGATGCATTGAGGTCATCCAGTGGATTCTCGCGGCGGGACGCTTCGTACCGGAGAATGCGATGCTCAACGGTGGCATTCTCCTTCTGGAATCCAGCGAGGAGGTTATTCCGGCCCGCGAATTCGGCTGGATCCTGCGAACCCTCGGTGACCGGGGCTTGCTGGCGGCCGCCGCCGCTGTACTCGTCGCCCGGCTCCCGGCCTCCAACTTCGATCTCCAGCGCTCATCGGCGCAGAAGGCGGCCCATCGCGCCGACCAGCGGGATGTGGCGATCGATGTGATTCGTCAGTACAACCCCGACGCTGTGATCTGCGTGGGCGTCCCATTTGGGCACACGCGCCCCCAATGGATACTGCCCTACGGAGGTTTGGTCACCGTGGATGGCAGCACCCAGCAAGTCTGGGCAGATTACCGGTAGCGCATCCCAGCAGGCGTGGACTTGGTTGATCCACCGTCGGCAGGATCCACACCCACCGGAGCCTGGGTGCCGCTACCAGTTGGAGGGCTTGTAGTCCTTGAGGAAGACGCCGAAGAGTTCTTCCCCGGCCTGGCCGCGGACGATCGGATCGTACACACGAGCGGCACCGTCCACGAGGTCGAGGGGGGCGTGGAACCCCTCCTCCGCCAGCCGCACCTTCGTGGGGTGTGGGCGTTCATCGGTGATCCAGCCCGTGTCGACGCTCGTCATGTAGATGCCGTCGTCCGTCATCTCACGGGCACTCGTGCGGGTGAGCATGTTCACCGCAGCTTTGGCCATGTTGGTGTGTGGATGCCCCGGGCCCTTGTAACCTCGGCCGAAGACGCCCTCCATGGCGGAGACATTGACGATGTAGCTGCGGCCGGACGGCGCGGCGGCCATCGAGCCCCGCAACCGGCTGATGAGCAGGAACGGCGCGGTCGTGTTGCACAACTGCACCTCGAGCATCTCCAACGGGTCAACATCCTGCACCTTGTCGGTCCAGCTGTTGGCGTGCTGCAGGTCTGGCAGCAGACCGCCGGCGTCGATGGCGGTGCCCGCAGCCAGCCGCTCCAACGAACTCGACCCCGGAGCCAGGGCGAGTGCGGTGAGATCTTGCGCCGTGAGCGCCCCGGCTCCCGCGGCCGCAGCCAGGATGGGGTGGCTCGACACCGATGCCGCCAGGGCGAGTGGGTGCTGGTCGCTGGTGTGCCCGAAGCTCACGATCTCCGGAAGGTCAATCTCCGGCAACGGGGTGAGTTCGGCCTCGACAAGTGGCGAGTAGGCGCCGGGGGAGCGACGCACGGTTTGCGTCGCGTTGTTGATGAGAATGTCGAGCGGTCCCTGTGCCGCGACGTCATCGGCCAGGCCGACGACCTGGGCCGGGTCACGCAGGTCGATGCCAACGACGCGGAGGCGGTGCAGCCAGTCAGCGGAGTCGGGCATGGCGGCGAAGCGCCGCACCGCGTCGCGGGGGAAGCGGGTGGTGATGGTGGTGTGTGCCCCGTCGCGCAGCAGGCGCAGAGCTATGTACATGCCGATCTTGGAGCGGCCGCCAGTGAGCAGCGCGCGTTTGCCGGTGAGGTCGGTGCGTGCGTTGCGCCTGGCGTGATTCAGCGCTGCGCATTCGGGACAGAGCTGGTGATAAAAGGCATCCACCACCGTGTGGCGCTGTTTGCAGATGTAGCAGGCCCGTGCCACCAACAGTTCGCCGGCGATGGATGCTTCGGCGGCACTGGAGAGCTCGTGGCCGGCGGTCTCGTCGTCGATGCGCGTGGGGGCACCGGTTGCCGTGGCCGCGATGACGGCCTTGTCGGCATCCGCGATGCGCGCACGCTTGGTCTTGCGACGTGACGTCTTGAACGACTTGTACATGCTGGAGGTGGCATGGCGCACGGCAAGGACATCGGGGTTCTCCTCGTCGGCCTCGCTGAGTCTGGCGAGCACGCGCAGCACGATGGCCAGTTCTTCGGGGTCGATGAGAGTGCCAGTGGCCTGGGATTCATGGGAGTGGGAGGAGAGCATCCGATCCACCTTTCAGCCGAAGATCTTGGTGCTGGGCTCCACGTCGATGCTGTAGGTGGCAGCTTCCTCCAGCTCAGTGAGTTCGGCCGCTGTGGTGGGAACCTCGGCACGCATCACGATCGTGCTTCGCCCCGGCACCACGAATGGAGAACCCGGCTCCAACGGGCCGGTGGGTAGCTCGCTCTCAGCTGCAGAGTGCCAGTAAATGGTGTATTCCTTGGCCCACGGAACCCCGGGAAGGGTGATTTCGATGGGCTCGGCTCCAGAGTGGAACCACGTCAGGAAGGCATCGGTTTCATCCGAGCTGTACATGCCGAGCAGGCGACGCGACTGGTCGTGCCAGTCGTCCTCACCCATCTGTCCCTCTTCACCATCCATCCACGTCAGGTCCACCCGGCGCAGGTTCTCGCCAGCGGCGTTGACCACTTCGGAGTGATAGAGGTAATGGTCAATGCGTAAAAGTGGGTGCGCGGCGCGCAGCGCCAACAGGCTGGTTACCCGGTCCCGGACGCCTTCCCAGCGTGGCTGGACGTCCCAGTTCACCCAGGAGAGCGGGTTGTCCTGACAGTACGCATTGTTGTTGCCCAACTGCGTGCGGCCGAACTCGTCGCCCGCCACCAGCATGGGTGTACCCTGCGCAAGAACTTGCGTGGCCATCAGATTCAGGACCTGGCGCGCGCGCAGATCGTTGATCTCGTCATCATCGGAGACACCCTCCCATCCGTGGTTCCACGAGCGGTTGTTGTCCGTGCCGTCCCTGTTGGACTCGCCGTTCGCGAGGTTCTTCTTGACGTCGTAGCTGACGAGGTCATGCATGGTGAAGCCGTCGTGAGCCGTGATGAGGTTGATGCTGGCCTGCGGTGTCCGCCCGGAGGTGTCGAAGATGTCCGGCGATCCGGACATGCGCGTGGCGAGCTCCTGCACGCCGGGAACTGAGCTGCGCCAGTAATCGCGCACGTGGTCCCGGAAGCGGTCATTCCACTCGGACCAGCGGGGACCGAAGGCGCCCACCTGATAGCCATAGGGACCCACGTCCCATGGTTCGGCGATGAGCTTGACGTCCTTGAAAGCGGGATCAGTGTCGATGGCCACCTTCAACGGATGGTCGTGCACCACGTGGTGGTTCCGATCGCGCAGCAGGGTGGTGGCGAGGTCGAAGCGGAAACCGTCAACACCCATCTCCTGCACCCAGTACTTCATGGAGTCCAGAACCAGTTGTGCCACCATCTGCTCGGAGGTGTTGACGGAGTTGCCGCAGCCCGTGACGTCGTAGTCCTGGCGTTTGTCATTGGTGAGCCTGTAGTAGGCGTGGTGGTCAATGCCCCGCATGGACAGGGTGGGGCCAGCGTGGCCACCTTCGGCGGTGTGGTTGTACACCACGTCGAGGATGACCTCGATGCCCGCCTCATGGAAGGAGGAGACCATGTCCTTGAATTCGGCCACCTGGCTGCCCCGGTTGCCGCGCGTGGCGTAGAACGAGTGGGGTGCAAAGAATCCCAGAGTGTTGTAACCCCAGTAGTTGCGCATTCCCTTGGCCACGACGAACGGCTCGGAGACGAAATGGTGCACCGGTAACAGTTCGATCGCCGTGACACCCAAGTTCTTGAGGTAGGCGATGACCTCGGGATAGGCGAGCCCGGCGTAGGAACCGCGCAGGTGTTCAGGCACCAGCGGATGGGACTTCGTGAAGCCCCGCACGTGTAGTTCGTGAATGACCGTCTCGGCCATGGGGCGGCGCTCCGCCATGGGAGTGGGGGCAGGAGAGTCGGCCACCACCACTGAGAGCGGCACGGCGCCGAGGGAGTCCTTCGTGTTGATGGCGTAGTCATTGCCGGGCACGTGGTCAAGGATCGGGCCGCGGAAGTCGACGCCACCGCTGATGGCCCGTGCGTACGGGTCCACCAATAGACGGGCGGGGTTGAAACGGCTGCCATCGGAGGGATCCCAGGCACCGTCGACACGGTAGCCATACAGTTGGCCTGACTCGACGCCCGGAACATGGACGCACCAGATGCCGTGGTCACCCAGCTCCATGTCCACGGTGCTCTGGTGAAGTCTGTCGTTGATCAGCGAGAGTTGTACTCGTGTGGCTCGCGGGGCCCACAGTCCGAAACGTGCTCCGCCGGCGACCAGGCGTGCCCCCAGAATGGAGGTGTCGGGTGTGGGAGTCATGGAAAATACCTCTGGCTGATCGGCTATGGTCTTCGGGCAACCGGTCCATTGTGCCAGTTTCGGGCCCTGAACGATACATTGACGTATCGCGCTAGCGTGGGAGGCATCATGTCTGTCTACCTCGACCACGCCGCGACCTCGCCGATGAGGCGCGAAGCGGTGGAAGCCCTGACCATACACATGTCCTTGGTGGGAAACCCGTCTGCGCTCCATGTGGCCGGTCAGCGGGCACGTCGCATCCTGGAGGAGGCGCGGGAGCAACTCGCCGCCGTGGTGGGCGCCGCGCCAAGTGAGGTGGTTTTCACCTCCGGTGGGTCAGAGGCGGACAGCATCGCCCTCATCGGAGGGATGGCGGGCAGGAGATCCGAAGGCCGAGAGCGGTGCCTGGTGTCCGCCATCGAGCACCCAGCCGTGTTGGGCATGGCCGGGCGGGGCGCCGAGGTGCTTCCGGTGAGTGATCTGGGAGTTCTTGACGTGGAGGTGGCCACACGGGCGATCGGTGCGGACGTCGGAGTAATTTCCGTGATGACTGTCAACAACGAGACTGGCATCTGTCAGCCGCTGGACAGCGTGCGGGCCGCGGCGCATGACCATGGTGTGTGGCTCCATACGGATGCAGTGCAGTCCCTTGGACACATGCTCGTTGATTTTCGTGCCAGTGGTGTGGACATGATGTCGCTGTCCGCCCACAAGGCCGGGGGGCCGGTGGGGATTGGCGCGCTGCTGGTACGTCGATCCGTGACACCGTCGATGATCGGTCTCGGCGGGGGGCAGGAGCGTGCCATCAGGTCCGGGACGGCCACGGTCGCGCTGGCGGCATCCTTCGCCGCGGCAGCTGGGATGGCCACGGAATCGCTGGTGGGAGAAGCTGCGCGGTTGTCGCAATTGCAGTCACGCATCATGACCGCTTGTCGCAGACTGGATGGAGTGGTCAACACAGACCTCGCCGAACACGCACCCCACATCACCAATGTGACCTTCGACGGAATCCGCGCCGATGACCTTCTCTTCCTCCTCGATCAGCAAGGAGTCTTCGCCTCCGTCGGTTCGGCCTGCCGCGCCGGTGTCCACCAGCCCAGTGAGGTGCTCCTTGCCATGGGACGTACGCAGGAAGAGGCAGCCGCCACATTGAGGTTCTCCACGGGTCACAACTCGACCGACGACGACATCGACAGGCTGGAGAAGATTCTGCCGGGCGCTGTCGAACGTGCTCGCGCAGCCTTCTGAGCGCACAAGAACGCGGCAGGCGGTGACACGATGGTGCATCGCGTACCATCGCAGGGGAGATTTCTATGTGAGGGAGTGTGTCAACGTGCGTGTACTGGCAGCCATGAGTGGCGGCGTGGATTCTGCGGTGGCCGCAGCGCGTCTGGTGGCAGCCGGGCATGAGGTGACAGGTGTGCACCTTGCCCTGTCGAAGAACCCGCAGAGTTACCGCACCGGCGCGCGCGGCTGCTGCTCACTCGAGGACTCGCACGACGCCCGTCGGGCCGCCGACCTTCTCAACATCCCCTTCTACGTCTGGGACTTTGCGGCGGAGTTCCAGGAGCAGGTGGTGGACGATTTCGTCGCGGAGTACCGCGCTGGCCGGACCCCCAATCCGTGCCTGAAGTGCAATGAGAAAATCAAGTTCGCGGCAGTGCTGGACAGGGGACTCGCACTCGGTTTCGACGCCGTGGCCACCGGCCACTACGCGCGCATCGTTGAAGGTTCCGACGGTGTGGAGCTGCATCGCGCAGTGGATCCCGAGAAGGACCAGTCCTATGTGCTCGGTGTCCTGACGCAGGCCCAGCTTCGCCACTCCTTGTTCCCGCTGGCCGACACGCCGAAGACCGAGGTCAGGGCAGAGGCACAGGAGCTCGGACTGGCCGTGGCCAAGAAGCCCGACAGCCACGACATCTGCTTCATCCCCGACGGCGACACCCAGGGCTTCCTGTCCCGGTACCTGGGCGAGAACCCCGGGGACATCGTCGATTCCGACGGCGTGACGCTGGGCATCCACCACGGCAGTCACAACTTCACAGTGGGGCAGCGCAAGGGTTTGGACCTCAAGATCCCCGCGCCGAACGGCGAGGCGCGCTACGTCCTCAGGATTGAACCCGTCAACAACACAGTTGTGGTGGGCGGCCGGGAAGACCTCAGGGTACGGACGTTTCACGGCATCCGTCCCAGCTGGACGCAGGGCCCCATTGAAGGGCAATGGCGCGGACAGGCGCAGTACCGGGCACATGGGGAGCCCATGGATGCCACCATCTCGCTTCGGGACGGGGAGCTGCTCGTGGAACTGGACGACGAGGCATCAGGGGTCGCGCCCGGCCAGAGCGTCGTGGTCTTCGACGGCGACCGCGTCGTCGGGTCCGCGACCATCAGCGAAGCCCACTGATGCGGGCCACGGCCGCCGGATCCCTGCCCGGGCGCGACTTCCGTGGCGCACTGGGAGCCATGACAGAGGCGCTTCCCGAAATCCTGCCGCTGCCGGAGCTGCCCCAGCGGGGCGTCGGATCAGGGATGGTGGGCCGGGCACTGGGCCTGATCAATGGGCTCGCCTTCGACCTCCAGCCGGCTGGATGGCGCCTCACGAGTGGCTCAGGGGCCGATCATCGCCGCGCTCGCTCCCAATGGCAGTTCGACCTGGACGACGCGGAGGAGATGCTGCAGGGGTTCAAGGGGGTGCTGAAGGTCGCCGTCGCTGGTCCCTGGACGCTCGCGGCATCCGTGGAGCGGCCGACGGGGGACCGGTTGCTCGCTGATCATGGGGCCCGGCGAGAACTGGCACAGGCCCTGGCCGACGGTGTTGCGCTCCTGTTGGCCGACCTGTCCAACCGTCTCCCCGAGGCCACCCTGCGTCTGCAGGTGGACGAGCCCATGGTGGTCTCCGTCGCCGAGGGTGGGGTGCCGACGGCTAGTGGCTTCTCGCGCCATCGCCGCGTCCACGCGCCTGAGCTCAGTAGCGCTCTGGCGATGTTCACCGCGCTGGAGCCCGCGGCCATTCTGCATTGTTGTGCAGCAGGGGAGTGGTTGCCGCTGGCGCGGACTTCCGGCTTCACGGCTTCGTCCGTGGATCTCGGTCTCTTCGAGGAACCCCGTTCACGCGACGAGGTGGGCCAGTGGCTCGCCGACGGAAAGTCGGTGGTGGCAGGGGTCGTCGACAGCGCACAGCCCAGCCTCCAGTCCGCGGACCAACTCGTGACCCGAGCGCTGGGCTTCCTACGTCCAATGGGTCTTGACCCGGAAGTGCTCGTTGACCACGTGATCCTGGGAACCTCGTGCGGCCTGGCCGGATGGTCGAGCGATGATGCCGGATGGTCGAGTGATGAGGTTGTGCCCCAACTCGAGCAGTTGCGCCGGGCGGGCGAACTCATCGACGAACAGTTGGTTCACTGACCCGCTGAGTCGTGATCGCACTGCAGCACGATCGCTAGACTCATCGATGTGCGCGTCTTCACTGATCTGAATCTGAATGGCAAGAATCCCATGCGCGCGCAGCCGCGCGTCGGCGACTGGGGGCCGGAGAAGGTGCCCAGCACACGGCTCAAGAAGTGGCAGCGCGTCCTGGTCCCCATCATTGCCGTGCTGCTCGCCGTCGGCGTGTTCTTCCTGGGACGCATGTTCTATCTCGCGCTCACCGATACCCAGGCGGCCGCGATGTTTTTGGGATCGCCGCTGTGACGTTGTCCGTGTTGCCGCGTGCGACACATGACGTGAGCGGCTACGTTCCTCGCATGCACTTTCGAGCCGTTCCCGACATCGTTGCCGCACCGAGGGCGTGACAGAATCGGGCTACATCGCGGGCACAGCGGTGTCCGAGTACCTCGTCATCAACTCCTGCGCTCCTGTGTAGTCGGGCAACGGTTCACCTCTCCGTGCTACCGCCGTGGCACAGATGTGGCATGGTTTTTGTGCCATCGGCGTGGCACACTTGTGGCATGAGTCGCATACGCATCAGTACAACGGTTGACGAGGAACTCCTCAGGACCGCCCGACAGTTGCGGATCGGGGTCAACGACGCCACGCTCGTGGATGAGGCACTGTCTGCGCTGTTGTCGCGCCACCGCACGTCCGAGATCGAGGCGAGCTACGGCGCCTATGACAGACATCCCATCGATGAGCCAGACGAGTGGGGAGACCTGGATTCCTTCAGGCGGGCTGCGGCTGCATCGTGAACAGCCTTCCGTCCCGAGGGGAGGTGTGGTGGTGCGAAATAGCCGCCATCGGTCGTCGACCCGTCGTTGTTTTGTCTCGTGACTCGACGATACCCCGACTCCGGCGCGCCCTCATCGCGCCATGCACCACGACGATCCGGGGGCTCGCCAGCGAGGTGGTGCTGGATCCACCGCAAGATCCTGTCCCGAGACGCTCAGCCGTGAACCTCGATTCTGTGGAGAGCGTGTCCGTGGCCGTGCTGGTCAACAGACTTGGGCGTCTCACGGATGTACGGATGCGTGAAGTCTGCGAAGCACTCGGGGTCGCCGTGGACTGCACAGTCTGAACATTGGTCTTCGACGTCAGGCTCCGCTCGGCCAACCAGCTACGCCCGGAATCAGGCCCCCTTGACCGCTGCGGCGAACCAGCCCGTAATCGTGGACGGGTGCGTGATGGCGGTTCCGACGCAGACGGCGTGAGCGCCGAGACGCATGACGGCGGTGGCTTGCTCGAGAGTGTGAATCCGACCCTCCACGACGACGGGCTTGCTGCAGGCCGCGATGGCCTCCGATGCGAACTCGAAGTCAGGGCCCACCGTCTTCTGACGATCTCCGGTGTAGCCACCGAGCGTGGTGCCGATGATGTCAGCACCGTCGGCCTCGGCCCGGATGCAGTCGTCGACGGAGCCGCAGTCAGCCATGACGAGAACATCGGGATACTTCTCCTTCAGTCCTGACACGACGTCTGCGAAGGTGAGGCCGTCAGGGCGTGACCGCGACGTGGCGTCAATGGCCACGATCTGGGCACCCGCCTCTGCACAGGCCAGGGCGAGTTCCAGAGTGGGTGTGATGTAGACGCCCTCGTCGCCCTCCTTTACCAGACCGATGACGGGCACATCCACCGCCGCGGCGGTGGCTCGGATGTCCCCAATCCCCTGAACCCGGATGGCCGCTGCGCCACCGATGACGCAGGCCTGGGCCACAGCCGAGATTGTGTGCGGATCACGCATCGGCTCGCCGGGGTACGCCTGACAGGACACGATGAGGCGTCCCTCCAGAGCGTCGACCAGGTTGGTCATGACAGCAGGCCCGTGCTCACCAGCACATCACGGACCGCAGAGATGTCCGTGTCGGTGAAGTCAGCCAATGGGCGCGGTTGCATGGGGCTGTCGATGACGCCCAGCAGGCTCATCGCGATCTTGAAGGCGCCCACACCCGTGCCGTCGCCGCCGCGACCACGGGGCTTGAAGACGATCTGAAATTCGGCGTTGATCTCTTCCTGGATGGCGACGGCGTGCTCCCACTTGCCCTGCGTGCAGGCGTCCCACAGGGCGCGGTAGCGAGCCGGGTCCACGTTGGCGAAGCCGGGGACCATGCCGTCGGCGCCGATCAGCATCATGGCCTCGTTGAGCATCTCGTGGCCCGTGAAGAGCTGCAGCGGGGAACCGGCCGCAC
>RCMY010003881.1_pt1 | contig 13101 bp, 8 predicted proteins | sample 2041341 | NCBI WGS metagenome assembly RCMY01 (sample SAMN09708234, study PRJNA481090) | Marine sediment metagenome, whole genome shotgun sequencing project. | reverse complement strand
ATCCTTTGCGCCGTTCGCGGAAATGTCGGGCAACACGGGGGCCGCCGCAAGCAGCGTTTTTGTGTAGGGGTGCTGCGGCGCGTTGAAGACCGTTTCCGTATCGCCCCGTTCAACGATCTTTCCCTTTTGCATGACCATCACACGATCCGTCACACTGCGCACCACGTTCAAATCGTGGCTGATGAATAAGTAGGCCAGTGGCCGTTTGCGGCAAAGATCAGCGATCAGATCAAGCACCTGCGCGCGCACCGAAACATCGAGAGCGGACACCGCCTCGTCAAAAATAATCAATTCCGGCTCTACGATTAGGGCGCGGGCAATGGCGATGCGCTGTCGCTGGCCGCCGGAAAATTCGTGAATGAATTTGTTGGCGTCTGTTGCCGATAGCCCGACGTCTTCCAGTGCCTGCGCGATGCGGTCGCCCGGGTTGTCGGGCGGGGCGTCGAGCAGGTGCCAAGGCTCTGACACCAAACGCGAAACCCTGTGACGCGGATTGAACGAACCGTAAGGGTCCTGAAACACCACCTGCATTTGGCGGCGGACTTTGAGGTTCGGCTTTTTGCCTGAAAACACCGGATCGCCGTTCAGCAGGATCGACCCGCCCTGCACCTGTTCGAGCCCCAGCAAAGCCCGCGTCAGCGTCGACTTTCCGCTCCCGCTTTCTCCGACCAGACCCAGCCGTTCTCCGTGTGCCAATGAAAAACTGACATCGTCGAGCGCCCGAAATGTCGGTCGTGGACCGAGCATAGACGTGCGCGCGGTAGGGTAGTCGCGTACGACATTTTTGACCTCAAGCAATCCCGCTCGCTCGCGCTGCTCCGGCAAGTCGACTTGGTGGTTTGAGGCCGCAAACAGGGCACGGGTGTAGGGGTGCTGCATATTGGCCAAAAGGTCTGCGGTGGGGGCAGCCTCGACAATTCGCCCGGATTTCATGACGGTAATGTGGTCCGCGATCTCGGCCACCACGGCGAGGTCGTGGGTGATGATCAGCAACCCCATATCAAACTCGCGCACCAATTGTTTCAGCAAGGTCAGAATTTTCGCCTGCGTCGTGACATCCAGCGCCGTGGTGGGTTCATCGGCGATCAGCAGTTTCGGGTGTTTGACGATGGCCATGGCGATGACAACGCGTTGACGTTGCCCGCCAGACAATTCGTGCGGATAGCGGGAGGGAGCGACGTCCAGCCCGACCTTTTTGAGCATCGCAGCGGCGCGGCTGTGCGCTGCGGATTTGCTGGTTCTCTCATGGATCAGAATGGTTTCGGCCACCTGATCCCCGATTGTTTTCACCGGATTGAGCGCCGTCATCGGTTCTTGAAAGACCATCCCCATGATGTTGCCGCGCATGGCGCAAAGGCCGGATTCAGGTGTTTGCAGAATGTCGACGCCGTCCAGAATGATCTGGCCCTCAGCGGTGGCACCCTGCGGCAATAACCCCATGACCGACAGCGCCGTCATGGATTTGCCGGACCCGCTTTCGCCTGTAATTGCTGCAATCTGGCCGCGTTGCAGTGACAGATCGACATCGTGCAAGATCTCGACTGCACCGATCCGCACCGTGAGGTTTTTGATATCAAGCAGTGTCATCGCGCCACCCTGATGCGCGGATCGAGCCAGTCGCGCAGCCCGTCGCCGAGCAAATTAAGGCCCAACACCATAAACACAATCGCCAGCCCCGGGATCAGGGCAACATGCGGCGCGATGGACGTAAGCGTCTGCGCGTCCGCCAGCATCCGCCCCCAACTGGCCGTGGGGGGCTGTGCGCCAAGGCCGATGTAGGACAGGGCAGCTTCGGCGAGGATGCCAAGGGAGAACTGGATCGTGCCCTGAACGATCATCAGATTGGTGATGTTGGGCAAGATATGTTCGGCGGAAATGCGAAAGCTGGATTTACCCGCAACACGGGCGGCAAGGATGAAATCCCGTTCCCAAATCGGCAGCGCTGCGCCTCGCGAAAGACGCGCAAAGACGGGGATGTTGAAAATACCGATGGCGATGATCGCGTTGACCGCCGATGCGCCGAAAATCGCTGTGATCAGGATCGCGATGACGAGGCTGGGGAACGCGAAGACGAGGTCGTTGCCCCGCATGATCAATTCGTCCAGCAGTGATCCGTGGCGGGCAGCGGCCAACAGACCAAGCGGCACGCCGATGCAGATGCCGATGCCGACGGCCAGCACCGCGACCGCGATAGATGTGCGCGCGCCCATCATAACCATCGACAGGATATCGCGGCCATAATGGTCGGTGCCCAGCCAGTTCCCTTCACCGGGAGGGTGGAGTTTGTTTGGAATATCAAACGCTTCTATGTCGAAGGGAGTGTAAAAGAACGAGGCCCCCGCGAGGCACAGGAACAGCAGCGACAGTGCGCCGCCCAACGCGATGTTGCGATTCATGAACGCCTCCGCAATCTGGGATCGACCACCACATAGGCGAGGTCCACAGCAAAATTCACCACGATCACAACGAAAACCAGCAGCATCACCACGCTTTCCACGACGATCAGATCGCGGGCGGAAATGGACTGGAATATGAGGCGGCCAAGTCCGGGTAGGAAGAAAATTTGTTCAATGATGATGCCTCCGGCGAGGAGGAAGGAGAATTGCAAACCGATGATCGTAAGTACGGGGATTAGCGCATTGCGCACCGCGTGCCGCCACAGGGCTTGTCGCGCCGTCAGACCCTTGGCGCGGGCGGTGCGGATGTAGTCTTCGCCCAAGGTGTCCAAAAGGGACGAGCGCATGACGCGGGCGAGAATTGCGGCTTGCGGCAGAGCCAAGGCAATGGCGGGTAGGGTGAGGGATTTTAGGGCCAGAAGAGGATTGTCCCAACCTGGAAAGCCACCAGCCGAAAACCAGCGCAGTTTGACCGCAAAGAACAGCACCAGAAACATCGCGAACCAGAAATTCGGGATCGCCACGCCGAGCTGCGTGGCGCCCATGATCGACACATCCGCAGCCTTGCCGCGACGGCTGGCGGCGATGATACCAGCAGGAAACGCGATTAGCGTGGAGAGGATCAGGGCGTAGATGGCGAGGGGGAGGGAGACCCAGATGCGATCGCTCACCAGTTCGGCGACGGGGGTTTTATAGGTCCAAGAGGTGCCAAAATCGCCGGTGAGCATTCCGGTAACCCAGTTGAGATAACGAAGCGGCAGTGGGTCGTTGAGGCCCATCTGCTGGCGCAGGGCTTCGAGTGTGTCAGGGCGGGCGTTGACGCCAAGCATGAAGGCTGCGGGGTCGCCGGGGATGACTTCGATCACCGCGAAGATGATGAGGCTGGCCGCGATGAGACTGAGTGTGAGCGACAGAAGACGCGCCGCGATGTATCGGGTCATTGCGGTTTTGCGCCTGTGGCGGGATATGTTTGCGCCTGCGGCGAGCGGGGGCCAAAATTCAAGAATTTTGGCAAGACAGAGGGGGCGCTGCCCCCCGCGCTGAAGCGCTCCCCCCGGAGTATTTTTGAGACAAAGACAAGCTGGAAGAATGGGGCGGCGTGGAGGGACCGCCCCTGTTGGTGATCACTCATTCAGACCACGTGACGCCGGTGAGGTCGACGGCCGCTGTCGGTTGATCGAGCCAGAGACCGTTCAGCCCCGCTTTGGCGACCGTTGGCACTGCGAGTTGGAATAGGAAGCCGTTGACGTGATCCTCGGCTATGATCGTTTGGGCTTGCGATAGAAGGGCGCTGCGCTCGGCCGGATCGGTGGTCGCGTTGAGGGTGTCCATTACGGCTTGGAAGTCGGCGTTGTCGTATTGGAAATAGTAGTCGGGATCGGCGTAGATGCTGATGTCCATGGGTTCCGTGTGAGACACGATGGAGAGGCCGAAGTCCTTTCCGGTGAAGACTTCTTCGATCCACTGTGCCCATTCGAGATTGGTAATCTCTGCCGTGACACCGATGTCGCGCAATTGGGCCGCGATGATTTCACCGCCGCGACGGGCGTATGACGGCGGCGGGAGTTTTAGCGTGGTGGTGAAGCCGTCAGGGAAGCCGGCTTCGGCCAGCAGTTCGCGGGCACGCGCGGGATCATGTGGGGAGTTCGCCAGCAGATCGACGTAGTCCGGATTGTGCGGCGCGAAGTGGGTGCCAATGGGCGTGCCATAGCCGAACATGGCGCCGTCGATAATCGCTTGGCGGTCAATGGCAAGGCTGACAGCCTCGCGCACCAGAGGATTGTCGAAGGGGGGCATTTTGTTGTTCATCGCCAGAATGGTTTCGCCTTCGGTGTTACCGACGAGAACCTGAAAGCGCGGGTCTGCTTCGAATTGCGGCAGATTTTCAGGGGCGGGGAAGCCGACGAAGGCGTCCACGTCTTCGGCCATGACCGCCGCGAAGGCCGCTGTCGGGTCAGAGATGAAGCGGAATGTCGCGGTCTCCAGTGCCGGGGCGTCGCCCCAATAGGCGTCGTTGCGGATGAGTTCCAAGCGGTCGCCCTGCACCCAGTCGCTAAAGGTGAATGCGCCGGTGCCGATGGGGTTGGAGGCAATGGTTTCAATGCTTTCGGGTGCGACGATCACCGCGTCGCCCCATGCCATGTTGAACAGGAACATGCCGTTGGGCTGCGAGAGCGTGACCTGCACGGTCAGTGGGTCAACGACCGTGACGTCCGCAATATCGGCGAACAGACCCTTTTGCGCATTGGTGCTGTCCTCGGCACGGGCGCGGTCGAGCGAAAATTTGACGTCCTCGGCGTCCATCGTGGTGCCGTCGTGGAACAGTACGCCATCGTGGAGGGTAAACGTATAGACCAACCCGTCTGCTGAGATTTCCCAACTTTCAGCGAGGCCCGGAACGACAGACCCGTCTGCCATGAACCGTGTCAGTCCTTCGAATACGTTGGAATAAAGCACCGAATCAATGGCTTGTGCAGCACCGCCCGTCGGGTCAAGGTTCGGCGGTTCCAATTGGATCGCGACGGTGATGTCGGTTTGCGCTGTGGCGGCAGTGCCGAAGATCGCCAGAGCGGCGGCAGCGAAGACGTGTGGTGTGTTACGCATGGTAGTCCCCCTTGGTTGGTCGCAGTGTTTACCCGACAGCGCGCCAAATCAAGGGGTTGCCGTTGGATTTGGTGTCTTGAGGAGAATTGACACCAAAGAACGGGCCATGACCTCGACGCTGATCATCATATCGTCCACGCCAATGTATTCATCCGGCTTGTGGGCGAGTTCCAGAATGCCTGGCCCATAGGCGACGCAGTTCTTCAGCTTGCCAATCCTATCAATGTGCTTTTGATCGTAGGTGCCGGGGCTGGCGACGAATTCGGCGGGTTTACCGAGCACCTTTTGAATTTGTGCCGCGAGAGTCGCGGCAATTGGCGCGTCGCGGTCCGTCATCGATGGCAGCACGTGGTTAAGCTCGGTCAGGTTGTAGTCAAACCGGTGACGGGTGGATTTCAAATTGTCGAGAATACCCGTGACCTCGGCGCGGACTTGATCGAGGGGTTCTTCGTCGAGGAATCGGCGGTCAATGACGATACGGCAGGAATCCGGTACGCAATGCGCCGGCAATCCGGTGAAATCGTCTGACTGCTCGGACTGACCGCCGTGGATGGAGTTGATGTTCATAGTGGACTGGCGCGCACCTTCGGGGACCACGGGCATATCGGTGTGCCGGGCGGCCATGGCGGGGAATAGGTCGGTTTCAAATTTGTCCAGAACCGCGCCCATGTGGCGCACGGCGCAGTCGCCCAAGAATGGCATAGAGCCGTGAGCAATCTCTCCAAAAGTTTCGATTTCCGCCCACCATCCGCCGCGATGGCCAAGACATACGCGGTCTTTGTTAAGCGGTTCGGGAATGATCACATGCTGCACGCGGGCAGGGGAGAAGTAGCCTTTTTCGGCGAGGTATGCGACGCCGCCATAGCCACCGGACTCCTCGTCCGCCGTGCCGGATATTTCGATGGCGCCGGAAAAGTCGGGGAAGGTTTCTATGAATGCCTCTGCCGCAATAATAGACGCCGCGAGACCGCCCTTCATATCGCACGCCCCGCGTCCGTAGATTTTGCCGTCGATCAGGGCGCCGCCGAAAGGGTCTTGCGTCCAGCCTTTGCCGACCTCGACGACATCGGTGTGGCTGTTGAAATGCACACATTCGCCCGCATACGCCCCTTCGCGCCGTGCGATGATGTTCCAGCGGGGGTATTTTTCACTGTCGCCGGGGGTGCCAAAGGCGCGGATGAGTTCGGTGGTGAAACCGTGCGCCGACAGGCGACGATCCAGAAACTCGCAAATCTCGCGATAATTGTCGCCGGGCGGATTGAGCGTCGGGATTCGGATCAACGCTTGGGTCAATGCGATCAGGTCATCGCGTTTGTCAGCAATGCGGGAGAGGAGGGGGGAGAGGTTCGTCATGACGCGAGTATTGGACAGCGCCGCATTGGCCGCAAGAGGCGTGTTCGCCCCCGGCGGCCAATTTGTTATACGGGAGCGACCTGTGGCAACGCCCGCGTCGCGCGCTTTTCACCCAGCATCAGCATGGCAGGTGTAACAACCAAGGTGAGTACCGTCGCGATGACCAGTCCGCCTGCGATGGCTGAGGACAATTCCGTCCACCACTGCGTTGACGGCGCGCCATAAACGATTTCGCGGGTGAAAAAGTTCAGGTTCAGACCGATTACCATGGGCATAAGACCCAAGGCCGTCGTCACCGATGTCAGGACCACGGGGCGAAGACGTTGCGCGCCTGTGCGCAGGGCTGCCTCCAATGGCGACTGGCCTGCTTTTTTCAGGTCGTTGTAGCAGTCAATCAACACGATGTTATTGTTCACCACGATCCCCGCCAAGGCGATGACCCCGATCCCACCCATCACAATGCCGAACGGTCGGCCTGTTACGAGAAGTCCCAGCAGGACACCTGCAATTGAAAAGATGATCGCGCTCATCACCACAATCGCCTGATAGAAATTGTTGAACTGGATCACCAGAATGACAAACATCAGGAAAATGGCGGTGATAAAGGCTCCGACGAGGAAGATCATGCTTTCTTCCTGATCCGCGGCTTCGCCTCCAAAGCTAAACTCGACGCCTTCTGGCAACTCGACAGAGCTAAGCCGTCGGGTCAATTCGACCACCTGATCGTTGACCAAGACATCGGGCGCGACGTTGGCTTCGATTGTGGCGACGCGCTCCTCATCAAAGCGGCGGATGATGCCTGTGCGTTCGGTTGGCGCGAAGGTCACAAAGTTGGAAATCGGCACCAGACCGGAGGAGGTCGGCACCCGCAGCCCGCTCAACTCGGCGAGTGAGCGTTCTTCGCGGGGGAACCGCACACGGATATCCAAGCTGCCGTCCACATCACCGGGCCGATAGTCAGCCACGGTTATGCCTTGCGTCAGCAGTTGGACAGCTTGACCCAGCAGGCTGATATCGGCCCCGAAACGCGCGGCCTCTGCACGATTGACGAGGATCGAAACCTCGACCCCCGGCACGGGGCGGGTGTCAGTGACGTCCGTAAAGCCGCCCATTTCGTCCATGATGTCGCGCACTTGTTGCACGGCTTGCGCTTGCACGTCCGGATTGCGGGCGGTGATTTGCAGGTTGACCGGTTTGCCAGCCGTCGGGCCGCCGCTTTCGGTTTGCACCTGCACGTCAACGCCTGCAATGTCGGACACACTTTCGCGGATATCGACGCCAATCTCGGCGGCGGTGCGACGGGTGTCCCAATCGGTCAATTCCAGTTGCAGAACGCCGATGGTTTCTTCGTCGCCTTGGCCTGCGCTCATCATGGATTGCGCGTAGATGCTGGCGATTTCGTCATAGCCCAGCAAGCGTTTTTCGACAGCACGCACCAGGGCATCGCGTTCAAAGATCGAGAAGTTGTCCCGCGCGCGGACCTGAACCTGCATGAAGTCCGGTTCGACAGATGGGAAAAACGTAACCCCTTTGCCGAACTGTCCGTAAATGCCAAAGCCCCCGAGCAGCAACGCCACTGCAAGCAGAACAGTGGCCGCAGGGCGCATAATCGCCCATTCCAGCACGCGCACGTATCTGCCCGTGAACCCGCCGATATCGCGCGGATCACCGAACTCGGCAGCGTGTAGTGCCGCCTTGGATTGTGCGGTTTGCGGTTGGCGTTTGCCGATCAACCCGCCGACAACGGGGATAAAGATAAGCGCCATGAATAGAGAGGCCGTCAGGGTCAGAATAACAGTGATCGGCAGGAATTTCATGAACTCGCCGACCATTCCGGACCAGAACAGGAGCGGGAAGAACACCGACAAGGTTGTTGCCGTGGACGCGATGATCGGCCATGCCATGCGTTTGGCGGCATAGGAATAGGCGTGCTTCGGGCTGTCGCCTTCTTGCAGTTTACGGTCGGCCAGTTCGGTTGTTACAATTGCCCCGTCCACTAGCATCCCAACCACAAGGATCAGCGCGAACAACACGATGATGTTCATGGAATAATCCATCGCCCAAAGCGCGATAACCCCAGCAAAGAATGCACCCGGGATGGACAGACCGACGAGAATGGCGGAGCGTCCGCCAAGGGCCAGAACGATCACGATCATCACGAGGATCACGGCGGCGATGACGTTCGCCTCCAGATCGCTCAACAGGTCTTTGACCGTCTTTGATTGGTCCTGAAGAAACGTCACTTCGATGGTTTCGGGCCAATCGGCCTCCAACCGCTGCACCAAGGCTTTCACGGCATCGACAGTTTCGATGATATTTGCGCCGGACCGTTTGGTGACCTCAAGCGCAAGGGCAGGCTGGCCGTTGATGCGCGCAAAAGAGGAGGGGTCCTCAAACGTGCGCCGGATCGTGGCCACGTCGCCAAACGTCACCACCGCATTGCCGCGTACCTTGACGGGCATCGACATCACGTCCTCAAGGTTTTCGATCAAACCGGGCACCTTCAGCACGATACGGCCGGAGCCCGTCTCAATCGCGCCCGCCGCAATTAACTGGTTGTTGCGCTGGATCTGCCCGATGAGTTCTTCGAAGGACAGGTTGTAGGTCTGAAATACGGTCGGGTCGATCAATATCTCAAGGAATTCAAAGCGCTGACCACCGATTTTGGCCTCCAACACGCCCTCAAGACCCTCAATCTCACGCTGCAATGTTTCTGCCATGTTGTTCAGTGTGCGTTCCGGCACAGGGCCGGACAGGATGGCGGTGATGATCGGAAACAGGGCCGTGTTGATTTCGGTAATGGTGATGTCATAGGCATCGTCCGGCAATTCGCCTTGCGCACGATCTGCCGCCACGCGGACCTTATCCAGCGCCTCTTGAGTGTCGCCACCCGCTTCAAATTCCAACTGGATACTTGCAAAGCCTTCAGTCGCGTCGGAATTCATACTGTTCAGCCCGGCGATTGAGCCGAACTCGGTTTCCATCGGTTCCAGCAGCAGGCGTTCCGAGTCGCTGGGGCTGATGCCGTCCAGACCCGTCGAGACGTAGAAGAACGGCAAGGGGATTTCCGGGTTGGCTTCTTTCGGGATCGCGCCATAGGCGTAAACGCCAACAGCCAGCACCATAAGCAGCGCCATAACAACAACGCGGGACCGCGAAAATGCGGCGTCAATGAAAGTGTTCATCAGCTTTGTTCCCCGACGCTCGGCGCGACGGTTTCGGCTTCGTTGACGAAGCCCTGACCAACCGTAATCACGTCAACGCTGTCGGGCAGACCCGTCACCCATATTCCGTCAATTTGGGCTTTCACTATTTCGATGGGAAAGAACTCAACAACGTTGTCTGAGTTCACCGTTTTTACACCCAACGCGCCCTCGGTGTTCAGCGACACGATAGAAGGAGAGAGGAAGTGCGCTTCTGTTTCGCCCGTCGGGATGATGACTTCGGCTGAGATGCCCGCAGGAATGACACCATCTGCGTTCTCGACTTCGATCTCCGCCAGAAATGTGCGGGTTTCGGAAGCCGCAGACGTGCCGACAAATTTCACCACGCCCTCGCGGACTTCGCCGGTGATGAAATTGACTTGTGCCGGCTGACCTGCGGACAGACTGCTTAGCGTTTGTTGGGGGACTTGAATGGCAACGGTCAATGGCGTGATATCGACTAAACGGCCGACTTGGGTGCCCGCCGTGACGTATTCGCCCTCATTCAGATCAAGGGTCTCGATGCGGCCCGCAAAAGGCGCGGTAATGGTCAACGTATTGGCCGCTTGCGACGCTGCCGTAACTTGGGCCTGTGCATTGGCCAGTGCCGCACGGGCCTGAGAAACACGATCCGCCGTGGCGACCCCGCGATCCAGCAAGGCCTCGGCATTGTCGTATTCGCGCTGGGCGCGGGCCAGTTCCTCGGCCGCACGGTTTGTATCGGCATCGTTGTTTGACGGGTCGAAACGCGCGATCACTGCGCCCGCTTCGACATTATCGCCTTTTGACGCAAGCACCTCGGCAATTTCGCCCGACGTTTCCGCCATCATCATTGTGTCGCGATCGGGCAGGGCCTGCCCTTCGGCCTGATAGTATTGCGTTACGGTTTCCGCCACCGAGGTCGAAACAGCCACCGCAACGGGCCGAAGTTCCGCGCGGGCGGCAATCGGGGCCTTGTCCTCCGCAGGAAGAACCAGCCCGCTGCCCATCCAGCCGATCGTCGCCAAGACCAGAAACCCGGCGATCCACGTCGACCGCGCCGCGCCTTTGTCTGACGTAAACGTCAACCCGGTCGGCACAAGCGCAGTTTCATGCTCTGATGTCATGGGCGTGGTCTCTTTGTCTTTGGATTTAGTCATTAAAGGTGTCCTTCCGGTCGGCGTATTGGTGCGCAGCACCGGGGGTGTTCAAATCGCTCAACACAGCGCTAAGCGCTTTGGTGGTCGAGGCGTAAAAATTAGAATAAGCAGTCAACCTTTCGATCGCGTCGCAATCAGGAGGCAGCTTTTGAATGGTTTCGGTGATGTCGTCAAATGTAGACATAGTGCGTCTTTTGATGCCATCCAGCATGGTTGCATAGGGGTTCGGAGCGAGCTGAAAGTAATCCTGACGTTCACCGGGCTTGGTCATACGTCTGACCAATCCGCGTTCTTCAAGAATGCGAACCGAGGTGCTGATGCTGGCGCGACTGACCTTGAGGTGCGTCGCCAAATCGCCGAACGAGACCATCTCGCCGTCGAAAATCAACATCCCGAAAACCCGACCCGCAATACGCGGCAACCCCTCGCCCTGAGAGATCAGCCCGGTTTTCTCGATGAATTCGCTGCGCGTTTCTTCATAGGAAGGATCTGACAACATCATATACTCTCGTAATTTCAGCGGTGATTTAGGGCGCTGAAGTTGATCCGTCAAGTTTGTTCAGTCACGACCGAACGCAACGTTACGTTACTTATTTAATGCGAAGCTCTCTGTTGTTGAAGCAGTGCTCGATGAGACGCATTCATTCTCAATCGTCGTTGTTGCCAACTACGATTTCTGTTTTCCAATCCTCGCAACGGCGCTGGAGGCCGCGTTCCAACGGTCGGTCCGTGAAGAGGACGTCAATTTGCCCGAGGGATGCCACCCGCGCCGGTGCGACCCTTGTGAATTTGCTGTGATCTGTGATCAGAAATTTCTTACGGGACTGGGTCAGGATTGTTTGGGTGACGCCAACTTCCTGAATATCGAAATCCAGAATATCGCCGTCTTTATCAATCGCAGAGCAACCAATCACACCAATGTCGAACTTAAATCGCTGAATGGCATCAATCGTGATGTCACCGACAAGCCCGCCATCTGTTTGCCGTAACGTGCCACCCGTAACAATAACCCGACAATCCGGATTTTGCGAAAGGATGTTTGCGACATTCATATTGTTCGTGATGACCAGAAGGTTGCTGTGATGGCGCAATTCGTTGGCGACGGCCTCGGTGCTGGTGCCAATATTTAGGAATACGGTGCAATCGTTCGGGATTTGTGCCGCGCAAGCGCGGGCTATCGCGGACTTGCCATCTGCATTCAACTGTCGACGTTCTTCATAGGCGATATTCGTCGTTCCAGAGGGCAGGACAGCGCCGCCATGAACCCGTTCCAGACGGCCTGCCTCGGCCAGGTCGGTCAGGTCGCGGCGGATCGTTTGCAATGTGACATCGAAGTGCTCTGCCAAACCGTCGACGGTAACTTTACCATCCCGTCGCGCAATTTCGAGAATCTCTGGATGGCGGATTGTTTGTGACACGTCCTGCTCCTTGGGTTGAACGCTTCTTTCGCAGATTCTTGCCCACCTGAAAACTCTTTTTGACCCGTCGCTGTCGGGACAGCGCCCCATCGGACGCGGGAAGCAACGTCTTAACGCTCATCGTAGGGGATCTAAGTCGGCGTAAAAACAGAGGCTTAACTAAAAAGCGAAAAAATTCGAACATACTGCTTGTTGTTTTGGTCATTATTTCTCTAGAGTAGGGCGTGGAAGCGAGGATATGGGAGGATCTGAGTGCCAAATTCGAACGACATCGAAGATCTTATGGTGATCGGCGGCGGCATAAATGGCTGCGGCATTGCCAGAGACGCCGCAGGGCGCGGCCTTCGGGTGACCCTTGCCGAGATGTCAGATCTTGCGTCCGGAACATCGTCTGCATCGACAAAATTATTTCACGGCGGCTTGCGGTACCTTGAGTATTTCGAATTCCGGTTGGTTCGCGAAAGCCTGATCGAGCGCGAAACGCTGCTGCGTGCCATGCCGCATATTTCCTGGCCCATGCGATTTGTGCTGCCCTACAGCACGGACATGCGGTTCGAAAACGACACCCCGACGTCAAAGCTGTTGAATATCGTCATGCCTTGGATGCGGGGGCGGCGACCCGCATGGCTGATCCGGCTGGGCCTATTCCTTTACGACAACATGGGTGGACGCAAAATCCTGCCCGCGACCTCTACGATTGATCTGGCCAGCGCACCCGAAGGCGCGCCCCTGTTGGACAAGTTTCGCAAAGCTTACGAATATTCTGACTGCTGGATCGAGGATTCCCGCCTTGTGGCGCTGAACGCCCGCGACGCCAAGGATCGCGGTGCCAGCATCATGACCCGCACCAAAGTTATCGGTGCCAAGGATGTCGATGGCATTTGGGAAGTCTTAATGGAAGACATGGACACAGGCCGTCAATCGACAGTCCGTGCACGTATGATCGTCAACGCCGGTGGGCCTTGGGTGGAGGATGTTCTTCACAATC
>RCMY010003879.1_pt1 | contig 13106 bp, 11 predicted proteins | sample 2041341 | NCBI WGS metagenome assembly RCMY01 (sample SAMN09708234, study PRJNA481090) | Marine sediment metagenome, whole genome shotgun sequencing project. | reverse complement strand
AGGGCACGCGGAATGCGAGCGCTTATGCGACGTTCTCGGATGTGGTGGGCTATTTTGAATGGCTAGGCGAACAGTTTACTGACAGCACCGACCGGCGAACCCGGATCCTGGCCGCAGCGGACGCGATCCTTTTTCAAGAGCAAAGCCTGATTTCAGCAATCATGCACGGCTCTGGCAATCAACGCGGGCTGGCGGACATTCCCGGCGTGAGCGTGATTGCGGGTGTGGACAATCCGGGGCGCGAAGGCGTCATATCCCTGACCCTTGATACGATGGAGTCAGGTGACCTGGTGACCTTCCTGAACACGCACGGCGTGCGGACCCATATCCGCAACAATGACCACTATTGCTGCAATATCCCGGGTCCATTGGGACTTGACTCGTGCATCCGCGTGTCGGTCAGCCACTACGATGCTACGGCCGAGGTCAACCAGTTCCTGACTGCCATGAACCTGGCGGCACAGCGGTAAGTGTTTTCTACCACCTGGTAACTGGCCTTGCCAGGCTGATACGACGGCAACGCCAGATCAAGAGTTGAGAGTTGGGCAGGGCCAACGCCGAATGTCGATCCTGCGAAAGCAACGCTACAATGAGAGGTTCAGTCCCGGTCCGCTTCGATACGGCTTTTTCGGTGGTATCCGCTTCAGTATCACCAAATCATGCGGCTAACGCATTTTGCTTATTACCTGTGCCATGGGAAATGCAAAACGATTTTGGGAATTTCGACACCCGCCATGCGGTGTCATTCTCCCAGAAGTTCGACAGGTTGATGACAGGCAATCATATGGAGAGGTGAGCTAATGCCTTGCCGTCTCGGTGGGTCCTGTGTTTCGCAGGTCCCCTCGATCGCCATTGGACAGCGATTGAAGAACGGGCAGCCCTTATAGACAAATTTGACAACGCCAGCTGCACCACTCAGTGCCGCCTTGCTGTTTACCGCTTCTTCCAGCCAGCCAACACGCATCTCGGGAGCGGAGGTGACAAGAAGGCGCGTGTAGGGATGGAACGGCGGCCTCAGCACGTCTGTCGCCGGACCGCTTTCCACCACATGCCCGCCGTAGAGAACCGTGATCTCATCCGAGAAATTGGCGACGGTTGACAGGTCGTGACTGATGAACAGAAAGCTCACGCCCAATTTGTCCCGCAACCTCTTGAGCAGGGAGACGATGTTTTCGGCCACGATTGAATCCAGCGCCGACGTCACCTCGTCGCAGAGCACGACATCGGGCTCGGCAATGAGGGCGCGGGCCAAATTGACCCGCTGTTTTTGTCCGCCTGACAATTCGCCGGGAAACCGGTCAGCAAAATTTTTGGGCAATTCCACCAATGACAACATTTCCTCGACGCGCTTGCGCCGCTCACGGCCTCTCAAGCCGCGATAGAAGGTCAGCGGACGCCCAATGATGTCCCCGATGGTGTGGTGCGGGTTCAGGGCTGTGTCGGCCATCTGAAACACGAACTGAATCTTGCGCAAATCTTCGCGGCGGCGTTTCGAAAGGTCGGCTGGAAGCTCTTGGTCGTTCAATAAGACCTGACCGCTGGCCGCAGACAGAAGTCCTGCCAAAACGCGGGCGAGTGTGGACTTGCCGCAACCAGATTCGCCTATCACACCAACGGTGCGAACGCGACGCACATCCAGCGTCACGTTGTGCAGGACAGGAATAAGGGGCATGCCGTTCCTGATGCCACCGTAACCGGCCGTGACACCACGCGCCTGCAAGACGATATCGGTAATGTCGCCATCGGCGCGCACTTCACCCCCGGCCTCGGATGGAATAGCTGTCACGGCACCCATCAGGCGCCTGGTGTAAGGGTGTTCGGAGTGGTCCAAAATTTTCTTGATTGGGCCTTTTTCCAGAACTTCACCGTTATAGAGCACAACGACATCGTCGGCAATCTGCGCCACCACGGCCAGATCGTGTGTGACATAGATGGCTGCGGCGCCTTCTTCTGCGATTACCTTCTTCAGGGATTTCAGAACTTCGATCTGGGTCGTCACATCCAGTGCCGTTGTCGGTTCGTCCAGCACCAGCAGTTTGGGCCCGGTGCAAAGGGCCATTGCCATCATCAAGCGCTGAAGCTGACCGCCCGACACCTCGTGTGGATAGCGTTTACCGATCGTATCGGGATCGGGCAATTCCAGCGTACGATAGAGGGCGCGCGCCTTTTTCAGCGCATCTCGTCGGTTGAGAGTGCCCTTGATGACCGCCGCTTCGGTGACCTGATCGTCTATGGTCATCGAGGGGTTGAAGGATGCTGCGGCGCTTTGCGCCAGATAGGCCACTTCGGTGCCGCGAATCCCCGTCAGTTCGGATCGCGGCAGGCCGATCAGGTTGCGCCCGTTCAGTAGGGCCTGTCCGCCGCCAAACCTGAGGCCCGACCGGGTATAGCCCAGCGACGATAGGGCGATCGTAGTCTTGCCTGATCCGCTTTCGCCGATCAGGGCCACGATCTGCCCACGCGGCACTACGAAATCGACACTGCGCACGATCTGCTTGCCTGCGCCATCGTCGCGCGCGACCTCGATTACCAGATCGCGGGCCTCGAAGATGATATCGTCTGATGCACCGCTCATGTGCGTTTGCTCAGGTTGCCGCCGGCATGGGCGGACACGTCATCAACGATGAAATTGATCCCTATGGTCAGCGATGCGATGGCCGCAGCGGGCGCTATGACCGGAATAACTGATGCACCGTATTGCAACGCTCCCAGGTTTTCGCGCACCATCGAGCCCCAGTCGGCATAGGGCGGTTGCACACCAAGTCCCAAAAAGGACAGCGATGATACGAAAAGAATGATGTAGATCAGTCGCAGGCCGAAATCCGAGATCAGCGGCATGCGCGCGTTGGGCCATATCTCGCGGCTGATGATCCACCAGACGCCCTCGCCGCGCGCGCGCGCGGCTTCGACATAGTCCATCACCATAATTTCCATGCCAATGGCCCGCGAGAGTCGGAAGACGACGGTCGCATAGATCCCCCCCGCCGTAACGATCAGCACCGGTATGGACGATCCGACCGCAGCGACGACGACCAAGCCCAGCATCAAAGATGGCAGGCTGAGAAGGGCGTCGTTGACACGGCTGAGAACGGTGTCGACCCACTTGCCTGCAACCGCTGCCCCTATCCCCAGGGACACACCAATAATATAGGCGAGCACTGTTGCGGTCAGCGAAATCATGATTGTGCGCCGTGCGCCCCAGATCACCCGGCTGAGGATATCGCGGTCCGAGCTGTCGGTGCCCAGCCACGCACCGGGCTGGGGCGCCTGAAATTCGGAATAGGCATCGGGAAAGGGCAGGGCGTTTTCGCCCCAAGGGGCCAGCCAGGGACCGAAGATTGCGACCATCGTCCAGAACACGATGGCCGACAGTCCTATCCATCCCGTGACGGACAGGCGGAAGGCCGCGCGCGGTGCATTGTCCTGCAACTCGTCAAACACCAAATCCTGGGCATGATCGCGCACCCAATGCACATTGCCCAGAAACGGGGGCGGTGCGTCTGTCATGCTCATCGCGGTCTCCTCAGTCGGGGATTGGACAGAATCGAGCCTATATCGGCCATCAGCATCAGCAGCACGTAAACGGCGCAGAACAACATACCCAAGGATTGCACCAGAATGAAATCACGGGTCTGGACGCCCTGAACCATCAGCACCGCAAGTCCTTGGTAGCCGAAGAACACTTCAATCACGACAACTCCCGACACCAGATAGGCCAGATTGATCGCGACCACGTTGATGATCGGGCCGGTGGCGTTGGGTAGGGCGTGGCGCAGCACGATGCGGCGGCGCGGCAGGCCTTTGAGGATCGCCATTTCGATATAGGTCGCGTTCATCACGTTTAGCACGGCGGCGCGCGTCATGCGGATCAGTTGCGACGAGACGGAAATGCACAGCGCCGCTACGGGCAGAGCGAAATGATGCAGCAACTGGAAGGGGCCCATGCCCTCGGTGTTGCCGATGACCACGGCGCTGCCCATGTTCAGCCACAGAACGAAGAAGATGACCATCAGCGTGGCCACGAAAAACTCGGGCAGGGCGACAAAGGCGACGACGGCGACGGTCAGCGCGCGGTCATAAATGCCACCGGGGCGCATCGCGGCGTAGATCCCCAGCGCCAGCGAGATCGGGATGCAGATCGCGGCGGTCAGTGCGCTAACGACAAGGGTGTTCTTGTAGCGCGCGCCGACCAGTTCGGAAATCGGTCGGTCCCCCGCCAGGGAATTGCCCAGATCACCGGACAGAAAGGCGGTCAGCCAGTTCCAGTATTGAATATAGACCGGTTGATCCAGTCCAAGGCGCTGACGGAAGGCGGCGATATTTTCGGCGGTGGCAGATTGGCCCAGCCGGATCTGCGCGGCGTCGCCGGGCAGGATCTTGGTTGCGAAGAAAATGATGAGCGACACCGCGAATATGGTGAACACGCCAACCAACAAGCGCTGGACGATGAAATTCCACATACCGACTTCCTTTCATCAGGTCAGCCGACAAGTGCCAGCGGGATCTTAGGACAGAGGCGGGGACCGCCCCTGTCCAGATGTTCAGCCGTCCCTCAGGCGTCGTCGCGCCACATGAATTCGGCGGATTCGCCGCCACCGAAGTTGTTCAGCGGCACATAGGTCAGCCCCTTCAGTTTGCTCGAGACGCCATCAACATACGCCTTGTGCGACGGTATGACCGTACCCGCCTCGTCCATGACCATGGTTTGCAAGTCGCAATACATCTGCGCGCGTTTGGCCGGATCCGTTACCGCGCGCACCGCGACCAGCGTTTGGTCGAACTGTTCGTTCTGGAACCGCGTTTCGTTCCAGGGCGCGTCGGATTTGTAGGCCAGCGTCAGCATCGAGTTTGCGGTTGGACGCATGTTCCACGATGCGACGTAGTTTGGCGCGTTCAGCCAGACCGACCCCCAATACCCGTCTGTGGCGACCCGCTGAACCTCAATGTTCAGGCCGATCTTCTGCGCCTCGCGTTGCAGGATCAGGGCCTGATCGACCGCGCCCAGACCGACTTCGGCAGCGACGATGGGAATGGGCGTCGATCCAATGCCCGACTTGTCGAAATGAAACTTTGCCTTCTCGGGATCCAGCATCCGTTGCGGCAGGTCGGCACAGTGATCGGCATAGGCGGGACCGATGGGGTGGTCATTCCCCAGCGCGCCGCGCCCTTTCAGAACGCCCTTCACCATCCGCTCGCGATCCATCAGATACTTCATCGCCATGATCAGATCGAGGTTGCCCGTGGGCTGCATGTCGAGGCGCGAGCAGATGTTGGTGTAGGAGCCTGACTCGACGCCCCAAATCTCGAACCCGTCCTGCGCCTCCAGCGTTTCAACGCCCTGCGGAGGCACATTCATGATGGCATCGACATCGCCTGCAATCAAGGCGTTCAGGCGCGCCCCCTCATTCGATATGCCGATTGTCTCGATCTCGTCCAGATAGGGACCGTCGCCCCAGTAATTGTCAAAGCGCCGGACGATGGACCGGGTGCCAGGCGCAAATTCCTGCATAACGAACGGCCCGGTGCCGATCGGCTCGGAGAAGTCGGTCGTACCGTCCTGCACGATCTTGAAATGGAACGTGCCCAGTATAATGGGCAGATCCGCATTGGGCGAGGACAGGACCGCGCGAACCTCGTAGGGTCCGACCTTTTCCCAGCTCGACACGTCGCTGATGAGCGCGCCGGCCTTCGACAGGCTGTCCGCACCCATGTGCCGCTGCATGGAATAGATCACATCATCCGCCGTCATCGTCTTGCCGTCGTGGAATTCCACCCCCTCGCGCAGCTTGAACGTCCAGACGGTGGCATCGCCATTGGGGATGAATTCTAGCGCCAGTTCCGGAGTGGCCGTCAGCTTGTTCGACAGGCGGGTGAGGGAGTTGAAAATCTGCCGGCTGCGCTCGTAGTCGATGCTTGAAGCCAGCAGGATCGGATCGAGCGTATCGGCCGGTCCGGATGCGCTGGAAGCAATGATGACGCGCCCACCCATTTTGGGCGTTTCGGCCCAGGCCGGCATCGCGCTGCCGATCACCGAGGCACCAAAGGCGACCGTGGCACCGGCCGCGCCCATGAACCGCAGCAGATCACGCCGCGTTGCGCCCTTGTTCAGCATTCGGAACAGATCAGATTTGTCCTCGCTGGACAGTCTTGAGAAGTCCGGGTTTTTTAGATGATCGTCTGACATTTCGCACCTCCATGCGGGTTTCATAGGTCACTCTTGGTGGCGACTTTGGGTTTGAACTTAGATTCGACGAAGGGCAGGTGTGTCACCTCGACCTCCGTTACGCCCGAGCCATGTGGCAGGGTCAACATTTTGCCGGTTTGGGAATGATCCCGGTTTATCAAAGCCACGGCGATACCTCGGCCGAACGTTCGAGACCATGCCGTGCGCCGCGTCGTGCCAACGATTAGATCCCCATCATAGACGGGCATGTCCCATTCACCTATGGTCATTTTTCACCCATCGGAGCCCATAGACCAACCATTTCTCGGGGTGGGCCGCCTGCCGCCTGCAGTGGTCCTGAATGCGCATGCCGACATCTTCCAGAACCTCCATCGCCAAGCGGTGGATCAGCGCCACCTTCTCCGGCGACAGCGGCTCGATCGGGCGATAGGGATTGGTCAGGTCGCGCCAAGGCCGCTCGATGGAAACTGGTGGGCCCGATTTGCGGCTGCGTCGGTTCGGTCGGTTCATGTGAGTGTCCTTGCACTGGTCATGCCGGGGCTGTGGTGTTTCAGGGCGCGTTGGGTCACGCGAAATCGACCGGGGTCAGAACCAGATCCAGCAGGTCCGAGAACCCGTCGGCGTCCAGTTGATCAAAGATCGCGCATTGCTGTTCGATGCGCGCCGTGCGATCCTTGGACAAGGTGGTGCCGGACAGCAGATGAAACTTGGCGCTGATTTCTTTATCGCTCAGCGGCGCGTCGGCATCGCCGCGCGCACTGCGGGCGGGCGACGCGACCCGGCGACCGTCCTGCAACACCAGCGTGACCGCCGCCCAGCGTTTCGCGACACTGCGCGCGGTCAGTTCCTCGTCGTCGATCAGGGTGGTCTCGGTGCTCAGCCGCAGGATGGCCGGATCCTGCATCGCCTCCTGGGTCAGCTCATCGGGGCCGATGGTGCCGCGCACAATCATTACCGCCACGGGAAAGGCAATCGCATAGGTGAATTCATCCAGATTCTGTGGCGTATGGCCCGCCAACCGCGTCGCATAATGGAAGGTGCGGATTTCAACGGCAGCCACATCATCGGCTGTCAGATCGTGTTCCTGCATCAGGGACTGCACCGAATCCAGCGAGGGATGCGCCCAGCGACAGCAGGGATACAGCTTGTAATGCGTGTCGCGCAGGGTAAACCACGCGTTCCCCAGATCCTCCCAGAATGGCATCGCGTCCGCATCTTCACAGGTCAGGGCAGGCGCGCCGGTAAACCCGGCCTGCGCCAGATATGCGGCGGTCACGCCTGTCGGCGCGCCCCAGCCCACGCCGTCGCGCAGCATGGTGGGAAAGTCGATGCAGCGCATCATCTGGCTACGCGGGCCGTGATATTCGCCGATACCGGCGGCGTGGCGTATTTCTTGGGCGTTTGCACCCAGCATCCGCGCAACCGCCACCGCAACCCCAACGGCAGTCCACGCGCCCGATGTATGATAATCGGCGCAGGTCGCATGCTGGGTCTGACCGGCGCGATAGCTGACTTCATAGGCCACCGCTAGCGCTTCGGCGAAGGCGCGTCCGGTCATCGGGTGGCCTTGCACGCGCAGGGCATCGGCCACCGCCAGCAGCGCGGGAAATACCGCCGATCCGGCGTGGCCTTTGTTGGGGGTGTTGCCATCATGCGCGTCAATACTGTCGACCATAAACGCGCCGGCCATCGCCGCGCCGGCCGGACTTACCGCGCGCCCGTCCATCAACATGCGGCTTGCGCCTGCGTTGCCGGGGCCAAACACTGCCAGCGCGCCGGTGCGGGCAATGCCCGACAATTCGGTGCTGCTGCCAAGGGCGGCCACGCCCATCGTATCGACAAAGCTGCGCCGCAACAGGGCGATCATTGCCGCCGGGATTTCATCAAGGCGCAGGTTGGCGGCGAAGTCATGCATCGTCAGTGTCATGTGAGTGTCCTCAAGACAAGTTTTCCAAAGCGGTCAGAATACGGCCGATGCCGGTGCGCACGTCCTGTTCGGACGCGGCGGTTGAAATCCGCACCAGAGTGTCAGCCTGAAAGGCGATGCCGGGCACGACTACCACGCCACACTCCAGCAAGTAGTCGCAAAACGCAGAGACATCGTGCAGGACTGCCCCATCGGGCCTCTTGCGCCCGATGATCGCTGTGCAATCCAGCATCAGATAGAATGCGCCATCAGGCTTCGCCGCGACAAGCCTGTTCTGTTTGGCCAACAGGCCCAATGCCGTATCGCGGTTGGTGCGATAGATTTGTGCCCAATCGGTCAGGTAATCCTGGGGGCCATCCAGCGCGGCGATGGTCGCGGCCTGACTGATGGTGCAGGGGCTGCCGCTGATATGTGACAAAAGGGTTGTGATCGCCGTCGCCCACCACAGGGGCGCGCCGCAATATCCGATTCGCCACCCGGTCATGGCATAGGCTTTGGACACGCCGTTGACTGTCAGGATGCAGCCCGCAAGATCGGGTGCGACCTGGGCGAGTGTCGTGAATGTAGCGGGGGGGAAGACGATTTTTTCATAAAGGTCATCGCTGATCACAGCGATTTGGCCATGGTCGCGCAGCACCTCTGCAAGATCGGCAAGCTCGGCGTGCGTATAGACCGCGCCAGTCGGGTTGCCGGGGGAGGTCAGGACCAGAAGCCGCGTGCGCGGCGTGATCGCCCGACGCAACGCGCCCGCCGTCAATTTGTATCCCTCAACGGCGGTCGAAGGGACGGTCACGGGCCGCGCGCCGCAGGCTTCGATCATGCCGAAATGCGATGTCCAGCACGGGGTCGGCAGGATGACTTCGTCGCCGGGGTTCAAGAGGGCCTGCATGGCAACCGCCAGCAATTGCTTTGCACCTGACGCGACAATGATCTGGCGGCGCTCAAAAACCAGGCTGTTGTCACGGTGAAATTTGTGGATGATCGCGTCCTTCAGCGTGGCGGCGCCATCGACCGAGGTATAACGTGTGTTGCCATTGCGGATCGCGGCATGTGCGGCATCCCGGATATGTGCAGGCGTATCGAAGGCCGGCTCGCCGACGGACAGATCAATTAGGTCCACCCCGGCGGCGCGCAGCTGCGTAGCCTTGTCAAAGACGCCGCCGATGGCCGAAGGCGATACGCGCGCCACGATCTGCGAGATCATTGCGCTCATGCCTGCAATCCCTTCGAGACTGTGTGGTCGGGCCCAAGGTGATCCAGCCCGACGCGCAAATGAATCACCGCAGCGCGGTCCGATGCCAGCGCCCGCACCAAAGCGGGCTCGAACGCGGCCGTATTTTCCACGGAGACCCCCAGCGCGCCATAGCTTTTGGCCAGCATCGCGAAATCGGGGCTGCGCAGGTCGGTGCCATAGGTGTGGCTTGGATATCTGGCCTCTTGGTTGCCACGGATGGTGCCGTATTTTTCATTGTCGACGATGATGAAGATCGGGTTAAGGCCATATTGAACGGCGCTGGCCACTTCCTGACCGTTCATCAGAAAATCGCCGTCTCCGCCCATATAGACGGCCGGCGCAGCTGGGTCGGCAATCTTGGCTGCGATTGCGGCGGGAACACCCATGCCCATTGCGCCCGATATCGGGCCGACAGAGCCCAGAAACCTGCGGCAGGCAAAGTGGATATTCGGCCAGTCCGAGGCGTTACCCGCACCGGTGGTGACGCGGGTTTCGGCGGGCAGAATGCGGTTCATGGCCGCCATCACCTGGGCCATGTCAATCGGACCTGGTTGGGGGGCGAGCCGCCGCGCGGCGCTGTGGCGTGTCTTGGCATCATCGCGCGCGGCCTTGTGCCGTATGGAGCCGGGCAGCTTTGCCAGCGCGATCGCAGCAGAATTCGGGTCAGCCACGATACCCGGATCGGTCTGGTAAATCCGTCCGATTTCGGACGGATCCGGGTGGATATGAATCAGCTTGCCTTGCGGGACAGGGGCCGCGATAATTGTGAATTTCAGCGTTGTCGGATCGTTCAGGCGCGCACCGACGGTAAGGATACAATCGGCTTTCGCGGCATATGCATTTGGCTCGGGGATGCCGCCAAAGCCCATGCTGCCCACGTAATTGGGATGATCGGCAGGAAAAAGCCCTTGGCGCCGGAATGCGACGGCGACGGGCAAGTTATGGGCCTCGGAAAAACGGATGATGGCGCGGTGGCCCTGATCGCTCCAGCATGTTCCGCCCAGCAACAGAAGCGGTCGCTTTGCGGCGCTCAACATGTTGTCGATACTGGCAATGTCGGCGTCAGATGGCGCAACCATCAAACAGGACACAGGCGCCAAATCCGGGACCTGCGCCAGATCGAACAGCATATCCTCCGGCAGGGCCAGCGCGACGGGGCCGGGGCGGCCCGATGTCGCGACACGAAAAGCCCGGTTTACATATTCCGGCAGACGCGCGGCGTCGTCCACTTCGGCCACCCATTTGACGGTTGATCCCAGAAACTGGCGATAGTCCACTTCCTGAAACGCGTCCCGGTCGCGATAGGCGCGCTTGATCTGACCGATCAGCAGGATCAGAGGGGTCGCGCCTTGCCATGCGGTGTGAACTGCTATGGACGCGTTGGCGACGCCCGGCCCGCGCGTGACAAAACACACACCTGGCCCACCCGTCAGATCGGAATACGCTGCCGCCGCAAAGGCGGCGCCCCCTTCCTGGCGCATGGTAATATAGCGAATGTCGGCGGCTCGCGCATGCATGGCGTCAAGCGCCGCAAGATAGCTTTCGCCCGGCACGCCAAAAACGGCACGGGTGCCGTTGGCAATCAGAGCGTCGATCAGAATCCGTCCCCCGGTACGCGCCACAACAGTTCCTTTGTCAGAGTTGTGTTCAGGCTGCGGGTGCGGTCCTTGACTGTCGATCATTATTTTTTAAGGGTGGTGTATTTCTTTTCGCTTGTTGGCGTGTCTCGCAGACGTGGGTTAAGTATTTCTGCATCAAGGACGCAGATTCGCTATCCTGAGTGCGATGCAAACATCTGTCACGAACGCTGGAAACGTGGCACTTAATTGCTCTTTGATGGGGCAGCTCAAAAGGACTTCCTAATTATGGGTCGCAAACTCCCCACCTTTTCCGCCCTGCGTGCGTTTGAGGCGTTTGCCCGGCGCGGCACGCTGGCCGAGACGGCGGAGGAACTGTGCATCACCAGTTCCGCGGTCAGCCAACAGATCAAGGCGCTTGAGATTTATTTGGGGGCAAAGCTATTCGTCCGGCGCAATACCGGTCTTGAGATCACCGACGAAGGCAAAGCATATCTGCTTGGCATATCGCAGGCTCTCGACAGGATTGAAGCCGAAACTGCGCATTTCCTGAAATTGAATCATGATCGAGGAATCGTGATCAATATCTATCAGACGCTGGCGCAATTCTGGCTGACGCCCATCCTGCCGCGCTTCATGGCGATGCATCCCGGCACGGCCATCCGGCTTATCACAGCCCCCGATGAGGTAGATCTGGCCGGATCGGATGTCGATATCGCCATTCGCCATCTGCCCCTGGGACAGCGTCCTGCCAATGCGGTCTTGCTCTGTGAGGAGATTTCGCGCCCTGTTGCCTCCCCCGGTTATCTGGCCCGGCACGATCGCGTGGACACGGTTGAAATACTCGCGCGCCAACAACTGATTGAATGCACCTGGTTCGATGCGGAGTGGGCCAACTGGTTCGAGAAAATGGGCAAAGGCCCCCAGATCACGAATAGCCATTTTCATTGCGATACCCGGTCTCAGGCGCTAGCGGCCGCCGCTGAGGGTATCGGCGTGGCGCTCGATCTGCATCCAAATGGCGAGCGTATGATCACTTCAGGCGCTCTGGTTGCGCTTGATATCTTCGCATTGCCGACAGGCAGCGGATATTATCTGATCGTCCCCGAGCGATCGGCGGCGTTGCCCAATGTTAGATCCTTCAGAAAATGGCTTCTGGAAGAAACGCTGGCATTGCGCCCCCCCGGTCGGGCAGTCAAAAGCACACTGACAGCTCCCGCGCGTCGCGCAGGTGCTGATGATTGATGGCTGTGACGCCTTGTGTCATGGCACGGGGCGCAGTCCCAATATCCTGCGGGATTCGGCGGGGGAGGCCGGGTGGCGGCCATACTGGCCGCACAATCCGGCCAGCCGGGCGACCGGCATTGCCAACTTGTTTTCGCGTGATTGAGAAGAGCGAATTGCCGGGTTCTCAAGCGGCCATTTCCGCTGCATAGGTATTCCAGAGGTCGATAGCATCGGCCCTGGTGTGACGGTAAGAGATTGCGGAGATCCGATAGCGTCGGGGGCGGAAGATCGTGTTTGCCTGATCGTGAGCGTCGAGGAACCTCTGTGCCTGTCGGGGTGATTTGAACCGGCCCATTATTTTCTCTCGCCTTCGGGTTGGCCTGTGCGAGCCCTCAATCCGGTTGTTCAAACCCTTGTGTGCGCGATGATCCGTGTTCGGTGCAAGCTCGCGGATAGGCTTGAAATAGCTGCGCAACTTGTCCGTCACGATGACCCGGGGCTCGCCGAACCGGGCGATAAGTCGCTTTAAGAAACGTCGCGCTGCCTTGGCATTGCGCTGAGGTTGCACGAGGATGTCCAGCACATCCCCGTTCGCCTCCACTGCGCGCCAGAGCCAGTTTTTGCGGCCGTTTATCGGGATGACAACTTCGTCCAGATGCCATTTGTCGGCCGCCGAAGGCCTATCGCGTTTGATACAATTGGCGAAATGGCAACCAAAGCGGTTCACCCATTTCCGGACCGTCTCCCGGCTGACCGTTACACCTCGTTCGGCGAGCAAGTCCTCGACATCAGCCGTGCTGAGCGCGAAGCGGTGGTAGACCCAAACCGCATAGGCGACGATCTCGCGTGGGAAGCGGTAACCTTTCAGGCGGGGCATGGTGGATGGAGTGCTCATCGAAAACGTTTAGACAGCCACGAGACCCCAATCAAGTTGGCGATGCCCTGAGAAGTGATTGC
>RCMY010005948.1_pt1 | contig 13107 bp, 14 predicted proteins | sample 2041341 | NCBI WGS metagenome assembly RCMY01 (sample SAMN09708234, study PRJNA481090) | Marine sediment metagenome, whole genome shotgun sequencing project. | reverse complement strand
GGAACAACCGAAATCTGTGAATTCACGGGGGACCGCCTGGACATCACCGAGAGTTTCTTCGACCGGATGGAGACCCGGCTGCAGATTGAACCGAACGGCCGTGTGTCGTTTCGCAACAGTGTTCAGAAGTCCTATACTACGAGTGCTCTGCCGCAGGAGATGTTGCGCGACGGCCTGCCTATTACCAAAACTTCACTCTATGTCCATCTTTATGAAAAATGCACACATAACCTCAAAGAAAAGGTGCTGGAACCGTTTTTGAGAAATGAAAATTTTCGTAGAGCCGTAAAGGATTACAATCAAGAAGATTTCAAGACCTATGACAAAAAGATCCAGAACGATGTCCATTTTATGATGGAGAATCTCCAGCACAAATATCGCTATTCTCGTCAGGGCGCCAAGGCAATCTGTATCTATGTCGTTGACAATAATTTGGCCCGGCAGTTCTCCGAGCTAAAGGAATAATCTGCGAGTTGCATGGGTCTTTTCTCCCATATCCACCCCTACGAAATATTTATTCCAGAGGGTGCTGTCAAGCTCATTGTCGGGACCTTACCACCGCCAAGGTTCTCGGGAGGCAGGCTTAAGGTGCGAGATGTTGATTTTTGCTATGGCAGTTGCGATGGGATGTTGTGGCCTGTTCTCAGTGAAATTTTCCAGCTTGGGCTCCGCTATGACAATTCGCCGGCAGCGGTACAACAGCGGCAGGATTTTCTTGTCCGGGAAAAAATCGGCATCTGCGATATAGTCCAATCGTGCAGGCGCAGTAAAATCGACGCTTCGGATTTTGGCATGACGGAGATCCGACTGCGCAATATAGTGCAGCAGCTGCAACTGCATCCAGCTGTCAAAACACTCATTTTTACCGGTGGCAACAGCAGAAATGGGCCGGAATACCTGTTTCGTAGGCATCTGAAGATATATGGCTTAAAACTTTATCAGCTCAGCCCCATCACCCCCCGAGTCCATCAGTTTATTCTCTCCGGTAAAGTCTACACAACGATCTCTCTCACCTCTCCCTCCAATGCAGCCAACCGGGCCGTCGGTAGCAGTCCTCTCTATAAAAAAAGCAAAGAAGAAAATCCTGGCTACACCACCTTTGAATTTCGTGTTGAACAATATCGAAAAGTTTTTGTCGATGAGGCGTAACCGTTCACCAGCACCCCATCTTCGTCCGATCAGGCCCCTTCACATAACCAATTATAGCTCAGGACCCTGCTTGAACGAACCTGAGGTTCTGGATTAACGGTTACATATCCGGGTTATGCTGTCTTTTAATGTGTTCCGGTGAACGTTTACGATGAGACTCTGTGACAACTGGAGGTTATGCTTTGCACTGAGCAGCCTCCATAATGTGCCGGATAATAATTTTTTCCAAACCTTCATACATTCCCAAACCATGATCAATAGCTTCAACCTTGATACCTTTTTTCTGCAATCGGGATTGCCAGGATGAAGGGCTGTCACTGATTATGTCTCTGCGATAGTGCATCCCGGCCACGAGAAATAAAGGGATGATACATACTTCAGTAAAACCACAAGCCTCGATCTCATCGACAAGTTGAGCGGTGTCGGGGGCTTTTTCCACAACCCCGACATAGATTCTCGCCCCGAATTTCAAGCGGAGGATTTTTTCCAAAGCGTAGTAGGCGGTCCAGATTGGATGATCTGTGCCATGGCCGAGAACCAAAATAGCCTTATCCGGTCGTGCAGTGATAATTGGCCGCAAGATTTCTCCTATCTGGTCGTAATCTTGCGGGGTGGTGAGCAGTGGCATGCCGAGCGCGCATTCAAGTCCTGATTTGGCGGCACTCTGCATGAGACTGTGGAATTCGGTGCCAGGAAATAAATGCAGAGACTGTACGATAACCCTCGATATACCCTGCGCAGCGAGCTTCTGCAGCACCGCTTCAGGATGCAGCACGGCCGATTCCTGCCGATGGTGCAGTTCTCGGGTGATCTTTTTTGAGGAGTATGCCCATATAATCTCAGCCTGAGGAAAATGGTCTTCAATACGGCTGCCTAGCCGGGAATAGGTAGCAATTGCCTTTGAGGTTGTGCCAAAGGCGGACATGATGATGGGAAGTTTCATAGAAAATCTAAAATAGAAGGAACGTATACCCGACGAGCGAGTACTAAACAAAGCACCCCCCTCAAGGGGAATCGACAAAAAGAGCCCGCTCTTTTCAGTGGGGCCGGTTTTTTATACCATACTCGCACTCTGCTCTTAAAAGAAAATTACTTGAGGCAAAATAACATTTAAAGTAAATCAAAATAAGTGATACAATAATTTGTACTACGATACAGATTTTTGGCTAAACCTGCTTGACAACGGCGAGACATTTGTAGTATCTAATATGTCACCTATTAAACTATATACTTTTTTACTTAATCTATAATGCCAGTAGGTAGTGGCGCAGATAGATAAAGCGGAAATAATTACAGCTGGAGGAAAACAATGGTGAAGAAAATTTCAATGATCGCATTGGCCGGGATGCTTGCCCTGCCGACGTTTGCCATGGCAGCCGGTACAACGAATGTCGCCGATCTGGAGAAAAAGATCGACGAACTGAGCAGACAGCTCGACGAACTGAAAGGGGCGATGGCTAACCAGTCGAAACAGAACACGGCCCTGGCGGAGAATGTCGAAGAGCTTGGCAGTGACATGGAGGATATGGATGAAAGATCGGAAAGCTGGGATCTGGCCTCTCGTTTTGATTTAAGCGGAGATTTTCGCAGCCGCCTGGATTATTACAACGCTGACACGGTTTTTGGCCGGAGCCTCGAAAATGACACCCTCTGGACCAATCGTTTCCGCCTGAATATGCGCGCCTGAATATGCGGGTCAAAGCAACAGAAAATGTCGAGTTTAAAGGTCGCCTGGCCATGTATAAGACCTGGGGCAACCAGTCTGCTTTTAGTGACGACAGCGAGGCGATGTATCCGATTTTTGACGGCAATGTTGCCAGGTCCCCTGTCGGCAGCAGTGCCCTGTATGTCGACCGTGCCTTTGTCAACTGGAACAATATCGGTGGATTACCGGTATGGTTTTCTATCGGCCGCAGGCCGACGACAGATGGTCCTCCTGCCCAGTTGAGAATGAACAGCGATGAACGACTGGCAACGCCGATGGCCTTTATGGATTGGCCGTTTGACGGGTTATCTGCCGGCTATGCCTGGAATTGGGGCGTGGAGGAAATGGGCTCCAGCCGTGTTCGTTTTTGTTATGGACGAGGTTTTGAAGCTGGTCTTGAGGATACCAACAGCAACATTAAAGATACGGATTTTGCGGGGCTGAGTTGGGATATCATGAGAAAAGGTGATCGCTTTGCCTATATCCAGAGCTTTTTGGCCTTTGATCTGTTTAATTATCCCAATTTTCAGGATCCAATCATTGATGCTATGGCCCCTGGCACATATGGCCCTCGGACAAATCTTGGCAATGTCTGGCATAACGCCGGGGTCTATCAGGACAAGATTGCCGGCTTGAATTACTTCGTCGCCGGTGGCTGGTCGCAGACTCAGCCGGATTCGGGCGGTTTGTTCAATACAGTTGGTCCAACAGGTATCGTTCCCAATACCGACAGTGAAAACGGCTACTCAGCCTATCTTGGCGTGCGTTATGACCTTGATGACGCCGGTTTGAAATTCGGCGCCGAGTTTAACTACGGTTCGCAGTACTGGCTGGCAATGGCTCCGGGGCATGACGATATCTACCAGTCCAAGCTTGCGACCAGAGGCCAGGTCTATGAAATATACACCATCTGGGATCTGCCGACAGGTGAAGCTCTCTCCAGATATGCCAAAACCTTTATGCGTTTGGGATATCAGCATTACGAGTATGATTATTCCGGTTCAGGAGACTGGAATCTTACCGCCTATGACCTGGATGATTCCGGAGATCGCCAGGTACTGCAGATGTTAGGCCAGGATCCTGTAGAAAGTGCCGACCAGATCTATCTCACCTTTGAGGCGACTTTTTAGCCAACAAATATTTTTGCTCCTCTAAAAGGCCATGTTCACTGCAGTGAACATGGCCTTTTTTATTGCCGCATGACCCGGACTGCTATACTTTGCACATTGTGTCCAGGATAGAGTGGTAGCACGTAGGTAAATACAATCACCAGGTTATGTAATAATGGCAAAACCATCAGTAATAAGTCCAATTATGCAAGTGTTTTCAACACCAAACGGGTGCTGTATGTGCGGCATGTTCGATCGTCATGGCGGGGGGAGCAGCGGCCTGTATGCGTCCCTTAATGTTAGCGAGAATGTTGAAGATGAGGGCAGTGCGGCATTGGAAAACCGCTTGCGGGTGAAGGCTAGTATGGCCGTTCCTCATTTTCTTTCCGCTAAACAGATCCATGGCACCGACATCTACTGCCTGACTGAACCGTTGACAGAAGACAGAAATGTTGATGGCTTTGACGCCCTGATAACCGATCTTGCAGGTGTTGGCCTGATGATCCAGCAGGCCGATTGCCAGGCGGTATTACTTTTTGACCCGGTGCGAGAGGTGATCGCCGCGGTGCATTGCGGCTGGAGGGGGAGCGTGCAGGCTCTTCTTGCACGGGTGATCGCGGCCATGACCGACGACTATGGCACGATACCGGCGGATGTACAGGCGATGATCAGTCCATCTCTGGGCCCCTGTTGTGCTGAATTCGTCAATTATCGACAAGAACTTCCAGCAGAGTTTCAGCGCTTTATGATCCGGGATAATTATTTCGATTTCTGGCGGATCAGCACATCGCAACTGATAGCTGCGGGACTGATCGAACAGCGGATCAGTGCCGCTGAAATTTGCACCTGCTGTTCTGCTGATTATTTTTCCTATCGCCGGGCAAGCCGCGTGAGCCATGGGCTGACCGGAAGAAACTGTTCGGTAATTGCTCTGCAAAAGGGATCATCCTGAAATCTTATGGAAAGCCATGCGTATTTTACTGATTGAAGACGATGTCAAAATAGCCTCTTTTATTGAAAAGGGTTTAAAGGAAGCAGGCTTTAGCGTCGACAAGTGCGCCGATGGGCAGGCGGGCCTGGAGCATGCCCTGAGCTTTGCCTACGATGCTGCGGTTGTCGACCTTATGCTGCCCCGGCGTGATGGTCTCAGTGTTATCGAGACCATGCGCGCGGAAGAAGTCAATACCCCGGTTCTGATCCTCAGTGCCAGACAATCTGTTGATGACCGAATCCTGGGACTGCAGCGAGGGGGCGATGACTATATGGTCAAACCCTTTTCGTTCAGTGAACTTCTGGCCAGAATTCAGGCGCTTATCCGGCGGGACAAGAAAAATACCAAGCCGATGTTCCTCACTGTGGCTGATCTGGAAATGGATCTTCTCAAACATGAGGTCTGCCGAAATGGCGAAAAAATCGACCTGCCGACCAAGGAGTATGCTCTTCTAGAATATATGATGCACAATCCGGGAATTGTCCTGTCTAAAACCTCAATTCTCGAGCGGGTCTATGATTATTCTTTTGATCCGCAAACCAATGTGGTTGATGTGCTGGTCTGCCGTCTGCGCAATAAAGTAGATAAGGATTTTCCCAACAAGATGATCCATACCGTCAGAGGCGTGGGCTATGTCCTTAAAGCTGAATAGGGAGGATTTCAGTTGGTCCCGCTCAAAGAAAGTCCTCCCTGTATTTCTGCTTCTCTGGGGCGGGGGATTGCTGCTGGCGCTACTCTATCTTTTCAGTGTACGCAGTCATCTTCAGACACTTGAACGCAACCAGACGGAAAAGCTGCTCGATTCCTATCTGGCAGAAAACCGATCGGCAAATAGTTCCTTAGATGCCCATCAACTGCAGCGCAATACTTTGCCGCAAGGCCTGGCCTTTATCCGCATTATGTATGGCAGCGATCAGGTGGTGGTGGTTAGCGATCAGACGGGGGCAATCAGTTTTACAGGATTGGTTAATCTGCCCCCAGCGACCAGCGGGGTATGGCTGCCGGTGGGAACGGGAAAAGATACGCACCTTTTGACTATCATTGTCCACCGATATGACAACGGTCTGCATATACAGGCGGGGAAAGATGGACGGGAAGGATATGCTCTTTTTAATCAGTTGGTGCGCTCTACCATTTTTATTGTCGCTTGCAGCATCATCTTGCTCTGGCCATTGTCACTCTACTTCATAAAGCAGAGTCTTACTCCGCTCGTTACCACCCGGGAGAAAATCGGCGATCTTATCCAGCGGTCAAAAACCGGGTTTCTGCCGGAACAGGGCAACGGAATGGAACTGGACAGTCTGTATGGGCAGATCAATCAACTTATCCGGCAGAATCGACACCTGGTCTCGGAGATGCAGCATTCCCTCGACAACGTCGCCCATGATCTTCGTACGCCCATGACCAGGCTGCGCTCCGTGGCAGAATACGGGCTGCAGGCCGAACCGGACACTGCCCGACTGCGAGATGCACTCTCTGACTGTCTCGAAGAGTCGGAGCGGGTATTAGCCATGCTGAAGATCATGATGAGTGTTGCCGAGGCCGAATCGGGAACCATGCGCTTAGAGCTGCACGAATGCGATATTATATCGAGCCTGCAGCAGGTTGTCAGCCTGTATGAATACGTCGCCGAAGAGGGCAAAATTACGGTGCAGTTGCAGGTAGGCGAAACGGATAAGCCGGTGAGAGCTAGTGTCGATAGTACCAGGATATCCCAGGTATGGGCCAATCTCCTCGATAACGGCATAAAATATGGCGAGGAAGGAGGGTGGGTGAAAATTGTCGTGCAGGAAGTCGGCAGGGAGGTGGTAGTAAGCTTTGCCGATAACGGCTTGGGGATTTCAGAATCTGAACAGTCCAAAATCTGGGAGCGACTCTACCGTGGCGATCGCAGCAGATCCAAGCCTGGATTGGGTCTGGGGCTCAGCTATGTGCATGCGGTGGTCACGGCACATCAAGGGAAGGTTTCAGTTGCGAGCACTCTGCATGAAGGCAGCCGCTTTGAGGTGCGTCTGCCGCTAGGTCAGGTGAGTACACAGGAAAAATCGCATATAAGCGGAGAATGATCGGACAACCTGACATCCGGGATATAAAAATTATCGATGCAGATGCCGGCGCTATGCAGAATAAAGTCAATCTGCCGAAGCGGGGCATGGCTTGGGTGCGACGGGACATTGGTAAGATTGGCGTTTTTAAGTCCTGTCGCGGCAAGAAATAGATTAAGCTCCCGGCTGCCCCAAAAGGTATTGAAATCACCGGCAATTATCACCTCTTTGTCGGTGTTCTGAGTCAGGGCATGGAGTTGTTCGAGCTGGTTCTGCCTGTGTCGGTATTTAAGGGACAGGTGGACGATGAAAATGGCAATCGACTGTAGATCAGTTTGGATGACCAGTTGTTTTACTCCCTGTTCAAAATAGTGAAAGTGAAAGTCGTAAATGGACTGTTTGGTCAACAGAGCATTGGATTGTTGTTTTAGAACAGGGACTTTCAGCGCCAACGAATTGTTGTTGTACTTGCTTTCAATGATGAAATTGTAGCCTAAAGTGTCGGCGATGGTTTGTGCCTGACAGAAATGTCCACAGCGATAGGAGCCGGAGTCTACTTCGACCAGAGCAACAATATCAGGGTTAACGCTGGCAATAAAGCTGATTATCCGCTGCAGGTTGACAGTAGTCTTTTTGAAAAAACCGGCAAAAGGCAGTGGGAGATGGTAGCCGAGTTGATGGCCGGTGCCGTATCGGATATTATAGAGAAGTAATCGCATAACAGTATGATACTTCTTTTAGACGCTTTGAAGCAATGAATGGTTGCAGGAAATCGTCATAAATTTATGATTTTGTAAAAGCCCGTTATAGAGTAGTCTGCAAGGGCTTCTTTTCTGTCCGGACCGGCACAACAGGGTCGAATGGACAAGAAAAATCCGTTCCGCTTTCTCGCATAATTATATGCAATAACGATAGTATAAAGATATGATAACTATAGGGTCAAGAAAAAGTAAGCTGGCAATGTGGCAGACAGAGACTGTTGCTAAATATCTCAACGATGCCGGTTTGCAGACGCAGATAAGTTCCATGGACACAATTGGCGACAAGATACTCGATACTTCAATTGCCAAGATTGGCAGTAAAGGAGTGTTTACCGTTGAACTCGAGGAGCAACTGGCTGGCGGAATAACCGATATCGCCGTGCACAGCGCTAAAGACATGCAGTCCCTGTTGCCGGAAGGTTTCACCATTATTGCCTTTACTGAACGGGAAAAGGTTAATGATGTGCTGCTGAGTACCGACAATTCAATCGATATCACCGACAGCAGCCGATCTCTTGTTGTCGGAACCTCTTCTGTTAGGAGAAGGGCTTTTTTGAGGCATTTTTACCCTCATGTGCAAATCGTTGAAATGCGGGGCAATCTGCAGACCAGAATCGAAAAGATGAAGCGCGGTGATTGCGATGCGCTGCTGTTGGCCTATGCGGGGGTGAAGCGCATGGGGTATGGCGATATGGTTGTTATGGAATTTGATGAGCAGCAGTTTGTGCCGCCGGTGGGCCAGGGCTGTATCGCCATTGAATCGGCAACCTCGCTTGCCCCGGAAAAGGCCCAGGAGATTCGAGCCTGTTTGAATAACCCGGTGAGCGAGGCCTGCCTTCTGGCCGAACGGGCCTTTTTGAAAAAACTTGAAGGCGGTTGCAGTATCCCGGCTTTTGGTTATGCCATCCTTGATGGCGATGAGCTTACTCTGACGGCAGGGCTTGCCAGTCTTGACGGCAGCCGCATCCTGCGGACGACGGAAAACGGTTCCTCGCAGGATCCGGAAAAGCTGGGCAATAAGGTAGGAGATTATATTTTAAATAACGGCGGACGGGAAATGTTGGCCGAAATCAGGCGATCGCAGGCAGAGTAGTCATCTCATGATTGCGAGCCAGAGAGGGCAGATGATAAAGAGTGATAGACTCAGAGTAGGTATTATCGGCACGGGCAATCACGGCAGCCGTTATGCCAAGCATATCGTCAATGATCTTGGTCATTGTTTCCATCTTACAGCGATCAGCAGGCGATCTTCTGCGGCCAAAGATCAGGCTGAAATGTGGCAAACCAGGCTGTATAGTGATTGGCGCGAACTTGTCAGTTCTCCCCTGGTGGATGCGGTTATCTGTGTCACCACTCCCAATCTCAATCTGGAAATTGCCCGCTTTTGTGCGCAGCATAAAAAACCCCTGCTCCTCGAAAAACCATTGGCCACTGATTATCATATCGCAAAAGAGATCGTTGCTCTCTTTGACAGCTTATCCCTGCCGCTCACCATTGGTCAGACACTCAGGTACAACAGCGTAATACGTGCTCTCAAGGATAATCTGGTGACTATGGGCAGAGTGTTTTCCCTCTGTGCAACGCAACGGTTGGAGCCATCGACGCTTCCCTGGCTTGAACAACCGGAAATTGCCGGGGCAGGAGTGATTTTTCACACGGCGGTACATGTCTTTGATGCCCTGCGTTTTATCACTGGCCAAGAGATCATCAAGATTCGAGCGGTTGCCCGTAATGTCTATAATCCGCGACTGGAGGATCTTATAACCGCCGAAGTGCTGATGGCAGACGGCGCCCTCGGAATCATTGATGCAAGTAAAATCAGTCCTTCGCGAGCCTGTAGGTATGAATTTGTTTGTGAAAATGGACAGTTGCATGGTGATCAGGTTCACGGTCTGCTGCAAAAAATAGTTGGCATGGACGTCAACAGTCTGCCGGTACAACCTCCGGGGCCAGCGATCCTGCCTCTTCTTGAGGATTGGTATGCATATCTTCAAGGCAAAAGCGAAAATCCAATTCCCGGACCGGAAGGACTTGCCGCAGTAAAAATTTGTCATGCCTGCCGAAAATCAGCCGTCACCGATCAGTGGGTGGACATTGATGACTTGTAAATCGACATAATTGAGGCTACAATCTAAGCCGATTCTGAACAATTTTAGACGAGATATATCGACCTGAAAAAAATGGCTGGACATGTCACGTTGACTGTGATAATTGACAGAACGAATCGCAAAATATATAAAAATCAGTCGTACTGCATAGATTCGGGGAGTGGCTCAGTCTGGTAGAGCACAGCGTTCGGGACGCTGGGGTCGGAGGTTCAAATCCTCTCTTCCCGACCAATAAAATAAAAGGGTTACAGTATATACTTTACTGTAACCCTTTTTTCTCCAAAACTGCCCATATATCTCCAAAATGAGATGCACTCTAAGGAATTCTCAAAGATGGAGTGGGGGTAGAATTTGGACAAAAACAAACATTGCGCACAATACTGAGCAGAAGATTTTGCACGGCTGCTTGTTGGCTCCCCCCCCCATTTGTTCTCTCACAAACTGAATTTTTCTGAAGCTTTGGTGCAAAGATATTCCCCAATCGGCATGGCAGACGTTGCCGCGGGGGAAGGCGCATTACACACATGCAGGGAGCGGGCACTCTCTGCAAAAAGAAAGTCATGGACGAGGCTGCCGTCCTTCATGACGGCCTGTGCCCGAATCCCGGCTGGGTATGGCTGCAGGTCAGAGGCCACGATCGAAGGACAGTATTTCCTGACCCGGTTCAGGTATCCAGGCAGATACAGGGAGTCAACCATCTCCTTGATGCCGCTGTTGATGTTCGCACCGATGAGCTTCCAGAAGCCCGGAAAAGAAAACATCTCCTTGATATCACTAAGACTCACATTGATCTGATCATACCCCTCCCGTTTCCATCCAAGCACGGCGTTGGGACCAACGGTCAGAGAACCATCAACCATGGGGGTCAGGTGTACGCCTAGAAACGGCAGCTCTGGATCAGGTATCGGATATATCAGATGTCTCACGATATTTTGCAGTCCTTTTCGCAACTGATAGTATTCGCCGCGAAACGGCACAATCTGAAAATCGACGGCAATACCCACCATCCGGGCCAGCCTGTCGGCCATGAGCCCTCCACAGACCACGAGGTACGAGGCCTCAATGACACTTTCCCCGACAACCACCCGGATATTCCGGTCAAACTCTTCGATTTCTTCCACTCCAGCGCCGAAAAAGGTTTCCCCTCCTCGTTTCCTGAACATGGAAACCATTTGGCGGGTAATCGCGGGATAATCCGTAATGGCCGTTTCGGGAACCAACAGTGCCCCTTTACCCACCACCCGTGATTCTCGTCGCTGTAGTTCCTGTCGGGAAAGAACGTGCACCGTGATCTCATTTTCTTGGCACCTCTGCCGCAACACCTCCATGCGCTCCAGCTCAAGCTGATCGGTTGCCACCAGAAGCTTGCCACATTGTCGGTATGGTAGATTGTGCTGCTGACAAAATTGCCGGGTGAGAACTGCGCCTCGCTTACAGAAGTCGGCTTTGAGGCTTCCAGGCTGATAGTAAACCCCTGCATGCACTACCCCCGAATTATGCCCTGTCTGATGCCGCGCACACTCGGTTTCCTTATCGATCAGCAGCACGGACAGCCCTGGGTACTGCGTCTTCAGCTGCAAGGCGGTGGAACTGCCGACGATTCCGTTGCCGATGATAATAAGGTCCTTGTTTATGCGATTCATATCTGCAACCTTGTTGAATTAATTTGCCTGGCTAGGCGAGCCGTAACTGCGCCAAAGAAGCGAATGCATTTCCTCCACTTATGTCCGGATTGATACTCAACTCGAGCACAGTGACCGCCGAGAGTTCGACGTGAAAGTCTTCCGTCTCTCTGGTTGCGCCTTGGGGACTGAAGTTCCACTGCTGCCGAACGATTTCCCGGTACGACTGCCCGTCATCTGGCGACCAACGCAAGACGCACTCTTGCGTGCGCTCAGTGTGGGGCTCCACGAAGTTCAGCCTGATCCGCCGAAGCCGTTGTGGATTGGCGAAGAGAAGCCGGATCGTCTGCTTTCCGGGACCTGCGGCACGCCACCCTGAGTCCCGACCTGGCAGCAACGCGGCCTCAATTGGATGAGCGGCATCCTCCGAGGTGATTTCCACCTCTGCGAGCTCCTCCATATTCAACCAGTTCTGGTCGAGAGATACAGGTTCTTGTTGAACAGGGGTGATGATTTTCTTGCGCATCGTTGTGTCTCCTGGATTCAAGCTAGGGCAATTCCTAGCTGCCTAATGTGAACATCTGCGGCTTGCCCGCAGGATGTTATTGTTGAAAATAAGTACTATTTTCCCTGAACTTCAGTGGGGATTTTCATGTTTTGTCTTTGGAACTCCGAACTCGTCATTTTGGGTCATTGGCAATTTGAGTATGATACTTTGCCACTTCAACCAATGTTTCCAAGCGTACAACTCTTTTATCCACATCAACAACGTGAGATTGCAGTTTATCTATGTCCTGATTTAACCGCTTCGTTTCGTCGGTGAGTTTCAAAACATCAATTAACAACTCTTTCCAACCGGCCATTATTTTTCCCCTAATGCCGTCAATGTTCTACTTAAGCGTTTGCGTGTTGCCTGGGTGTCTGCTATCGCCTCTTTAATTCTTGCGGAAACCAGATCAAACAATTCTGATTCACTCAACTCAAACTCGGCTGGCACATCAGGGTTAAAAGCGTCAATTGCCATGCGTACAACTTCGGCAGCGGAGGTCTTTTGCTTCTTTGCTAAAACTTTCAGTTTTTCTATTTGGCGTGGAGCAATCAGGTATTGTTTACGAACTAAATTTTCAGCAGTTTGCATGTGTGTACCTCATCAGTAAAGGTTTGACTGTATGTTTCATATATAATATACACATACACACAACCATACACAACGTTGTTTTTAACATGGGTGATAAATTATTTTTATATGTTTTCCTTCAAAGAAGACTTGTAGATAGTGCCGTGTTTTCTTGCATCGCGCCTGACAAACTTCCTAAAGTGACCATCAAACATAATCTGTGAAGCATCTTGTATTTTAGATTATTTTTTCCTGTCCATATATTAAACTGGCCTTTTTAAAACATTCTCATGATTTCAAATCCTTTAATGGTAGCATAGGCCGTCTTCATAGATTTGAAGCCCAATGTAGGTTTAACCCAACTTTGTGAGGTAAAATAACAAATTTCTACAATAACGGCATGTTAGCTGCTTTCGATAAGTCGTTATGGCACTACTTTTGTTATTTTTTTCATATTGTCGTTTTTATAGTTTGGCCGGGATGACTTTTTATCCCCAGCG
>RCMY010003878.1_pt1 | contig 13108 bp, 12 predicted proteins | sample 2041341 | NCBI WGS metagenome assembly RCMY01 (sample SAMN09708234, study PRJNA481090) | Marine sediment metagenome, whole genome shotgun sequencing project. | reverse complement strand
GTACGAGGTCGGCCGGCGGGTCTTCGAGCTTTGCGATCACTCGCTCGAGCGTGGCCCGGTCAGGCTTTTCCTTCATGTAGAGCACGATCTCGTGGTCGACGCCCTCGTTCTGCAACACATCCAGTGCTGCGGTCGAGGTGCTTCAATGCGGGTTGTGGAACAGGGTGACATCAGCCATGTGTCCACCATACAGAGCAGGGGGCGGGTCGACCGTTCTCGCGGCACGCCGTGCCAGGCGAAACCGAGCCGAGCCGTCAGGTGCCAGGCCGGTTGATCCAGCATCCCCGATGCCAGTGGCGGCGGAGGTCGGGGTCGTCTGGCGGGACCACGACCATGTGGCCCAACCCGGGGGGGATGATCTGGTTGCAGCGAGGGCACACGTAGGCCTTCGTCGCGTCGTACGGCTGGATGAAGCGCACGTCGGCGCCGGGGACGTCGGAGGGATCGGTGGGGCGGCCGACGGTACTGCGACCCGACGTCTTCTTCCGGCGCTTTTTCGCCGCCGAACCCTTGCGTTTCGCGTTGGCAGGTTTCTTGCGATGTCGCTTCTCTTTGGCGTTCGGGCCCTTGCTCTTGCCGGGCTCCCGCGATGAGGAGGGCCTCGACATCAGGCGAAGAAGGCCCAGATCAGCAGGCCGATTCCCGCGACGACGCTGGCCGCGACGAAGTAGTAATCGAAGCTGGTCCGTTTGTGTTGACGCCTCGGGTCGAATCCCACCGTTTCAGTATGCGTGGACTTCGGCACAAAGAGTGTGGTTCGCCCCGGGCGCTGACATCATCTGGCCATGCGTTCTCGAACAGTGGGTTCTGTGGGTCGTCGTTCTGGGCTTGGCAGGCTCGCCTCGCTCGGCCTGCTGGCGGTGGTGCTCGCCGGTTGTTCGGCTGCCCCGACGCCTGAGGTCACCACCGGTGACGCCGTCCTCGAGCAGGGTCGAGACGTCTACATCCGTCAGTGCGCCAGCTGTCACGGATCCGACGGCACCGGTGGACGCGGCACGAAGTTCACCGATGGTGCCATCGTCGCTGCCTACCCCGAGGTCGCCGATCAGGTCGCTGTCGTCGCCGAGGGCAAGGGCTCGATGCCGGCCTTCGGTGGTCGCCTCGAAGAAGGCGAACTCGAGGCGGTCGTTCGCTATACCCGTGAGGTGCTCGCGGTCGCCGAGTAGCGCTCGGGTGTCATCGAGTGGCGAAGCGCTCGGGTGTCATCGAGTGGCGAAGCGCTCGGGTGTCATCGAGTGGCGGAGCGCATGGCGAATCTCGACATGGCTTCCTGGTCGGTTGTCGATTGGTCGTAGGAGTCGAGCAGCGCCCGGATGACCGGTTCGACCGGACCGAGAAACTCCGAGAGGATCGGCGCTTCTCGTTCGAGGTCGGTCCACATCGAACCGTTCCAGAAGCGTTCCCTCGATGGCATGTCGGCGCGCATGTACCAGCCCGGAAGCATGGCGCTTCGTTCGGGCATCGTGGGCTCCGGCAGGTTCGTGAGTCCCGACGGTGTGGTTGCGGCGGTGGGCGTCGTCGTCATGGATTTGTTGACGGACGAAGTCGACACAGCATTGATCATCTGGTCATCTCTGCCCACCGGGGAGAGGGTGCTCGTGGATCGAACGGACCATGGCTGCAGATCAGGGCCTGTGATACGGCGGCCGACCGCGACTGTCACTCGGCGGCGGTAAGGTCTGGTTCTCGGTGGGTTCGCCCCCTTTTCGTCATCTACGAACAGGGACAACCTCGTGTTTGCTTGCATTCCCACCGCTGTGGTCGAAGGCGTCGACGGCCTCGCGGTCCACGTCGAAGTGCAGACGGGCCTCGGCCTCCCGTCCATGAACATCATCGGCATGCCGGATACGTCATGCCGAGAAGCCGTCGATCGGGTACGCGCCGCCTTCTTGTCGTCGAAGCTTGCCTGGCCTCAGTCGAAGCTCGTCATCAATCTTTCACCGAGCGGTCTTCGCAAGACCGGTGCCGGCTTCGATCTTGCCATCGCGCTGGGCATCCTCGTCGTGAGCGAGCAGCTCGAGCCTGCAGCCGTCAGGGGCATCGGTGCCCTCGGCGAACTCGGTCTCGACGGTTCGCTTCGGCCGGTGATGGGCATGGTGGCGCTGGCGCATGCGGTTCCCGCAGGACAGGTGATCGTTCCCGACTCCCAGAGCTCCAGTGTGGCTGCGGTGCGTCCGGGCGAGGCGCTCTCGGCTCGTTCGCTCCGTGAGGTCTTCGATGCGCTCTCGGGTGAAGGGGCGCCGTTGGCGATGGCTGCGGCCAACCCTCACGATGCCTCGGCCGACGAACCCCGACTCGAGTTGGCCGAGGTGCGTGGCCAACTCTTGGCTCGTCGGGCGCTCGAGATCGCTGCTGCCGGCGGGCATCATCTCCTCATGGTGGGCCCGGCCGGAGCGGGCAAGAGCATGCTCGCCTCTCGTCTGCCGGCGTTACTTCCCGACCTGGCAACCGACGAGTCCGTCGCGGTCACCAAGGTCCATTCGGTCGCCGGTGCTCGTATCCCAGACTCCGGTTTGATCAGGCGGCCTCCCTTTCGCGCTCCGCATCACGGGGCGTCGGCGGTTGCTTTGATCGGGGGTGGTTCGCAGAGCATCCGTCCGGGCGAGATCTCCATGGCGAGCGGTGGCGTCCTGTTCCTCGACGAGCTCGGCGAGTTTCCGGTGGCCGTGCTCGAAGCGCTCCGCCAACCGCTCGAGGAAGGGGTCGTTCGGGTGGCTCGAGCCCATTCGAGTGCGGTCATGCCCGCCCGGTTCCAGCTCATCGGAGCGATGAACCCTTGCCCATGCGGTGAGGCACGCCCGGGTCGGTCGTGTCGCTGCAACGATGTCGCACGGGCCCGGTATGCCCGCAGGTTGAGCGGTCCGTTGCTCGATCGGTTCGATCTCCGCATCGAGGTCGAACCGCCGGACCCACGGCTGCTGATCGGCACCTCGCCGCACGAGACCACCGCCGTCGTCGCCGAGCGGGTCCTGCGCGCCAGAGAGCTGGCTCGGGGTCGAGGGCTGCGCTGTAACGCCGAGCTACCCGGAGCCGATCTCGACACCGTCGCCCCGCTCTCGCCGGCGGCCCGATCACTGCTCGAGGCCACCCTGTTACGCGGGTTGCTCAGCGGTCGGGGGTTACGGCGAGTGCGAACGGTCGCCAGAACGGTCGCCGATCTCGCGGGCGAGGAAGGCCCGATCGACGAGTCCTCGGTCGCCACCGCCCTTGCACTTCGTGCAACTCCGTTCTCGGTGGTGGGTGTCTGATGAGCACGTCGTCGTCTGAACGTGCTGCTCGTGTCGCCCTGTCGCAGCTCCCGGGTGTCGGTCCGTCACGGCTGCGGTGGTTGATGCAGGATCGAACGGCGTTCGACACGTTCGCCGGGCTGTGCGAGGGCTCGGTACCCGTCGCTGATGGCTCGGCCCCGAACGGTGTCAACGCCACGCGGATCGCAGAGTGGCGGTCGACCGCTCGCGCTCTCACGCCGGGTGAGATGCTCGAACGCCATCAAGATGCCGGCATCCGGGTGCTGATTCCCGGTGATCCCCACTGGCCATTCGACACCGACCCCGAACCACCGTCGGTGCTCTATGTCTGGGGAGAACCGGCAGTGTTGTCTGCCCAGCCGAGGGTCGCCATCGTGGGCACCCGACGCTGCACCGAGATCGGCCGTGGTGTCGCCAACGAACTCGGCAACGAACTGGCAGCCGCGGGTGTGGCGGTGGTGAGCGGGCTCGCACTCGGCATCGACGGCGCCGCTCATGCCGGTGCGCTGTCCCATCGGAGCGAGGCACGAACAGACCAGGTCGGGGCGCCGATCGCCGTCGTGGCCAACGGGCTCGACTGTGTCTCCCCGAGATTCCATCGAGCCCTCACCGAGGCGGTTGCGAGCCGTGGAGCGGTGGTCAGCGAGGCGCCACTCGGGGTCAAGGGAGATCGGTGGCGCTTCCCGGCGAGAAACAGGCTGATCGCCGGACTGAGCGAGATCGTCATCGTGGTCGAGAGCCATGAACGAGGGGGAGCCCTCATCACGGTCGACGAAGCCATCGAGCGAGGTGTGCCGGTCATGGCGGTTCCGGGGTCCATTCGCTCGCCTGCGTCGCTCGGCACCAATCGGCTCCTCGCCGACGGTGCGGTGCCGCTGTGTTCGGTTCGAGATGTGCTCGAGGCGCTCGATCTCCACGCTCGGGAACAACCCGACACGCCAGAACAGCGAATGCTGTTCACCGAGCCGTCGGGGCGGGGGGATGACCCGGCCGGTGGCGACTCCACCGTCAGACAGCGCATCGTCGCCGAGCTCGCAACCGGGCCGCAATCCCTCGACACCCTCGTCTACACGAGTGGCTGTTCGCTGTCCGAGATGATGGTCGAGGTGCAACGGCTTGCCGCCGACGGTCTCGTTGCGCAGGTGGGATCGACCATTTCTGCCGTGACGGAACGATCGTCGAGGCGCAGATAGGTTGATTCCGTGACCACTGCCGCACATGCCCGCTATCTCGAAGCCCTTGGATTCACCTTGGTCGGTGCCGATGGTGGATCACGCGTCGACGAATCTGCCGACCGAGGTCAGGCAGATCCGGCGCGTTCACAAGAGACCAGGAAAAACCTTTCGCCAAACGCTCACAAAGAGTGGTCAAGTTCCGACGGAGAGTGGGAGCGATTGCTTTCGGGTGTGTCCCGAAGCAGTGCAACGACATCTGGAGGTCCACACACCTTGGCGGGAGACGTGGCGAGTATCGAAACCGAAACCGATCTGGCAGCAGTCTGGCAGCGGTACAAACACACAAACCAACAGGCGGATCGCGATCAGCTGATCGTGTATTACGCCCCATTGGTCAAGTTCGTGGCCTCGCGCATTGCTGCGGGTCTGCCGCAGAACGTCGACCAGGCCGATCTCGTCAGCTATGGGATGTTCGGGTTGATCGACGCAATTGCGAAGTTCGATCTCGGACGTGGCTTCAAGTTCGAGACCTATGCGATCTCTCGCATCAAGGGTGCCGTCCTCGACGAGCTTCGCTCGATCGATTGGGTGCCACGCTCGGTGCGAGCGAAGGCGAAGTCTGTCGAACGGGCCATGGCCAAGCTCGAATCCGAGCTCCATCGAGCACCGACCGACGAAGAGATCGCAGCCGAACTCGGCATGAGCGATCAGCAGCTCACGAACATCTACAACCAGATCAGCAGTCTCGGTCTGGTGGCGCTCGACGAGATGCTCGGCGGCGGCGGAGATTCGATGACGTTCGGTGACACCCTCGCCGATCGCCAAGATGGCCCCGGCGGCGTCTACGAGCGAGTCGAGATGCGTCAGACGTTGGCCGATGCGGTGAACCGCATGGGAGAGCGAGAAAAGATCGTGCTGACTCTCTACTACTACGAGAGTCTCACGCTGGCCGAGATCGGCAAGGTGCTCGGCGTGACCGAGAGCCGGGTCTGTCAGATCCACACCAAGGCGGTCCTGCAGCTTCGCTCGAAGCTCACGGCCACCGAGCGCGAGTCGGTCTGATCATCGGCTGAACCTCTCGGGTCCTGCCACAGAGCGAACCTCTGGTTCGGTCACAGAGCGAACCTCTGGTTCGGTCACAGTCATCCTCCTTCCCCCGGATGTTCGAGTCGGCGATGGTCGACCAACCTCGGGTGTGAACAATGGATCGTGTTTCGTCTCGGCGAATCGGCCTTCGGGTCGTCGTCGCCGTGCTCGTTCTGGGTGGGCTGATCCTCGCTCAGGTGTCGCCGGTCTCCGGTGACGCCGAGGGCGAGGGCTGGCTCCACCCGGTCGACGCCAGTGTCGTCGACCCCTTTCGCCCGCCTGCCACGCGCTTCGGCGCCGGCAACCGCGGCATCGAGTACGACACCGACATCGGTGACCCCGTCAAGGCGGTCGATGATGGGCGCGTCGTCTGGGCCGGTGTCGTTGGTGATGCCCGCCACATCACCATCGACCACGGCAACGGCCTTCGCTCCACCTCCGCGTACCTGGCGACGATCCATGTCGTCCGTGGGCAGGAGGTCGAGCGGGGCGCCGTGATCGGCACCGCCGGAGCCGACTTCCACCTGACCGCTCGACTCGGCGACACCTACGTCGACCCGGAGCTGCTGTTCGCCGGCGCGGTCGTCGTGTTGGCGCTGACCGAAGGTCCCTCGTCCCCCGCTCCTCCAGCCTCGTCTGCGCCCATGACCCGCCGGGAGTGGGGAGGTGTCAGCGCGTGGAACCTGCTGGTGCGGATCGATGCCGCGACGAGTCTGAGTGGCGTGGTCGAACGCAGTGCCGAGGCCGGTCGACGATGGCAAGAGCAAGAGTGTGAACTGGGCGGGGCTCCCTCCGGCGGGCTCCCGTCGGGCGGAATCGACACAGCTGGAGCGGCAGATCGGGGAAGTGGGCTCGCTGGGGGAGGTGGGGGAGATCATGGCGACGGCCGCATCCTCATCCAGGTCGGAGGCCTCGGTTCGTCGAGCGGTGAGGCCTCGATCGGGCTCCTCGACGCGTCGGCGTTGGGGTACGACGCCGCCGATGTGATCGGGTTCTCCTATGCCGGCGGCTGCACACCCACGCCGTTCGGGTCGACCCCGGTCGAAGGTTCGGGCTCGCTTGGCGATCAGCTCGACGCCAATCCGTATGGCCCGTCCGACACCTACGGCGACATCGACATCGCGGCCGGCCACCTCGCCGACCTGGTGGAGGCCGCAGCCGACGAGCGGCCCGGTCAACCGATCGACATCACCGCGCACAGTCTCGGCGGCGTCGTCGCTCGTCGAGCGCTCGAGATCCTTGCCGGTCGTCCGGGGGCGGTGCTGCCGGACACGTTGGTCACCATCGGCTCGCCTCACGGCGGAGCGAACCTCGCCGAGGCGGCCCTCCCGATCGAGCCCGGATCGACCATGGGGGAAACCTTCGATCGGATCGATCGAGTCGCCGACGTCTGGGATGCCATCTCGGTCGCCCAGGTGGCGACCTCTGGACCACGTGCGCTCGACCCGCCGGGCGAGCCCCCGGCAGATGTGCGGGTGGTCTCGATCGGCGGGGCGACCGACCTGATCGTGCCGTTGTCGTCGACGTACTGGGAGGGAGCCGTCAACATCGCGATCGAGTCCGATCTGCGAGATGCGGGATCGCTACATGGTCGACTGCCGGGTCTGGCCGAGGTCGCCGAGGAGGTCGGCCTGGCGGTGTCGGGGCAATCGGCGTCGTGTCGGTCGCTGACCTCGCATCTCATCAGCGTCGGCAAGTCGAGTGTCATCCAGCGAGCAGAAGACCTCGTCGGGGCGGGGGTGGCGATCCTGTCGGCCCTGGATTGAGGCAGGTCGGTTCGTTCTGGTCCCGGCGATAGGCTGCCCCTTCGGTCTGGAACGTCCAGGTCGTGCTCACTCGCAGCTGGTGCACATCCACGGTCACGCCTCGGCGTGCAACACCAGCTGTTCGAATCAACCGGAGGAAGAACGTGACTGCAGTCGTCACCATGAAGCAGCTTCTCGACGCTGGCGTGCATTTTGGCCACCAGACCCGTCGTTGGAACCCGAAAATGAAGCGGTTCATCCACGGCGAGCGTGGAGGCATCTACGTCCTCGACCTCGTCCAGACCCTTCAGCGCATCGAGAAGGCCTACATCTTCGTTCGCGACACCGTCGCCGAAGGTGGCACCGTGCTCTTCGTCGGTACGAAGAAGCAGGCGCAGGAGCCGATCAAGCGTCACGCCCAGTCGGTCGGCATGCCCTACGTGAACCAGCGTTGGCTGGGCGGCATGCTCACCAACTACCAGACCATCTCCAAGCGCGTGTCGAAGCTCGTCGAGTACGAGCGCATGCGCGCCGCCGGCGAGTTCGAGCAGATGCCCAAGAAGGAAGCCCTGCTCTACACCCGTGAGCTCGACAAGCTCGACCGCAACATCGGCGGGATCAAGACCATGGCGAAGTCGCCCGACGTCGTGTTCATCATGGACACGATCAAGGAGCACATCGCGGTCACCGAGGCTCGCAAGCTGAACATCCCGATCGTCGCCGTCGTCGACACCAACGTCGACCCCGACCTCATCACCTTCCCGATTCCCGGCAACGACGACGCCATCCGATCGGCCGATCTGATGACCCGTGTGATCGCCGAAGCTGTCGCCGAAGGCAAGCTCATGTATGCCTCGAAGCACGGCGTACCGCAGGTGGCCCCCGAGGCCATCGAGCGCTCGCCTGAAGAAGAGGCCGAGTTCACTGCTCGTCAAGACGCCGCTCGCGCCGCCGCTGCTGCTGAAGCTGCTGCCCGTGAAGCCCGTCTCGCCGCCGCCCAGGCAGCGGAAGAGGCCGAAGACGCCGAAGCAGTCGAGACTGCACCGGCCGCCGAGGCCCCAGCCGAAGAAGCTGCCGCAGCCGAAGAAGCGCCGGCCGCAGAAGCAGCTGCCGACGACGCCCCGGCCGACGACGCATCAGACAGCTGATCCGTCCCCGCGTTCACGAACCACTCGAGAGGAAATTCAATGGCTGATTTCAGCGCGAAAGACGTGCAAGAACTTCGCAAGTCGACCGGCGCCGGCATGATGGACGCCAAACGTGCGCTCGTCGACGCTGGTGGAGACTTCGAAGCTGCAGTGCAGATCCTTCGTGAGAAGGGTCTGGCCAAGGCGGCCACCCGCACCGATCGCGAGAACGCCGAAGGCGTGATAGCCATCGCCCAAGACGAGACCGGCGCTGCCCTGGTGCAGCTCAAGTCCGAGACCGACTTCTCGGCCAAGTCCGAGGCCTTCCAGGCACTCGTCCAGGAACTGGCCGAACTCGTCCTGGCCAAGGGCGTCGATGCGGTCGCCGAGAAGCAAGAGGCGATCGACTCCCTCAAGCTCGTCATCAAGGAAAACATCGAAGTTGGCACCGTCGAGCGCTATGAGGCGGCCGAAGGCAAGACCATCGATGCCTACCTGCACGGCGGCGGTCGCGCCGGAGTGCTCGTCGAAGCCGAAGGCGTCGACGCCGACACGCTGCACGAGGTCGCCCTCAACGTGGCATTCGCCAAGCCGACCTACCTCAGCCGCAGCGACGTTCCGTCCGAAGATGCCGAGAAGGAACGGGCCTCGCTGCTCGAGATCACCAAGAGCGAAGGCAAGCCCGAAGCTGCGTGGGACAAGATCGTCGAAGGACGCATGAACTCCTGGTACGCCGAGCAGGTTCTGCTCGAACAGGGTGTGCTTGGCGAGAAGGAAACGGTGGCCAAGCGCATCGGTGATGGAACCATCACCCGTTACGTGCTTTCGGTCATCGGCTGATCGTCCACTCCATGAGCAGGCCGACGGCCTGCGCGCTGGGTCAATTGCCGACTCGATGAAATGACCGAGCCCCGGGCGATAACCTCCCCCGGGGCTCGGTCGCGTCTCGACCCTCTCCAGCCCCCCGGTTTTGAAGGAGCACGCATGGCAGACGAAGCGAAACTCAAGTGGAAGAGGGTCCTGCTGAAGGTCTCGGGCGAGGCGTTCGCCGGTGACAAGGGCTTCGGCATCGACGGAGCGGTCGTCCAGCGCATCGCCGACGACATCATCGATGCACGCGTCAACCTCGGAGCCGAGATGGCGATCGTCGTCGGTGGCGGCAACATCTGGCGCGGCATGACCGGCGCCGAGGGTGGCCTCGACCGGGCTCAGGCCGACTACATGGGCATGCTGGCCACCGTCATGAACGCTCTGGCGCTGCAAGACGTACTCGAACAGCGCGACGTCCCCACCCGAGTGCAGTCCGCCATTCGGATGCCGCAGGTCGCCGAGGAATACATCCGCCGCCGGGCGATCCGCCACCTCGAGAAGGGCCGAGTCGTGATCTTCGCGGCCGGCACCGGCAATCCGTTCTTCACCACCGACACCACCGCCGCCCTTCGTGCGGTCGAGATCGATGCCGACGTGTTGATCAAGGGCACGCATGGAGGCGTCGACGGGATCTACACCGCCGACCCGCGGATCGACGACACGGCCACCAAGATCGACGAACTGAGCTACCTCGACGTGCTGAACGACGGGCTCAAGGTCATGGATTCCACGGCCATCACCCACAGCATGGACAACCACATGCCGATCGTCGTCTTCGATCTTCTTGGTGAAGGGAACCTGCGCTCCCTACTCTGCGGAGATTCCATCGGTACGATGGTCTCATGACGTTGTGGGTTCCGGAGGAACGAGATGAGTGACGAACTGATCGAAATGGTCCTGGAGGACGCCGACGACCGTATGGCCAAGGCCATCACGCACGCTCGCCAGGAGTTCTCCAAGATCCGCAGTGGGCGAGCCGCCCCACAGCTGGTGGAGCGCATCCGGGCCGAGGCGTATGGCGTCGAGATGGCGATCCTCGAACTGGCCTCGATCTCGGTGCCCGAGGCTCGTCAGTTGGCGATCACGCCACACGACCCGGTGAACATCGACGCCATCGAGCGGGCGATTCGCAACTCCGACCTCGGCCTCTCGCCGAGCAGCGATGGGCGATCGATTCGCCTGAACTTCCCTCCGCTGACCGAAGAGCGTCGTCGTGAGCTGGTTCGGCTCGTGAAGTCGATGGCCGAAGACGGACGCATCGCCATCCGTAACGTCCGACGCGAGGCCCGCAAGGAACTGGAATCGGCCGAGAAAGACGGCCAGATGTCGAAGGACGATCTCGAGCGATCCGAGAAGCTTCTCGACAAGACCACGCAATCGGCCGAGTTGGCAATCGACGCGGCACTCGACGAGAAAGAATCCGAGCTCCTCGAAGTCTGAGGGCCTCGGCCGACCACCGCAGCGGCATGACGCACTGCAGGTCGCAGTACTGATGCAGAGAATACTGATGCAGAGAATCACCACTGCAGACATGCGGAACGCACGCACCGGGCACACTCAAGGAACGAGACGGTCAGCAACGTGAGCGACGAATCCGACCAGGACACAACCAGCGGGGCAACGCCCGGGATCTTCGATCTCGATCCACCACCCGACATCAACCCCAATCGATTCGGCCCCGTGCCGATCGTGTCGGTCGATGACGCCGACGACGTGACGGTCGAACCCGATCCGGCACCTCCGGCGTCCGACCTCCCTCACTGGACCGAACCGGCAACCGGCCAGGTCCCCAAGGTGGTTTCGACATCGGGTGACGACTCCTGGAACGACCTCGGCGGCCCTCGCTGGCACGGTGAAGGCCCGGAATGGGCGGGCGACGATCTCGACGCCGTCCTCGGCGACGCTCCTCGCAAGAAGGTGGTCATCGACGACGACGTCCTGCCCCCAGAACTCGACGAACCGTCGGCCGGTGACCCCCAGCGGGTTGCTCCGGTCCGTGCCCGAGCCACCCGACCGAGCCGAGTCGAGGCACCGACGGGGGAGCGCAACATTCCCCAGGCCATCGGTGTCGGCCTCGCCCTCGCCGCCGTCGCTCTGCTGATCTTCCGCCGAGAGAGCAATCTCCCGGCCCTCGCGCTCATCACCCTCGTCGCCGTCATGGCCGCCGTGGAGGCATTCGACGCCATGCGTCGCGCCGGAAGCCACCCGGCCACATTGCTCGGCATCGTGGCCACCGCTGCCCTGCCCGTCTCGGTCTACTACCGAGGCGATGCTGCCTTCGCCATGGTGTTGGCGCTCACCGTCGTGTTCGGAGCGCTTTGGTATCTCTCGGGTGCTGACACCCAGCGCCCGGCATTGAACCTCGGGCTGACGTTCCTCGGGGTGGGTTGGATTGGCGTGACGGCCGGGTTCGCCGGGCTTTTGCTCCAGATCGAAGACGGCAGTTCGATGATCGTCGCCGCCATCGTCTGTACGGCGGTCTACGACACCGGAGCGCTTGCCGGAGGCACGGTCTTCGGCAATCCCGGACACAAGTTCCACTCCGCCAGCCCGAACAAGACCTGGGAAGGCACGATCACCGGTGTGCTCGCCGCAGTCGCGGCCGGTGCGGTCATGGGCATTCTCGAGGTGTCTCCGTTCAGCCTCAAGATCGAACACGCCGTGCTGCTGGGCCTCATGGCCGGGGTCATGGCGCCGATCGGTGATCTCACCGAGTCGATGGTCAAACGAGATCTCGGCGTGAAAGACATGGGCAACATCCTCCCCGGTCACGGCGGCGTGCTCGACCGCATCGACGGTCTCCTGTTCGTTCTGCCCGCCACCTACTACCTCGCGCTGGTTCTCGGGCTGGCATGAGCCACACTGGGGGCTTGCCATCTCGGATCACGACCCCATGACCACTCCCCAGATCTCAGCCGACCAGACCTCAGCCGACCCGACCACAGCCGAGCCCACCACGGTCTCGGTCGTCGGTTCGACCGGCTCGGTCGGCACTCAGACTCTCGAGGTCGTCGACGACGAGCCCGGTCGCTACCGGATCATCGCGCTCGCCGCCGGTCGCTCGGTCGACGCCCTCGTCGAGCAGGCCCTTCGTGTGCTCCCGGAGTTCGTCGCCGTCGGCGATCCCGACCTCGGTCCCGCACTTCGGGCGGCGCTGCCGTCGACCATTCGGGTGGGTGCCGGTCCTGAGGCGCTCGCCGAATGCGCTCGCATGGCCGATGTGACCGTGAACGGCGTCGTGGGCTTTGCCGGACTTCCGGTCACCCTCGCTGCGCTCGAAGCAGGCAAGCGACTGGCGTTGGCCAACAAGGAATCGCTGATCGCCGCTGGTCCGGTCGTCCAACAGGCCCGGCGAACGCCCGGTGCCGAACTGGTCCCGGTCGACTCCGAACATGCGGCCGTGCACCAGTGCCTCCGAGCCAACGACGTCCCGAGGCGGCTTGCCCGCATCCAGCTGACCGCTTCCGGCGGCCCGTTCCGAGGCCGATCCCGGGCAGAGCTCGAATCGGTCTCGATCGACGATGCGCTGGCCCACCCCACCTGGACGATGGGTCCGAAGATCACGATCGATTCGTCGACCCTCATGAACAAGGGTCTCGAGGTCATCGAGGCCAACGAACTGTTCGGCCGCCCCGCAGGCGACGACGGTTTCGACATCGGTCTCGACGAGATCGACGTCGTCGTCCACCCCCAGTCGGTGGTCCACTCGATGGCCACCTTCACCGATGGATCGACGATCGCCCAGCTGTCGATGCCCGACATGCGACTCCCGATCGCCTACGCCCTGGCGTATCCCGACCGTGGCGCGGTCGCCTACGGCGGGATCGACTGGGGGACGCTTGGTCGGCTCGGCTTCG
>RCMY010003877.1_pt1 | contig 13108 bp, 10 predicted proteins | sample 2041341 | NCBI WGS metagenome assembly RCMY01 (sample SAMN09708234, study PRJNA481090) | Marine sediment metagenome, whole genome shotgun sequencing project. | reverse complement strand
TGCTGCGCCTTCTTGGAGGTGAAGTCGTAGTTCTGGAGCGACTTCACCTGGCCTGGCAGATCTGGCGGAAGCATGTCGAGTGCGAGGTTGCGGTCGGTTGCTGCTGCGGCATCTCGAGCGGCTTGCGCAGGATCGTCCCCACCGGCTGAATACTCGGCTTGCGCTTCGAGATTCTGGCGTTCGGCATCGACGATCTCTCGTAGTTTCTCGGCGATGTCGGCAAAGACGCCACCAACATCGCCCGATTCGAGCATCTCTGCACGCCGCTCGCGAAGCCGTTCGAGCATTTCGCGCAACCCCTGCATCGGCTCGCCGTCGTGCTCGAATCCGTTCTGAAGAAGGTTGCGAAGCGCAGCGTTTGGGTCGCCGTGGTACGCCAGATCGTCGGTCATCTGTCGGAACAGATCGTCGGCTGTCATCTCGTAATCGGACTGCGTGCCATCCCAGGCCGAGTACGTGAACCGTTGCTGACGGCGACGGCGACCACGACGAAGGACCATGGTCGGACTGTAGCGGCCACCAACGCACTGTTCGCCTCGCTCGTGAACCGAGTTGTCCGTCGTCACCCCCTTCGGTCGCGCGAGACTGCGACGATGTTCGACGACGAGTTCATCTGGGGCGCAGGCTCATCCTCTGTTGCGATCGAAGGAGCTGGGCTCCGGTCGGACTGGCATCGGTGGGAGGGCACCCGTGGTATCGCCGGATCTGCCGATGGCAACATGTTCCGTTCGCGGTACGTCGAAGACTTCGCCTTGTTGGCCGAACATGGCCTGCGTCACCTCCGCCTGACCCTCGAATGGGCGCGCATCGAGCCGTTTCCGGGGCGCCTCGACCGTGATGAGCTCGAACACGTCGAGATGGTCCTTCTCGCTGCTCGTGAGGCCGGACTGTCCGTGTGGGCCACTCTGCACCACGGCTCGTTGCCTGGCTGGTTCTCCGAAGACACCGATGGGTTCTGTACCACCAACGGCCCATCGATCCATTGGTCGCGACACGTCGATGGCATGGCGGAACGGTTCGATTCGTACGTGACGGCCTGGTGGCCCATCGAGGACCCCATTGGATGGGCGATCGACGCACACCACCGTGGGAACCGACCGCCGGGTCGCCGGTCCGCGGAAAAGTTCCAAGACGCAGTCGAGGGAGTCCTCGAAGCCACATTCGACGCCCACCGGCTGTTGTCGTCGGGGTCGAAGCCCATCATTGGAAGCTTCGGCCTCCCGACTCTGCACGCAACCCAGCCCGAGGCAGACGACGAACGCAAGAACTGGGAGCAGATCATTTGGACATCATGGGGCCGAGCAATCGCTGACGGCGTGCTCGAGTTGCCCTGGCGGGCCGCTGTGGATCGACCCGACATTGCCGAGGCATTCGACGCCATCGGTGTGGGAGTCGCCAGCCCGATCGGCGTCGACCCGTCCGGCGCTCTCGTGGCATGGCCGACGCAGGCACGGCGCGACAACACCGGACACACACCCAACCCACGTGAGCTCGGTGAAACCTTGCAACGAGCAGCCGAACTCCTCCATGGGAAAGACCTGCTCGTCACGGGTCTCGGCGCGTCGACCGACGATGACGGCTGGCGCGAGGAGTTGTTCGAGGGCTGGCTCGATCAGATCGTCGCCGCAAAGAACGACGGGTTGCCAATTCGCGGCGCTTTCATCGAACCCGTCGTCGACGGATACGACGTTGCGGCAAGATCATCCCTCGACAGCGGCGTGTTCAACCGATCTCGCGAACCGAAGTCAAGCCTCGGTTGGATCGCTGCGCAGCAGTAGCCGTTCTGACACCTTCGTACGGGTCGTACGGATCGTGGGGTTCGAGCTGCAGGTCGATCATCGTCCCAAGACCCAACCGTTGTGCATGGCCGAGGAAGAGCTGAGCTGCGAGAAGGTCTTCGTACGACCATCCCGTCGAATCGAACACGGTCTGTCGCTCCTCGAGACCATCGACGAGTCCTCCGACGACCTCGACGATCGACGGCCCCAGATCAGCCAGCGTCAAACGTTGCGACTCGCCCTCGATCATGCACTGTTCGGCAACGTCGGGGATGACCACCGCCGACCGCAGATAGTCCAGGGGCAATTCGGTCTTCCCCGGGAAATCGGCGCCGACCGCGTTGATGTGAAGATCGGGACGTGCGTCTGACAGATCGACGACGGGTCCCTCACCAATTGGAACTGACGTGCAGGTACTCACCACATCAAACGTGCGGACCAGGCTCGAGAATCGTTCGGCCGTGACCACCTCTGGCAGAACGAGACCCCTCGGCAAACGATCGACGAGTGATGCCGCCACGTCTGGATCGAGATCAGTCACGACGATCGATTCGATGTCGCGTACCCGACCAATCGCATGAATCTGTGTGACCGCTTGCGCACCGCAGCCAACCACACCGAGGCGGATGGGCGTCGTAGCGGTGACCGCCTCTGTGACGATTGCCGAAGCTGCGCCGGTGCGGATCGCGGTGAGGAGCGTCGATTCACAGACGGCCATGAGGCGACCGGTCGTGGTGTCGTACAAGGCGGTTGTCGCCAAAACGCTCGGCAGGCCACGTCGGACAGGATTGGCCGGGTGGTAACCGACGGTCTTGACCGACACCACATCGCCGACAACCATCGTGGGCATCCACTCGACCAGCCCATGTTCAGGTGTGTGGTAGTTGAACCCATCTCGAATCTGGTGCTCAACCGCCGTTGCGTCGAACGAACCGATCGAGGACCGCAGCGTTGCGATCATCTCGTCCATGAATGTGTCGACGCTGACGTCGGAGATCACGGCCACGAGATCGTGCACGTCGAGCATCAGGGTCGCCAGCGTCGACTTCGTCCGACTGTTCTTGGCCATATCGTCTCCCCTGTTGTTTGGGTTACGACGCACGACGGTGATACGGATGCGCGCCCCGCACTACTCTTCGGAATCGTGAAGATCCGAATTGAGGAGCCAGACGACCCGCGGATTTCGGTCTTCCTCGGGCTTCGGGATCACGAGGCCCGCCAACTACGTGAACTTCCCGGTGGAGACATGGCTGCCTTCTTCATCGCGGAGGGCGACCTGGTGATCGAGCGAGCGATTGATCACGGCTACGAGATCCGTTCGCTACTGGTCCCGGATTCGCGGACTCGTCCGCTCCCCCGAGGAGTCAATGAGGACACCGACGTCTTTCTCGCCAGCACATCGGTCCTGACCGAGATCACCGGGCGACCGAAACTACGCGACACGTTGTCCTGTTTTGTGCGCCCGCAGGTCCGACCGGTGGCCGACCTGCTCACGACGTTGCGAACGATTGCTGTCCTGGAGAACGTCAACAATCCGACCAACCTCGGTGTGACAATCAGGAACGCAGCCGGACTCGGCATCGATGCGGTGCTTCTCGATCCTCGCTCCACCGACCCGCTCTACCGACGTGCCATCCGCGCCTCGATGGGCCAGGTATTCGCGATACCTCACGCTCGACTCGACGCCTTCCCGAACGGCCTCGACGTGTTGCACGATCACGGATTCACCACCGTGGCCCTCACGCCAGCCGGCGAACGAGAATTGCGCGACATTGAACCAACCGAGAAGGTCGCAATCGTCCTTGGTGCCGAGGGCCCCGGACTGATGCCATCCACGCTGAACGCGGCCACGATGCGGGCACGAATCACGATGGCGCGTGACGTCGACTCGCTCAACGTGGCAAACGCTGGGGCGATCGCGTTTCATCACTTCGCAACGCCCGGCTGAGGCGGCGGGCGGAGCCCAACATCGTCTCGGCCCTAACTCAGCAGGCCGATGTTCGCCTTTGCGCGCGCCAGAACCGTCGAGGCAATCGCCTCGGCCTTGTCGGCACCGATCTTCAGCAGGCGTTCGGTCTCGGCGGGATCGGCCTGGAGCTCGGCGAATCGTGCCTGAATCGGTCGGAGAACATCGATCACGGCCTCGGCCGTGTCGCCCTTGAGCGGGCCATATTGTTCGTACTTGTTGGCCAGGTCGTCGGGGGTCTCACCGGTACACGCGCTGAGAATTGACAGCAGGTTCGACACTCCAGGTTTCGCTTCGATGTCGTATCGCACCTCGGACTCCGAGTCGGTCACCGCACGTTTGAACTTCTTCTCGATTCGTTTCGGGTCCTCGAGAACAAACACGGTGCCCGGGCTTTCACCCTCCGACTTCGACATCTTGCGATCGGGGTTCTGCAGATCCATCACCCGCGCTCCAGCCGCAGGAATCACGTGCTCGGGCACGACGAAGGTCTCACCGAATCGAGAGTTGAAACGTTCGGCGATGTCGCGAGTTATCTCGATGTGTTGCCGTTGATCATCGCCGACCGGGACGAAGTCGGTGTCATACAACAAGATGTCGGCCGCCTGAAGGGCCGGGTACGTGAAGAGACCCGCAGACACGAACTTGGTCGAGTCCCGGTTCGACTTGTCCTTGAACGCGGTCATACGACTGAGCTCGCCGAAGCTGACCGTGCACTCCATCAACCATGCGAGCTGGGGGTGTTGCGGCACCTGACTCTGCACGAACAGGATCGAACATTCGGGGTCGATGCCAATGGCGATGAGAAGCTGTGCCAGCTCGACGGTGTTACGTCGGAGGACCTCGGGATCCTGCGGAAGGGTCAGCGCATGGAGATCGACGATGCAGTAGACGGCGTCGTGATCGTCCTGCATCTTCGACCAATTGATCAGTGCTCCAAGGAGGTTTCCGAGGTGGAGATCACCCGATGGCTGGATACCGCTGAACACTCGTTTCATGGGAGACGAGGCTAGCGGTAGTTCACGTCCGACGATTGGCGCAAAAGTCGTCGAGGGCATCATCTGCGGCCACTCGAGCTGCGTTGTACTCGAACACCCCGAAAGAGGTCCGTCGATCGGGTCGACGACAAAGCTGGTCGCCGAGTTGCTCACCTTCGCCAGGAGCAAGGGTGCCGATCGCGTCGATCATCGTCTCGATGGCATCGTCGCTCAGCGAACCCAACGTGTCGACGTCGACGGTCGTCGAGCGACCCATGTTGTACTCCGCAACACGCACGTCGGGATTGACGACATTCAAACCGAGCGTGAACATTGCAGCGACCACGATGGCAACACCGGGGAACCAATCGGAGCTCGATCGCCAGCCCGAGATCGATATTGCGTAGGTGACGATCAGAAGTGCGATTCCCGCAGTACCGGCAAGCGCCCAGAATCGGAGCGGGGTGAGGCCGAAAGATTCGACGTACAGCCCGAGGCGCCGACTGCTCACGTACGCGATCACCAACGTGAGGGCGAGGGTGAGCAGCGCGAGCGGCGTGAACCTGTCACGACCGTTCTCCGGCTCGACGACCCGAGCAGCACGGAGGCCACCGACGAGCGCCACCGCCAGACCTGCCACCCAGAGCAGTTGAAAGAAACCATCTCGGGCGTGTTCGGACTGGGTCAGCCCTTCGGTCTCGAGGACGTGACGGGCCCCGCCTGCCGCGACGACGACCTGGGTGGCGACGAAGGCGGAGAACAGAGCTGCGAGGCTCCCGAGGATCATGGTCACCTCGACCGGACCGAGGACCCGGATGTTGCGCGGGTCGTCCGGCGTCGGCGTGACATGGGCGGCGTGACTCACGAAACCGAACAACAAGAGCGAGACGACAACCGTCAGGAGCACATGGCTGAACACCGTGGGAACATCGTCGAGCAGCAGGAAGTTCGCGAACACATCATCGGCCGACGCCAGCAGCGTCGTGAAAACGATGAGAACCGGCACTGCGACGATCGCCCCTCGAAGAATCGGTGCCAGCTTGTGGTCGGCGGTCGACAGCGCCACGAAGTGTCGGATCAGGCCGAGGCCGTACATCCACTCGTACACCGGGGACCACACATGCGAGACGAGGTCGCGAACTCTGGAATCGAACACACTCCCACGAACCGAGAGCCCGGTCGAGACGCACAGGAGGATCAACACAATCGACGCGTTCATCGCAGTGAGCGCACTGTCGGAACGGATCGCGAGCCACGGAGCGATGACGACGGCAAGTATCAGAAAGGCAATTGGATCGGCCCGACGGATTCTTCCGCTAGCAACGACCACTGCCGCCACTGTGAGGACCATCGCAACCGCTGCCGCAGAGGCGATGACACCTGTGCGAAGCACGAGGTTGCCAAAGAAACCTGCGACGAGAACACCGAAGAGTTCGCTGGTTCCGGTCGTCGGTGCGTCGAGCCGCTTGGGAAGAAGCGCACCGGCTTGAGACCCACGCGCGGCCCTCGGTCGTCCCGCGAGCGACGGCCGATCGGCCACGGTTGTCTGCGATTGCCGTGCACGTGGTGGCGGTGGCGTCGGGTCGGCTCCGGGTCCACCCTGTTCGTCGGAATCCTGCTCGGGCATCTGTTCTCCTCACGGCTGCCACGCACGGTGGCAGCTGCGGGACAAATGTCTCGTAAAGACGAGGTTGCAATCAGATGACGAGGCTGGTCAGTTTCGGCCGCGGTACTGCGCTGACGACCCATGAACGTTTTTGTTGAGCCGCTTCGCGAGGTGCAGACCCTCGAGGATCAACTCGATTGCTGACGCCACGACCGCTGGTTCGGTGGCGTCGATCGGGTCGTCGACCAACAACGCATCGATCGCGGGTTGCAATGCGGGAACCTGTTCGAGCAACTCCAGGTACGCGTCAGCGGGAACATCGGCGCCCACGTCGATTGTTGTGCCTTGTTCAAATGCTTCGACGATTGGGCCGTGCAGCGTCGGATCGACCGAGTCAGCAAATGTCGTGTGCACGGCGGAGCGAAGTAATGCATCGATCACCCGGCCCTCGCTTCCGTCTTCGAATGCCTCGACCTCGATCTTGCCTGACGTCGTCGCGGCAATCGCCGACAGGTCGCCGACGCGCGGCACCGCAATCGCCGCACCAGAGGTCAGGCTGCGCCGAACGGCGTTGGCCGCGATTGCCTCGTAGTTGGCCACTGTCAACCGAACCGACACACCGGAGCGCTGGTTGATCTGACTGGATTCGCGAGCCTGTTGGGAGAATTCCGCCACCACTTCGAGCATGAACTCGGGCACCCGCACATCGACCACGTCGGGCGGAGGCAACACGGCCTCCTGGCGCACGATGGTCATCTCCGTCTCAACATCGAGTGGATAGTGCGTTCGGATCTGTGAACCAAATCGATCTTTGAGCGGCGTGATGATTCGACCGCGATTCGTGTAGTCCTCGGGGTTTGCGGACGCGAACAACATCACATCGAGCGGCAGCCGGACCTTGTAGCCACGAATCTGCACGTCGCGTTCCTCGAGCACGTTGAGGAGGCCGACTTGAATCCGCTCCGAGAGGTCCGGAAGTTCGTTGATCGCGAAGATGCCCCGGTTCGATCGTGGCACCAAGCCGTAGTGGAGGGTGAGTTCGTCGCTCAGGTACCGCCCCTCGGCCACCTTGATCGGGTCGACTTCACCGATGAGATCTGCGATCGAGGTGTCGGGGGTCGCCAACTTCTCGCCATAACGCTGATCACGGTGCACCCAGCCGATCGGTGTCTCGTCGCCCTGTTCAGCCACGACCGCCTTGGCATATGCCGAGACGGGATGCAGAGGATCATCGTTGATCTCGGAACCAGCGATGATTGGCATCCATTCGTCGAGTAACTCGGTGAGGCTCCGGATGATTCGGGTCTTGGCCTGCCCACGCTCGCCCAAGAAGATGACGTCATGGCCGGCGAGCAGCGCGTTCTCCAGTTGTGGCAAGACCGTGTCTTCGTAGCCCAGAACCTGAGCGACGAGAGGCTCACCATCTCGGATCCGCTGAACCGCGTTGTTGCGAACTTCTTCGGCGACGGGAACCGAGGTCCATCCGCTCTTGATCAGCTCGCCAAGCGTTGTGGGTCTACTCATTCCCCGTGCTTACCACAGCATGTTCATCCGACGACCGGCAGGGAGAAAGGAGAAAGTGAGGCGCGACCCCGCCGTTCGCTTCGCTCACTAACCGAGTTTCTCGCCTAGCGGCTCCAAACATCGCAGGATCAACCAACAGGAAGAAAATGGAAAGTGAGGCGCGACCCCACGTGGGCCGGGCCCGCAGTCGAGTGCTAAAACCGTCGCAGACAGCTAAGGGAGTGCATGGCGCACTTTCGAGAAGGACGGGACATGAGTGATTTTCCAGCAGCACCACCACCAACGGGGATGCCCGGTGCGACACCGGCAACCTTCGCTCAGCGGTTCATCGCCGTTCTGATCGACGCAGGCCTCGTCTTGGCGATGTTCATTCCTGCCTTCATCATCGTGGCCATCCTCGGCCGCATCAGCGGCATCTTGGGTTTCCTCGCTGCGTTGGTTCTGTACGTGGCGATCTTCGCTGCGGCGTTGTACATGTACATCGGCGGCATCGGAACCACCGGACAGACACCCGGCAAACGAATGCAGGGAGTCCAAGTGGTCGACGACAACGGCGGCATGCTCGGCATGGGCGGCGCAGCCGTTCGTTACATCGTGTCCGCAATCTTCAATTCGATCGTCTGCGGCCTGCCGGTCGGCGCACTCTGGATGCTCTTCGATCCAGAGAAGAAGACCTTGTACGACAAGGTGCTGAACAATCAGGCCGTCCAAGTCCCGACTGGCGACCTCCTGCCGATCTTTCCGAACGGCAATCCAATCTGAGCGACGCGCTCAATTCGCACAGGTCACGAACGAGAAAGGCCACCGCTGTGATCGCAGCGGTGGCCTTGTTCGTTTTGTCGTTCGTTTTATCGACGTCGACGTGTGTGATGGGTCGCGCTACTCGTTCGTCGGGAACCCGAGGTCGACCGTACTCGTCGCCGGATCTGGCCATCGGCTCGTCGTGACCTTCGGGCGCGTGTAGAACCGCATGCCTTCAGGGCCGTACATGGTCGTGTCTCCAAAGAAGCTGTCGTTCCAGCCACCGAAGCTGTGGTAGCCCACGGGGACCGGTACGGGCACGTTGATTCCCACCATTCCGGCCTCGACCTCTTCTTGGAATCGGCGGGCGGCGCCGCCGTCGCGGGTGAACACCGCGGTGCCATTGCCCCATTGGTTCTTCTCGATCATGTCCATCGCCTCGGCGAATGTCCCCACACGAACCACGCTTAGTACGGGCCCGAAGATCTCATCGGTGTAGACCGACATGTCGGTCGTGACGTTGTCGATGAGGCTGACGCCGAGGAAGTAGCCGTCGCCCTCGAAGGCGCGGTCACGGCCATCGACCACAACCTTGGCCCCGGCTTTTGCGCCAGCGTCGATGTAGCCGGCGACCCGGTCGCGGTGTTCCGCGGTGATCAGCGGGCCCATCTCGCTGGTGGGGTCGGTGCCGTCGCCGATGACGAGTCGGTCGGTCCGAGCACGAATTGCCTCGATCAGTGGATCGGCCGCGTCGCCCACGGCAACGATCACCGAGATCGCCATACACCGTTCGCCTGCTGATCCATACGCTGCCGAGACGGCGGCATCGGCTGCAAGATCGATATCGGCGTCAGGCAGAACCACCATGTGATTCTTGGCTCCGCCGAGGGCCTGTACTCGTTTGCCGTTGGCGGCAGCCGTTGTGTAGATGTACTTGGCGATCGGCGTGGAACCTACGAAACTGATCGCCCGCACGAGTTCGTGCTCGAGCAGCGCGTCGACCGCGACCTTGTCGCCATTGACGACGTTCAGCAGCCCATCGGGAAATCCCGCCTCGTGAAAGAGCTCGGCGATGTACATCGGCGTCGACGGGTCTCGCTCCGACGGTTTCAGGACGAAGGCGTTTCCGGCAGCGATCGCGTTCGGGATCGTCCAGAGGGGGATCATGGCCGGGAAGTTGAACGGCGTGATGCCAGCGACAACGCCGAGTGGCCGTCGCACGGTCTGCACATCGACACCGGTCGAGGCATTCTCGCTGATGCTGCCCTTCAAGATGTCGGCCATGCCACAAGCGAACTCGATGTTCTCGAGACCGCGCGCCACCTCACCAGCCGAGTCGCTGAGAACCTTGCCGTGCTCAGATGTCAGACGGCGAGCAATTTCGTCGGCGTTCGCATCGACCAGATTCCGAAACGCGTACATGAGTTTTGTGCGTCGAGCAATGCTGACGTGACGCCACTCTTCGTAGGCTCGCTGCCCGACCTGGACCGCCTCGTCGACTTCTGCCACCGACGCAAGTGCGACCTCGCCGGTCTGTTCTCCGGTCGCTGGATTGAACACCGGTTTGGTGTTGCCTGATGTTCCTGGAACGGCAACGCCGTTGATCAGGTGGTCGATTTGTTTCATGATGGCTCTTCTTCGTCTCGGGACACGTCAAAGCGTATGGTTGAGCCAGTGGATAGCACAAGGATTACTTTGTGACATACAAAGAAACTCAGGCCATCGTGTCCCCGCGATGAGTTCGGTGCCGTGATGCGCTTCGGTCTGCTGATCAGCGCTGCTCTTCTCGCGGTCGATCCGTGGGGCTGGGATCACTTCGGACCTCTCCGATGGGCGCTGGTGAGCACACTCGGCTTCACTGCAATCGCAATCTCGCTGGGGTCAGGCGACATGCGCCTCCGTCCGCTTCCGCGTTGGGCCGTCCTCGGCTGGGCCATTGCGGGGTTCGGACTCACCGTTTCCACCGCGTTGTCCGTCGATCGGTGGCACGCACTCATCGGAACACCAGATCGCCATCTCGGCCTCGCTGCGTGGATGATGTTCGCCGGGCTGTTCGCAACGGCGTCGATGTATCCGCAGACGGCAACGCCCACGGTCCAGCGTGCGATGGCGATCTCGACGGCACTCTGCGGTCTGTACACCGTGCTCGAGCTCGCCGACGTCGGCGGTTTCGCGAGCGACTTTGCGGGCGACCGGGCGGGCGGACCGTTTGGGCAACCAGCCTTCCTCGGTGCGGCCATGGTGCTGGCGATCCCGCTCTGTCTCGCATTGGCTCTCGACCGTCAGTCGGGCACGCTCTGGCGAATCGCCGGTGGCGTTGGCGGCCTGCTCGGGTCGACAACACTCGGCGTGTCGCAGTCGCGGGCAGCGTGGGTCGGCGCAGCTGTTGCCGTCTCACTCGTCATCTTTCGTCGGCGTCAATGGGCGATCGGCGCCGTGTGTCTTGCCCTTGTCGTCGGGCTGTTCTTCACGACACCACTCGGCGAGCGCATCTCGACGCTGACCGATTTTGACGACGGCGTCGTTGCCGGACGCGTCGACGAATGGCAGGTGGGGGTTGCGGCACTGTTCGATCGTCCGTCGAGCGTCGCGTGGGGATATGGACCCGAGGGATATCGGACGGTGTTCGGCGTCTTCGTCGACGAGCGGTACGTGATCGATCACGGCCGCGACGTGATCACCGACCGAGCACACTCGAGCCTCCTCGACACCAGCCTCGCCGGAGGACTGATCGCTGGGGCAGGTCTCGCGCTGCTGCAAGTGGGTCTCGCCGTGACCGCGCTACAACGCCTCAACGCACGGGATCTTGTCGATGTGGCGCTCGGCGCGGCCGTCCTTGGATATCTCGTGCAGCAACTCTTCTTGTTCCCACTCGCTGAGCTGGATCCGGTTCTGTGGATCCTCGCTGGCCTTCTCGTGGCTCGACGCCCGCAGCGCACCGAATATCGGCCACCCCTTTTCAGGTCGGTCTCGGGCGGCCGCCAAACAGTCATGCTGGCCGCTGGATTTCTCGCGGCCGTGAGCGCTGTGGGTGGCCTGTCGGATGTTGCCGCCGACCACGCGGTCAACGACGCGGTCGCTGCTGACGACGAGGTCGTCGCTCTCGCTGCAGCGGACCGCGCCAGGAGTCGGCGACCAGACTCGGTCCGATATGACTTCATCGCTGCTCAAGTTGCGGAGAGCACTGGAACCATCGAGGGTTTCGAGGCAGCGCTGGCTCGCCTCGACGCCGGGCTGGACATCTCACCACGAGACCCGGCGTTTCTCGCCGAGCGAGGCATCGTGCTGCTCGAGATCGCTCGTCGGGAGGAGACCGACGAGTCACTCGAGACAGCGCTGAACGCACTCGAACAACTCGACACAACCGATCCGAACAATCCGGCCACCGAACTGACCCACGGCATTGCGTTGGCGCTCGCCGGTGACACCGACGCCGCCATCGGCGAACTCGAACACGCTGCGGTGCTCGATCCAGGAGCGATCGAGCCGCACCTGAACCTGGCGGTGGTCTACTTCGAGCAGAACGACTCCATTGCGGCCGAGCGCGCCCTCGCCGAAGTCGACCGCCTCTCACCGGCGAACGCACAAGCGCAAGCGCTTCGACAAGAATTTCTTTCATGACGATCGAACCAAACGATGGCCCCGAGCGTCTTTCGGATATGGAAGCAACACTCACCAGGCCGGCGGCCTCCAAACCTGCCGTCGCCCGACCAGAGCTGTCGGGTCTCCCCGCTCGGTCGTCGACGGCGGACTTCGATGCGTTTTATGCCGAGTCGTATCTCGACATCGCACGCGCACTCAGCATCACGTTGGGCGATGCAGGCTGGGGGCAAGAGGCCGCAGACGAAGCAATGACCCGAGCATTCGACCGTTGGGCTGACGTCGCCAGCTACTCGAACCCCGCGGGCTGGGTGTATCGAGTTGGTCTGAACTGGGCGCGAAGCTGGCACCGCAAGCTGAATCGCCGCCTGCCATGGTCGCTCGAAACCGTTGCGTTGCCCTCGACGCACGACACGTCACTCGACGACGCATTGGCAACTCTCGATCTGAGGTACCGCGCCGTCGTCGTGTGTCGGTACCTCCTCGATTGGAGCACCGAAGAGACCGCACGGGCGTTGGATCTCCCGACCGGAACGGTGAAGAGCCGGCTCTCCACCGGCCTCGCTCAATTACGCCGAGAGCTCGACACCCCCTCCTCCGACGACTCCGACCCCTCTCGAACGACTACTTCTCCAAAAAACAGGGCATGATCATGGATTTCAACGATCGACTACGCAACCAACTCCAGACCCAGAATGATGAACTCGGGCTTTCTCCCGAGGGCACCCACGCAGTTCGGGCTCGATCGAGACTGCGCAAACAACGCCGCACTGGTGGCACCATTCTGGCCACCGTCCTCGTCGCACTCGTCGTCGGCGGCTGGATCGTCGGACGATCAGGCGACACGGAAGAAAACCTGGCGACCGAAGGCGACGCCAACTCCGTCGACGACGCCACGTCGGCAAACACCGAAGAT
>RCMY010003876.1_pt1 | contig 13109 bp, 7 predicted proteins | sample 2041341 | NCBI WGS metagenome assembly RCMY01 (sample SAMN09708234, study PRJNA481090) | Marine sediment metagenome, whole genome shotgun sequencing project. | reverse complement strand
ATTGATGAAGACTATATCCGTTCGCGTGCTGAAGAGGTCAACCCGGAAGAAATTTCTAATTTGGACAGCGTACGTCCAGGCCTGGCTGAGGGTCACAGCACCACCCATTTCTCCATCATCGACAAAGACGGCAATGCCGTCTCGAACACTTACACGCTAAATACCTGGTTCGGTAGCGGTAGCGTCGTAGAGGGTGCAGGTTTTTTACTAAACAATGAGATGGACGACTTCAGCATCAAGCCGGGCGTTGCCAACTTTTTCGGAGTAGTCGGCCGCAGCGCTAACGAAATCGCTCCTGGTAAGCGCATGCTGTCTTCCATGTCGCCGACCATATTGTTGCGCGATGGCGAAGTGGATGTAGTGGTCGGTTCGCCAGGCGGTTCGACTATTTTCACCTCGGTGTTTCAAACCATCATCAATGTGGCTGACTTCGATATGTCGGCGCAGCAAGCGGTTGCTGCAAGCCGCTTCCACCACCAGTTGTTACCGCCCGATCTTGTAACCTTCAGCGTTACTCGCCCGCTGCCGAATGCGATTGTCAAGGCGCTTTCCGAACGTGGTTATAACGCAACACCGCACCCATGGGAATTCGGCGATGTACAATTGATCTGGCGTAAGGATGATGGATTTGATACCGGTGCCGACCCGCGTGGCAGAGGAGTGGCGAGAGAGGTGAAATAGGGCGACAGCGTAACGGTGAGCTAGCAGCAGCGTGGTGCGCGCGCTGACAGCGCTAATTTCTATCTGTATTTTTAAGCAATAGATGGTGTTACAGTTGAGGCACCTGAATAACGAGCAGTGGCAACAGGCAATAGCAGTCTATGTAGTACTGACCAAGTAAAAACTGACCAAGAGGATAGAAGCATGAACCAACGCGCGCATCTTACTCCCAAGCACAGTCGTCGAGCCCAGCGAGAAAGCTTGCTCCTTACCTTATGCTTACCACCTTTACTGCTATTTTCTCATCAGGGCAGCGCACAGCAGCCAGATGAGACGATAACGTTGGAGGAGGTCGTTATTCTCGGCTCCCGCGTGGCCGGGCGCAGCGCGGCTGATCTGCCAGTTCCAGTTGATACACTGGACGCCGAAACGCTGAAAAACACCGGTCAAACCGAAGTAGGCCGCATGTTGCAGCAGGCGGCACCCTCCTTCAACTTTTCCAGTTCTTCGATTAGCGACGGCACCGATGCCTTACGGCCGGCAACGTTGCGCGGCCTGGGGCCAGACCAAACGCTGGTGCTCATCAACGGCAAACGCCGTCACCAGGCATCACTGATTCACATTAACACCTCAGTCGGGCGCGGTACCGCCGGCACGGATATGAACGCAATTCCGGCGGCGGCAATTCAGCGTATTGAAGTGCTGCGCGACGGTGCAGCGGCACAATACGGCTCCGACGCGATTGCTGGCGTGATCAATATCGTACTCAAAGACGCTCCGGAAGGCGGTTTGATCAGCCCTAGCTACGGCGAATATTCAGAGGGTGATGGCGAAACGTTCAATCTGGACCTTGGCAAGGGGTTTGCGCTCGGAGACTCCGGCTTTTTGAATGTAACCCTTAACTACCGAGATCGCGGTTACACCAATCGTGCCGGACTGCATGGCTCTTGTCAGTTTCCTGGTTGTACCGATCTTGGCAACGATACCTTTACTGCCGGCGACCCGCGTGAACTGACCGCGCCACGTGACACGTTTCGTATTGGTGACGCCGAATCGGAACAAATTGCCGCCGTGGTCAACGCCGGATTCGATGTCGGCATTGGCGAGCTGTATGGTTTTCTCACGTATTCAACGCGTGAGAGTGAATCTGCCGCGTTTTTCCGTCACAACGCTAACACCGGCGGCAACGCGCCGTTGCAAGACAATGACGCCACCATACCCGCGGGTTTTCTTCCAAAAATCAATTCGCAAATCGATGACCTGTCGTTCAACTTTGGCTATCGCATGGAGTTTCAGAATGATTCTTCGCTGGACCTCTCCTATACCTGGGGTCAAAACACGATTGAATACGTGACCGCGGACTCCATCAACTCATCCTTTGCCAACGAACTCCGCTACGGGCGCGGCCTCACGGCACAGGAAATTCGCGCCAGTATCCCACGAGAGGCCGACGCCTACGACCTGGAGCTTGGCCTGCAAACACTTAACGCTGACTACACCCAAACGTTTGGCGATTTGTCGGTGGCTGTGGGCGCCGAACTGCGCAGGGATGACTACCAGGTCAATCCCGGTGAGGAGTATTCTTACTTTGATTATGACACCGCCGAAAACGGCGACAGTATTTACGCAGGCCAAAGTGGTGGTTTTGGCAGCGAGGATGCAGACGGCGCTATTCAGGGCTTCAACGGCATTTCCCCCGACTCGGCAGTTGATGAGTCGCGCGATGTGATGTCGTTATACGTCGACACAGAATATCAGGTGTTTGACGGCCTGCTGGTCAGCGCAGCGGCCCGCTACGATGATTACGATGGCTTCGGCAACACGACCAATTTCAAGCTGGCGGCCAATTGGTCTATTGTTGACGCATTCCGCGTGCGTGGCGCGGTGAGTACCGGCTTCCGCGCCCCCTCCATGCAGCAGCTGTATTTCAATAATGTCAGCACGCAGTTCCGAGTGAATGATACAAGCGGCAATCTGGAGCCCTTTCAGGTGGGAACTTTCAGAAACGACAGTACACTGGCGCAGGCGATCGGCATTCCGGAGTTGAAGGAAGAGGAGTCAACCAATTTTAGCGTTGGCTTTGTGGTCGAACCTATCGACGCGCTAAGCATCACGGTCGATTACTATGCGATTGATATTGATGATCGCATAGTTATCAGCAACACGTTGGAAGAAGGGCTCGCGCCGCAACTGGATGCCGCACTGGCAGCGGCCGGTGCCGGTGCCGGGCAGTTCTTTCTGAACGGTGCCGACACCGAAACTCGCGGCGTTGATATCGTCGCGCTGTACTCCGGCATTCAGCTTGGCGAGGGCAACCTTGACCTGACGTTAGCAGCCAACTTTACCGAGACAGAGGTGGTTGACTTGTTCACCCCCTCCGGCAGTGGGCTGGAAACACTGACTACCGACCAGGTATTTAGCTCGCAGGACGTATCAATTGTTGAAGACTGGCAGCCGAAAGATCGCATCAGCTTAAGCGCCTTGTATCAGCTTGGCGGTCTGACGGTGAACCTCGCATTTAACCGCTACGGTGAGTACACCGTGCTGGATGGTGACGAGCAAACCTATGGTGCCGAAATTCTTACTGATCTTAGATTTAAGTACGCGCTGGAAAACGGCTTAAGCTTTAATATTGGCGGCAACAATATTTTTGACGTCGAACCCGATGAAAATGAAGTTGGCAATTCCCGCAACGGCACCATTCTGGACGCCGATGGCAATGAGATTGTGTCTAGTACTGGCGTGTTCCAGTTCTCTCGGCGCTCGGCACCATTCGGCTTTAATGGCGCATATTATTACGCGGGAGTGAGCTACGAGTTTTGATCAAGCAGATGAGGAGGTAAGACTCTCTCAAGCAATAAAAAATGGGCACATGAGTGCCCATTTTTGTTCCTAACCAGCACTCACATGCGAACTAAATCTCGTAACGCAGGCGTAAATACCAGAACCTGCCGCCAAAGCCAAGCGGTGAGTATTGACCGTATTGATTACCTACATTGGCAGCGGCACCTTTGTTTTCGTCCGGGAATTCGTCAAACACGTTTTGTGCGCCAACGGTGAGTGTATATTTCTCAGCGAGGGTATACGCTACTTCAGCATCAACAATGTACTCATCACCGTAAATCAAATCTGCAAATTCGGGTCCTTGCGCGACATCCTCTGCGTCGTAGTACTCATCGTAGTAACCGACCCTGGCGAGGAAGCGCCAAGGACCGCTAAGATGATTGGCGGTCAGGTTCCAACGTGTTTCGGGTAAACCCAATTCCAGTTCATCGATGCGTCGCGCGTCAATCACTTCTGGAGAAAAGTCGTCGACTTTGGTGTCGGTCCAGTTGTAGGCCAAACTAAACTCAGTATTGCCGCCGAAGAGTTCAATCGGATAAGTCGCCACCAGATCGACTCCCGTGGTGGTGGTATCGAAGTCGTTAGTAAAGAAGGTGAAGTTGCGCAGGTTTCTGGCGCTGGTTACGCCCGAGGCGAGGAGAGCTTCGACCTGATCGTCGCGGAGTTCATTTTCAGCGGACACCGTGATACGGTCGGTTAACTCAATATTGAAGTAATCGACCGTGATATCCACTGGTCCCAAATTAAGAATAGCACCGATGCTATAGGATACCGACTCTTCCGGTTCCAGCGCTTTGCCGCCGCTGGTCAAAGCGACGGGGTTAGTGGGCGGAATGACACCATTATTTACCAACTCGCCGTTCACAAACTCGGTGGAAACATTGAATGCATTTGACTGGCCTGGCGTGGGCGCTCGAAATCCCGTGCTCGCGGTGCCACGCAGAGCGAATGCGTCCACCACTTGCCAATGCGTCGAGAATTTATAATTGGTTGTGGTGCCAAAATCATCAAAATCTTCAAAGCGTGCGGCCAAACCGATCAATAAATTTTCCAGTACGTCGGCTTCCAGGTCGACATAGAGGGCAAAGTTAGTGCGGTCAAAACGCCCGGCCGCCAACGGACTAAAACCCGGGAAACCGTTAGAAGCTGAACTAAACTGATCGGAGATGCTGCCGTCGGCAAGCGGACCAATTTCGAACGACGCCTGGTCGCCGGCGGTGATTTCGAATTGCTCTTCGCGGTATTCAACACCCCCGGCGATATTCAAGTCGGAATAAAAGCCGTCAACTTCCAGCGGATAGGCGACATCGAAATTAACGTTCTTGTCCAACTGCGTGTACGCACCCGGGCTGAACTCGGTCGGAGTGTCGGGCCCGAGTGAAGCATTTACCGTGTTGCTGATAAAAAATTGCACTTCGTTACGGCCCAGGCTGGCGCTTAAGTCCCACAGCATACCGTTGGTGAGCTCACCCTTTACACCGGCAACAATCGATGCGTCGTTAGTCTTACCGCCAAAACTCGGCGTAAAGCCGCCGGGGAACAGTTCGTTGAAGGCGAAGCAGTCGGGGTTGCCTGCCAGTGCCGCCAGCGCTGCCTGATCGGCTGCCACTGCTGTTGCATTGGCGAGATCCGGCGCCACTAGCGCTGGGCAATTACCGGAGCCGTCGCCGGTCAGATCAGCGATCAGGCGGTTGCCATCGCCATCAATGAAAACGCCCTCACGATCATTGGGATTGCGGAAATAGAAACCGCCCTCCACTTCCTTCTCGGCGTAGTTGCCGAAAGCGTAAAACTGTTTACCTCCGCCCAGCTCTAGCCCCAGGTTGCCGAAAAGTTTCACGTCGCCGGAGACTTTGGGTTGCCCCCAGACCTGCGCCGGATTTTGCACGTCAGCGTAGCCGGCATCAATCAGCGCCTGCGCGCCGGTCAACTGTACACTGCGGTCGGTGGGTTCGGAGGAGCCGACCTCAAAGCTGAAGTTAGCGAAACCGTTGTCGGTAAACGGTAAACCGAAGTTGCCCGAAAACGTTGTTGACTCGCCGTCGCCTTCCGCGAATTCACCGTAGCGCGCTTCGAACACTGCACCCTCGGCGTCGTCTTTCAAAATAAAGTTCATGACGCCCGCAATCGCATCAGAACCGTACTGAGCGGCCGCGCCGTCGCGTAACACCTCGACCTGTTTTAGTGCGATCGCCGGGATTACCGAGATATCCGGCCCCTGCGCACCATCCGCCACGCCGTTACCTAACCAGTAAATAACGGCGGCGCGATGGCGGCGTTTGCCGTTGACCAGAACCAGGGTATGATCGGGCGCGAGGCCACGCAGATTGGCAGGCTTAACAATCGTTGCCGCATCGCTGATGGCTTGCGTGCCGACATTATAGGAAGGCACGACATTACGTAACAAAGTGCCAAGATCGGTCGCGCCCTGATTAACAAAGTCATCGCCGGTGACAACGTCAATCGGCACCGGTGAATCCGCAACCGAACGCGCGGAACGACGCGTGCCAGTGATCACGACTTCTTCCAGTTCAGTTTGTTCCTGTTGCGCGAGCGCGTGATTAGTGCCGACGGTGAGCGCTATTTGCGCGGAAATCGCCAGAGCAAGCGGGGTTGGAATGATAGTTTTCATGATCTTCCTCATATTGTTATTTGGCACAGCGATCGCCTGCTTCACCTGTAGCCAGCCGTGCTGCTACGGAAGTAGGACAAGCATTGCCGATGACACTTATAGAGCAAAGTTAAAGTAAACTAACAAGAGTTAAGCGCAACGGTCAAATGGTCGTTGAAAAAAAACACGATTAAGTTTGTATATTGAGCGCTTTGAGCGAATTTCATTCGGTTCAACTGTTGTGAGAGATTTTTTCGTCGCGGGGAAGTTGCAAGTTCTGCAATTGTTGCTTAGTCGATTGCCACTGCGATCGGCTGTTTCGCGCCGAGACCAGCCTGTTCGCGCACCAGTTTCGGCACAAGATAACCGGGTAACTGACGGCTCATCTCCGCGACCAGTTCGCTGGCAGCTTGGGAGTCACTCGCAAAATGCGCCGCGCCCTGCACAGGATCGAGCAGATGCAGGTAGTAAGGCAGCACGCCGCATTCGAACAAACGTAGACTTAATTCAACCAGGCTGCCAGCTTGCGTATTAACGCCAGCCAGCAAAACCGATTGGTTTAGCAGCGTGATACCGGCCTGAGTAACACTTTTTAACGCTTGCTGCACTGCGTCGCTCAACTCATTGGCATGGTTGCAATGCACCACCATAATGGCTTGCACGGGCAACCCGGCCAACATTTTTAACAGTTCTGCTGTTACCCGTTGCGGAATAACAATCGGCAAGCGGGTATGAATACGCAGCCGCCGAACGTGCGCGATAGTGCAAATTTCGTTGCACAAGCTGCTCAGGTATTCATCATCGAGCAACAGCGGATCGCCGCCGCTTAGTATGACTTCGCTTATGCTGCCATCGTTGCGAATATAGTCCAGCGCTTCCCGCCATTGGGCGCGTCCAAGCCGGTGTTCAGCATAATCAAACTCGCGCCGAAAACAGTACCGGCAATGCACCGCACACTCGCTGGCCGCTATCAGCAACACGCGGCCGTAGTATTTGTGCACAATACCTTTGGCCGGCGATTGTTGTTGTTCTTGCAAAGGGTCTGCAATAAACCCTGTGTGCTGCTGCAGCTCTTGTGCTTGCGGCAACACCTGGCGCAACAGCGGGTCATCCGGATTGCCTTTCTCCATGCATGCGGCAAAGCCCTGCGGCACGCGTAGTTGCCAAGTATTAGCAGCAGCACAGGAATGCTTGATAATCTCATTATCAAGCGCCAGAAACTCGCACAACTCTGATACCGATCGGAACGCTTGTTTTAGCTCATGCTGCCAAGTGGCGGTCTGCGCGCCGGTCATGGAACGCTGTATGATCGCGCCTTTACTCATGCCGCTACTTATGCAGTAAGTGTGCTGCGGTTGGTGAATCTAACTGATTCGTATTGCGGGTTGTTAAGCCAGATGTATATTGGCTGGAACTGAAAGGGGTCGCAGAGCGCGCTGCGCCACACGCTTTATTTCTGCGTGCGGCGCATCGTGCCTTACCGAATGTTGGAGCTGGCGAGAGGAGTCGAACCCCCGACCGGCTGATTACAAATCAGCTGCTCTACCAACTGAGCTACGCCAGCGTCGTAAAAAACGCTTTCTTCGCCATCCATGGCGCGACATCTAACTTTAAACAGACACCGGCCCAGGCTTCCTTGCCTGGGCGTTTACCTCGTGCGAAGCGGTGCTTCGCAAAAAGCGCTCGCTTCACCCAACTGAGCTACGCCAGCTTTGTGCTGTCTATCTCTAAACAGGCAGCGCATTCTATTCCAACTCGTTAGCCGAGGCAATCAGCTTGCAGTAATTCTGGCGCTGTTGCCACTTACCGAGTTCGCGCTGTAGTTTTTTCCATTGGCTGGATTCCAGCTTGCTGTATTCGTCGTCTTGCAACACAGCCCACCATTCTTCAGCGTTACGCACTACAGATTTGATTTTTACTGCGTAGCCATCCTCAATCCGCTCACGTTGTACTTTTCGGGCTGATCTCTCATCGGGGAAGAAGCCTAGTGATATGCCGTTTTCCAACTCGCCTTCACCAATGATGAAACTGTCGATTTGGCTGGATTGCAGTTCACGTAGTAACCGCAGCGCGGCTGAGCGTGACATTTGTGGTTCAATATATACCCAGTAATCGGGCGCTACCGGAGTGGTCAACGTCTTCAGTTGTAGCTCTACGTTTAGCGCCAACAATCGCCGCTGCAAGTTACGCGCACTGCTTTCGTCTTCGAACGGCCCTAGCATCCAGCAAGTGGCGGCAGAACTGTATTTCGAATCGGCGGCTTTGGGATTCTCTTCGAAGCCCGCAATGCTATCACCAGGCGGTGCTGTTACTAATTTCTCGACGCGCTGTTCCAGTAGTTGTTCTCTGAGCTCTGAAGCCTCTGGTGATATAAATAAACTCCAACCCGCATAAACGATATTCACCGCTAACAATATAAAAAAAAGAGCTTTCACTAATATTTGCCGACCGGATTAGAACGCAGCTAAGGTAGCGCGTATTGTAAACCGTCAAGCACGATATCAGGCGCTGCAATCACGGTCTCTCGTAATACAGTTTGTAATAATGGCGTAAGCAGCGCCGCATCGCCGCCACTGATCAGACATTGCACATTACTGCCTAATTGCTCTTCTGCATGGCGGAGCACTTCGTGAACGGCACCTACCAACATAAATTTGCTGCCATTTTGTACACAGCTTGCGGTGTCTTTACCTAACTGTAACGTATCAGTCTCGGCTTGTGCTGTGAACTTGATCTTAGCGGTATGCTGTCGCAGCGCTTTCTGCTGCAGGCGCATACCAGGCATGATCAGGCCGCCTAAATGCTTTCCAGCCGCAGAAATAACTTCAAACTTCAGCGCGGTGCCACAGTCGACAACGCATGTATTGCCAGGGTATTGGTTAAACGCCGCTAGCACCGCCAACCATCGATCAACGCCCATGCGCTCTGGCTCAAGGTAGCTATTACTGACGCCTGCACAAGTGGCGCTTGTTTGGGCAAACTGAATGACTAATTTGCGTGCTGCCGCCCACTTCTGCAGACGTTGATTAATCGTATCGTTGGCGACACTGGCTACCTTTATGCGTTCTACATTGGCGGCAATGAGCATATTGTCTAATTCTGCATCGAGCGGTAATTGCACTGCGCTATGCGGCCAATCGCCGCGGCTGATAGATTTGCCAGCGGCATCGACTACGCGCCACTTCGCGCGTGTATTACCAATGTCCATTTCAAGTACATGCATCATGGTTGCGCGCGCAAGCTGACTTCGCCGCCGTGAAATAGGCGCAATCCGGCTTCTGTATCGAGTCGCAATGCACCGTCTGCGGCAGCTCCCCTGGCAACGCCGACGACCGCATCGGAGCCAATCTGCACCGAAACCGCCGCGTCTTGCAATGCATCCAGCGCGTTCCAGCGCTTGGCATAGGTCGCAAATCCTGTTGTGGGGTAGTCACTGAGTAACTGCAATATTGCACCAGTGAGTGCCGCGGCGATTTCATTGCGGCCAGGAACGGCATCAATAGTGCTTTTGAGATCAACCCATTGCTGGTCGATGTCCTTTGCTGCACGCGGCGGCATATTTACGTTTATACCAATACCAACGACTACATGGCAGTCGCCGGCGGCATCACCCTGCATCTCTACTAAAATACCGCCCAGTTTTTTCCGTTCGAACATGATGTCGTTTGGCCATTTGAGCGTCAGACCGTTCACTCCTAATGCAGCCAGGGCTTCAACCAGTATGACACCCACGGCCAGACTCAAACCACCAAGCTGGCCGGCACCACCGCTGATCTTCCACAACGCCGAAAGATAGATGTTGCTGCCAAACGGACTGACCCAGCTGCGACCGCGACGACCACGCCCCGACGTTTGCTGCTCAGCTAACCAAACGCTGCCTGACGTGGCGTGATCAATGCCACGCATAGCCATCGCATTAGTAGAGTCGATCACCGTTTCGACGAACAGATTGGCTAGCAACGTTTTCTGCTCTGCATTCAGCCGATTGACTATTTCTACCTTGTTCAATAATTCTATAGGTGCTCTCAAACGGTAGCCTCGGCCTTTCTCTTTGCAAATATCGACACCTTGCGACTCCAGCTTTTGTATATGCTTCCAGATTGCAGCGCGACTTACACCCAGCAAATTGCTTAACTTTTGACCAGAATGGGTGTTACCATCTGCCAGTATTTGTAAAACCTGAAAACGAGACGTCATAGCAGAGGAAGTAATATAGTTTTGTGGGTATTCTATAGCAGAAAAGTGACAGCGTGACACGCTGGTCAACTTACTACTCTACCACCGCTAAAAATCGTACACGGCTGGTTCATTTCAGGCGCGACCATCGCATCGACTAGATGTTTCAATCACTGTTATTCCCGAAGAAATGTTAAAAAACGAGAGGCATTTTATGAACAATCGCAGCGGCTCTGGCCGAAAGTTATCTATTCTCGGCGTCATCGCCACCTTGCTAACCGCTTGTGGCGGCGGAGGTGGCAGCAGCAACGATGCTCCACCGCAGCAAGTCGTTGACACGCAGGCACCAACAGCAAAAATCAATTTTCCAACAGCGCAAGCGCTGACTACTGCCGACACTATTACGGTGACCGGTACCGCGACTGACGCGCAGAGCAATGTGATTTCCAGCGTGACGGTAAACGGTGTAGACGCAACATCCGAGAATGCTTTCGCAAACTGGAGAGCGGTCGTACCGTTAACGGCAGGCAGTAACACTATCACCGTGGCGACGGCTGATGACCAAGGTAATAGCGAACCAAGTGCAGTTAGTATTGAGATGCGAAACGAAGTGGCGCTGCTAAACCCAAGTGATGTGGAGATCGACTCGACCGGCAATCGTGCACTGCTGGTAGACAGCGCGTTGCGAGCGATAGTCGCCGTTGATCTCACTAGCGGTTTGCGCAGCATACTATCAGACGATGCTACCGGAACGGGCAGCCCCTTTAGTGCACCAAGCAGCGTCGCTCTAGATAGCGACCGTGCTCTGATCGCTGACGGCTCCCAGATAATTGCGGTTGATCTTACTAATGGCAACCGAAGTGAACTCGCTACCGTGACGGACACAGCGATAGCACAGGATATAGCTGTAGATGAGAATAACGGCGGCCGCTTGCTAATCGCTACTTTCCTCCCAGGCACGGCTTCAACCACTGATATTTATAAGCTTCAAACCGCACCGTCGACAGGAGGCCCGGCTACGGATTTCTCACCGGCAGTCACGTTTACGGCTGATAGCAGCATTGTTGTTGACAATAATCGTGTGCTGGTAGCATCCACTGACGGGACTATAGTCGCCGTGGAGCTTTCAAGTGGAACTGTCAGTACGATCGCAAGTGCTACCGAGGGTACGGGTGTTGCTTTGGTGGCTCCATTTGATATCTCGTTGAGCGCTGATGGCAGCAAGGCCTTGATAGCCGACGCAGGCGCAGCCCCGCCAGCAATCGTCGCTATTGATTTGTCCACGGGGGTTAGAACAATAGCTTCGGACTCAAATACCGGCACTGGTGGCGACATTCTCTTACCTGAGGCGATCGCAACGGATGTCGCCTCGAATCGAAGCATCGTCGTAGACCCAATACTAAATGCATTAGTGACAGTCGAAGAAAATGGCGATCGTGACATATTAACCAGTGCCGATGTCGCAAACGGCGCGGCATTCAACGGACCAATTAACATTGAATATGATGCGACCAATGATCGTATGCTTGTCACTGACTTCAACACCTCTGTTCTAAGTGCAACTGCTATATATACAGTAAATCTCGATAATGGCGAACGTAGCATTTTGAGCGGCGCAGGAACCGGGTCAGGCCCGGAGTTTCTATCGCTCGTTAATCTTACTGTCGGCGACAGCCAGGTATTCGTAACGGATATTGACGCTACCTCAATATTCTCAGTGGATCTCTCCACTGGCAACCGCACGCCGTTAGCTACCAGTTTCGGCGATAGCAGATCGCCCTTGGGTATTGGCCTCGATAGCACTAACAACACACTGTATGTATCAGTCATCGTGGCTGACCAGGCTGCCGCGCCGATCAGCAGTGAACTATTTTCACTTGCTACGACCGGTACGACTGCTACTCAATTTCCCCTAAGTGGCAGTAGCTTGCGGTTTGCGCAAAATTTGGAGGTGGATAGCGATACGGGCACGGCATTTGTCGTTGACTCAAAAATTGTCGCCACAGATACCACAGCAGATCAAATCTTAGCCGTCACGCTGGCCGGTGGCGCTGCGTCTAGCCTGGGATCTATTGAAGGCAACGTGACACCACAAGAAAATGAGCTTCCAACTCAAGACATCGCACTTATGGGTAATGAGATTGTGGTAGTAGACTCGTTTCAGGGTGCCATGTTCGCTATTGATCGCGATAGCAATACACGACGCGATATATCCAGCAGCACGATCGGCAACGGAGTCGCTTTGCAGGGGCCTACTGGAGTCAGCTACGTTAGCAGTCGAGATATCTTGCTCGTATCCGACAGGTCTTCTTTCGCAATTTTTGCTGTTGAACCAATCAGTGGCGATAGAGTTATCATATCTAGATAAACCTCAAGAGCACTACAAAAAAGCCCCGCTCACTATGTGAGCGGGGCTTTTTTTATGCGGCGCTGATTGAGTCTTATCAAGAATCTTCAGCTCTATTCAGCTCCATCAGTCTTATTAAACGCGTTCAGCAAGATTGTGAACATGCAGCTCGAACAATCAAGGACGTCATGCTGTACATGCTGTACATGCTGTATAAGCTCGGTTGAAGGTCTTAGACGCAACAACGCAACAACAACCCTATAGAAGCACAAGCAGGCTGACGCGGGTGGATATTTGTGCGTTACGTACATCACGTATTTCCCGTACGCATTCCCTACTAGTGAACCATAAAAAAACCCGAGGTTCAAAAGAACCTCGGGGCTAATTTAAAAGCCTGACAATGACCTACTCTCACATAGGGAAACCCTACACTACCATCGGCGAGGCATCGTTTCACTTCTGAGTTCGGGA
>RCMY010003875.1_pt1 | contig 13110 bp, 11 predicted proteins | sample 2041341 | NCBI WGS metagenome assembly RCMY01 (sample SAMN09708234, study PRJNA481090) | Marine sediment metagenome, whole genome shotgun sequencing project. | reverse complement strand
CCGCCGAGCGGGCGTAGCTCAGGGGTAGAGCACAACCTTGCCAAGGTTGGGGTCGAGAGTTCGAATCTCTTCGCCCGCTCCAGTTTTTCTGGAAATAAGTGACAATCCGGCGGATTGTCATTCGGAAAATTCCCGAAGCGCAAGCGAGGGTGACTTGCCTACATTTCCAAAAGCACACACGGCTCAAGAGTTTCCTTTCGACGCATTTTCCCAATTTTTCTTGATGAGAAGTGAGATATTAGCGCGTCCCGAAGCCGCCGCTGGCGCGATGGCGGCATCATCCCGAAAGCGGACGTTAGCTGATCACTACTGAGATGACCGCAACTGGGTGGGGAGCGGAGGGTCTGCTTTGAGGTTGCGAAGGGGCGGTAGCAGGCGCAGGCGCGATAATTGTTTGTCGACAACTATGCGCCGAATGCCGGTCATTAGAAACCAGCTTGGAGAATCCGCAAAACGGTCAATCAATACCCGTCCAATTTCACTTTTTGGTGAGGCTCGGACGTTCAAGTAATCAAGTAGCGAAGATCAAATGCAAGAGGTCTCCAGCGACATAGGCCAGAATTGCAGCTACTCCGCCCATTACTAAAGTCTGTAGTCCAGACCGAACAGGGGATATACCGACCACCCCGCCTTTTCCCATTCCCAAGGTGAAAAACGTCGCGGCACCGAGGCTGGCACTGGCAAAGAACATTGCGTTGAAATCGCCGATCCCGATAAGGAATGGTAGTAGCGGAATGGCTCCGCAAATCGAGAAGGCGACGAAAGTCGTAAGTCCTGCCCTCAACGGGCGTGTTGATACATCGCTCAACCGGAGCTCTTCGGCCATCATAGTATTGATCCAGACCTCTCTATCGGCGGTAATAACCTCGACGATCTCGTTCAAGCTAGCGCCTTCGAACCCCTTTCGCGCGAATATCTCGCGAATTTCCTCGCGCTCGCCTTCGGGGAAGACATCGATCTGCCATTGTTCATCTGCGCGGCTTTGTCGGACCTCCTCTTGACGCGTGCGGGTTCCGAGATAATTGCTCACGGCCATGCTAAAACCGTCAGCGATAAGGTTTGCTATACCGAGGATAATGACGATTGTAGAGGCTAGCTGGCCGCCCGCACTACCAGCCACGACAGCAAATGTCGTGACGACCCCGTCAACGCCACCAAGCATGAAATCCCCCAAGGGGCTTTCACCCCGAGGATTATCCAAGCGGTTGCGGATTCGATGAGGAGCGTGTTCGCCGTGCAGATCTCGGGATGGGCGCGCCATTCTACTTAGTTGCGCACGACCAGAACTGAGTAATTTGCAAACATAGTCGGCCTCCTTCTTCGCCTATCTGGCACAACGTTAGCATTTTATGAAGCCGGTAGGCCGCAAGTGTGTGGATTGTGGGCCAAACAGTCATCGGCGATCATCCGCAACAGTAGAACCTGATTCAGTGCATCATACTGCAAAGAAACATCAACTGAGGCCGATCAGCGGAGACTTTCGCAATTGGAATACTCGAATCAAAATAGTCCGGGAGCTGTACGTAATTTGGCGACCGCATTCGTAAAATGTGGCGTAGTTCGGTACACAGGTACTAAGGCTGCGTTTTAGGCTTTACGAGACGAGGGAAAATTTGGTGACACAGGTAAGTCAAGGGATCGATGAACCACCAAGTGATAAACGCCCTACCCTTCGCCGCGCGCTGACGCTGCCCCTGCTCACTCTGTATGGTCTCGGCGTGACTATCGGCGCCGGGATCTATGTACTCGTTGGCGCTACAGCGGCAGAAGCTGGAGTTTATGCTCCGATATCGTTCCTAGTCGCTGCAGTGGTAGCAGCATTCACAGCCTTCTCATATGCGGAACTGGCAACTCGATTCCCGGTCAGCGCGGGCGAAGCAGCCTATGTTGAGGCCGGGTTTGGCGCAGCTTGGCTGACGATTGCGGTTGGTCTTCTCGTCGCACTATCAGGGGTCGTTTCTGCCTCGGCAATTGCGATCGGCGCAGCCTCCTACCTTACCGGCATTATCGGCTTGCCAGCACCCGCTTTAATGATTGGTTTGGTTCTTGCCATGGGCCTCGTGGCCGCTTGGGGCATTGCGCAGTCCGTTATAGTCGCCGCGGTCGTTACCATAATCGAGATTGGTGGATTGTTCATGGTAATTGCTTGGGGCTTTGGCAGCGCCTCCGAAACAGCTGTGGCGCTGCAAGACCTAATCCCCCCGCTTGGGGGCGGGCATTGGGTCGGCATCGGCGCGGCATCGCTTCTTGCTTTCTTTGCCTTTGTCGGTTTCGAGGACATGGCCAATGTTGCTGAAGAAGTGAAAGACCCGACGCGCACGTTTCCCAAGGCCATTATCCTGACAGTGATAATTGCGGCGCTACTCTACATGGCCACCACAACCGCAGTTATACTCGTCGTTCCCCTGACGGACTTGACAGGAAGTGCCGCGCCTCTCGCATTGGTCTTTGCAAATGCGCCGCAAGTTGTGCGCGACGCCTTTGCTGCTATCGCGGTTGTTGCAACGATCAATGGTATCCTGATTCAGATAATCATGGCTTCGCGGGTTTTCTTTGGGCTTGCAAACAAAGGGTACCTACCGCGCTGGCTTGCCCAAGTTTCTGAGCGCACGCAAACGCCTATAGCTGCGACAGCGCTTGTCGTCATCGTCATCGTGATTCTAACCCAAGCGTTTCCGATCGAGGCACTGGCCGAAAAGACATCTCAAATCGTGCTCGTTGTGTTTGTGCTGGTGAACCTTGCTCTGCTGCGAGTGAAGCGTCAGGTCTCTGTGCAGTCGCAGCCCCACTTCACAGTACCATGGGCAGTCCCCATCCTCGGCGCAATGACAAGTTTGGCACTTCTGACGACGGCGCTCTTGTAAAACGACCGCTTCGGGCGCGTTTGCGGAAGAGCAGCATTGCGTCCCCAATGCCCGCTTTTGGCTCATAGCGTACGCATTAGCCGGGCATTACGTAATCGGTGCAACAATCCCCAATCGAATTGTCCTCCAGAGCCTAACCCTCCCGCGCCCTCAATATCCCCGTCACCAGTTCCAGATCATCCGGCTTGTCCACATCAATCGCGGCTTCGGCTATCGGCAATATGATTGGTTCGGCCCTGAGACCCATTCCCCGGCCTGCCTGTGCCATTGCCTCCTTGAAGCCGATCGTGCGGGTGAGCGCGCGAAACAATAGCCAGGGGCCGAAATGGGCGAAGATTTTCCAGCCTTTCTTGCGATCCCTCTCTACCGCAGACCAGAATGCGACCGCCGGTTTGGCCGCTGCATTGTGCAGAGCGAAGAGATTGGCGCCGCTATAGGCTCCACCGCGAAATTTCAGCCAGGTGCGGCGGGCGTCGGGATAAGCGGCCAGCATCGTCTGGCGCTCGACCACGGCGACCGCGACATCCTGTCCGTTGTGCCGCTGAAAGAAACAATCGAGGATTTCCTTGGTCAGCAGCGCATTGTCAGCCGTAGTCACCAGAACCGGCCAGGGCGCAATAGCGGTGCCGATGATATTGTGGATGCTGGTCGCGATGCCGTCGTTGGAGGGGACAAAGGCGATGCCGTCTTGCGTCACCAGATCAGGGCTCAGGCCCGACTTCAACTCCGCGGGCGACTGGGCCATGACGACGATCTTGCCGATATCGGGCGACGCGAGCAAAGCGCGTGCTACCCGCTCTAACATGGTCTGCCCATTGATCGGGATCAGCGCTTTATGGGTGACATTGCAATAAGCGGCCATCGGGTCGCCTTCGGGACGCTGGCCAGCCAATATAATTGCCGTCCACTGCGATTTCTCGCAGGTGTGGGGATTGCTGGTGGAAATATCGGGTTCACTGATAGGGGGCACGGGCGTCCTTGTAATTTTCGATCGCTGCCCGCGACTACGGGAGTTCACACAACTTGTTAGCCACCACGCCCGCTTTTGCAAGGCGGGCCTTGGAAACAGCCTTTCCCGCCCGGTCGGGAGCAATGCCCTGACCGAGACGCCGTAGACTTTCACGAAAAACCTGTCCAAGGACAAGGGGTGGCGGACTGGTTCCGCCAATGGCTTGAGCGCAAATGAGGTCGGACATCCGATGGAAATGAAATGAAGTCCGGTCCATCGATCGATCCGCAGCGCATCGGCTTTCTGTTCAATCATGACGAATTGCATCAGGTCGCCCATACCGCGCCGATCATCTCCGCGCTGCAGCGTCAGGTTCCGTCCGCGCGGGTCGAAGTCATTACATCCAGCGACCGGCAGGCCGAGGCGGTCAGGCAGTTTCTTGATCCTGCCTTGCCGACGCCAGCTTTCTGGTCGATCCGGCCCAATCGCTGGAGCCGGCTGGCCGAGAAGATGATCGGGAAAATGGTCCCGCTCAACCGGCTAAGCAGCCTCAAGCGGAGCACTGAATTGTTTCGCCATTTCGACGCGCTGGTGGTGCCGGAAACGACGACCACCTTTCTCAAGAAAAACAGCAAGTCGGAGCGGCCGAAGCTGATCTTCTTTCCCCATGGGGCTGGCGATCGTTCGATCGGCTTCTCGCCGGAGATCCGGTTGTTCGACTATGTGCTGCTGCCCGGCGAGAAAACCCGCGACCGCATGCTGGACGCCGGGGTAATCCGCCCCGACAATCACCGGATCGTCGGCTATCCGAAGTTCGAGGCTTTTGCCGGACGTCCGCCGGTCAAGCTGTTCGACAATGACAAACCTACCGTGCTCTACAATCCGCATTTCGATCCCATGCTTTCGTCATGGTTCTGCTTCGGTGAGCAGATTCTCGACTATTTCGCGGGTCAGAATGTCTATAATCTGATCTTCGCGCCTCATGTGATGCTGTTTCAGCGCAAGCTATTGGCTTCCGTCGAGCATCGCATGCTCCGCTTCCGCCAGCGGATCGACCCGCGTTTTGCCGCGCTAGATCATATCCATATCGACACCGGTAGCAGCCGAAGCGTCGACATGACCTATACCGCCGCAGCCGATATCTACCTCGGCGACGTGAGCAGCCAGATTTACGAATTTATTCGAAAGCCCCGTCCGGCAATCTTCCTCAATTCTCACGGTGCCGAGTGGCAGGGCAATGCCAATTACGAACATTGGACCTTCGGTCCGGTGCTCGATGATCTTTCCGGTCTCGGGGCGGCGCTGGAGGCGGTCTCGCCATTATCGGACGCCTATCGGCAGGCGCAGACCCGGGCTTTTGCTTATTCCTTCGATATCGATGACCGCGAACCTCCGGCAAAGCGTGCAGCCGCCGCGATCGCTGAATTCATGGACCTTCCTCAGTAGACCCAACGGGACGCTTTAAAAGTCGACCGCAATACCCTTGCGCTCCCAGTCGCCATAGCGGGTCGGGCCTTTTTCCGAGGTAATTTCCGCCGCTTTGTCCAGCGGATCGGGCTCCGGCACCGGCTTGTTCGCGGAAAGATGCGCGGGCGCCTTTACATGGGCTGGCCGCTCACCGGCTTTTCTATCGCTATCGGTCATATTTTCACCTGTCCGCCAATTTGAATCGCCCCGCCTCAGACCCTATATTGAGGTTAGAACGACGATTATCAAGCGAGGGCAGGCGATGAATTTCATGAAAACAACCATGTTGCTGGCGGCGCTGACCGCATTGTTCATGGTCTTGGGCTATTCGCTGGGCGGTAGCGGTGGCGCGATTATCGCCCTGATCGTCGCGGCAGGCATGAACCTGTTCACTTACTGGAACGCCGACAAGATTGTGCTCAAGATGCACAATGCGGTGGAGGTGGACGCCTCCAGCCATCCTGAATTCTACAATATGGTCAAAAATCTCGCGCAACGCGCCCAGCTGCCGATGCCAAAAGTCTATATCGTCGACCAGGCCCAGCCGAACGCTTTTGCTACCGGCCGCGATCCCGAACATTCGGCGGTTGCGGCAACCACCGGTCTGCTCAACATGCTCAGCCACGACGAGATCGAAGGGGTGATGGCGCACGAACTCGGCCATGTGAAAAACCGTGATACGCTCATCATGACGATGGTCGCTACGATTGCCGGTGCGGTGTCGATGCTCGCCAATTTCGGCATGTTCTTCCGCAGCAATCGCGGCATCGCCGGGATCATGGCGGTGCTGATCGCGCCCTTTGCCGCAATGATCGTGCAAATGGCAATCAGCCGCACCCGCGAATTCGGCGCCGATGCCGCTGCCGCGCAGATTAGCGGCAAACCTTTGTCGCTGGCCTCTGCGCTTGGCAAGATTTCCGGTGAAGCCGCCCGCATCCCCAACCCGGTTGCCGAACGCAATCCGGCGGCGGCGCAGCTCTATATCGTGCCTGCCGGTGTCCGCCAGATGTTCTCGACCCACCCCGCGACCGAAGACCGGATTGCGGCTCTGCAGGAAATAGCGCGAGGCGGTGGCTCGGGCGGCTGGTCGAGCCGGCCCGATGAACTAGGCGACATGACCCGTCTGCGCAAACCGAGCGCGCTGGATCCGACACGTCTGGGTTAGTTCAATGGTCACCCGCGCTAGTTGATCAGCATCCGGAATTTGAGGGTGAAGCTTGGATTGCTGGACTGTACGCGCATAACGCCCTTGGGGTTGACGCAAATATAAGTGATGTTCGGATCATAGCCGATGGTGGGCGCGTAGTTGCAGTCGCTAAAACTCACCGGTGGCGCCACCGCATCGGAATATCTCACGTCTCTGGCATAATCAAAATCCAGTGACGTACCGGTCTGCTGAAAAACCAGCGGATCAACGGTTGCAGCACCCGAACCGTCAAAATCATCATGAAAGAAAGTGAGATTGTCAGGGAGCTGATCAAAAATGATCACGCTGTCGATATCCATACCCTCACCGCCGGTATTTATGACCTGCACGCTATATTCCATATCTTCGCCGGGAATGGAAAAGCCGCTGGAACCAGCGCGGCTAAAAACTGTCGAGCTTTTATTGACCGAGAAACTCGGGCGAGCAATATCGAAGCCAAAGTCATTGTCAGTAGAGTTGCTGCTGCTGGTCAGATTGACCGGCAAGACTTCTGCGGTGCCCGGCACACTGCTTGATGGAAGATCAGGATCGTCGATGGTCACCCTGAGTTCGTAATTGGCATTTGGCGGCACATTTATAAACTCGAAACTACCGTCAGCGGTGGTGTCGGTTTGACCGACATAAATGTCATTGGCTGGATCGCTGTCGCCCTGGGTATCATAAAGCGCAACGCCAATGGATGCCAAGCCGGCTTCCCGCGCTGCCTGATGGACATTGTCCCGGTCCACGTCAGAATAGATGTTACCGCTTATGTCGCTTCCCGAAATCGCGCAGAACTTCATTTCGACATTGTCCAGATAGAAATCTCGTCCACTTGGGCCGGTTTCCAGCGACCTGAGAGCGATCAAAATGGTGGTTCGGTTCCCGGAATTAAAAACAAACGAATATTTCTTCCACTCAAGCGCCGAAGAAAAGGCCAAAAGCGGGCCAGTGTTGAGAGACACGATCCCGTCGATCTCGAAATTGATATCATTTGGAGCGCCGTTGGGTTCGCTGTTGGCTGCCCAGAAAGAAAGCTCGTAATTCTGGTTCGGACTTACATCCAGCGCGGTAAAGTTGATTACCGGTGTGTCGATGTTGGGATCGGACGCGAAAAAGCGGCCGGTAGCGCCATAAACGGGATCCGTTATATTGGGATGTTGATACGTATTTCTCGGGTTAACCGGATTGGCAATATAGCCATAAGCACCGTGGAAAAAGCTGTAGAAATTCGCAAAAACCCCGGCTTCTATCTGACCGGGGTAGGGATTGGAGCTCGGAGACTGGTCTGCTGCTCCGCTTTCGGTGCCGAAAGTACCATTGTCAAAATCCGTCAATATGTTGCCGCCAACCAGCGCTCCGCTCTGTGCGGAACAAGATGTCGAGCTGGTTGTGTTGATTGTCTGTGCAGCTTGGGCGGTTGGCGGGAACAATGTCCAAAATGCCATAGCCAGTAGCACCGTTTTCACGGTCAATCTGGCTTTCCGCAAAGTTGTTTGGGCGGCGGAATTCAAATGCTGCATGCCTTAATTAACGTCAACTTGCAGTTCTGATTAAGAGAGCAACGCTGATTGGTGAAATAGAGGCTGGACCATGGAGGCGGGCAAGCTGTTGATCAAACGCAACTAGATTCATTTTGGGTGTAATAACTGTCCGATCCACCGCTGATTGGCTGTGGATCGCGCTCCAGGCGATGGGTGGGATCACCGCTGGATTGCCAATGACGTTAAGGTGTGAAGACAGTCTCACTGGTTTCCGCCGGCTGCGATTCAGTGGATCCAGTATGAAAGGACCCGAACCGGCCCACAGAATAGGCCCCTGCATTCCCCACCGAGCGCCCAAAAAAAAGGGCTGGATCAACTCCAGCCCGATTCATTTACTCATGGCGGCGCGGCAAAAAATATTCGCTGCCGTGCCTTTTGGTTTGCTTGCGCTGGATTACCCGGCAGCGAGCATCTCGTCATAGACAGCGCAAGCTTCGGTCATTCCAAAGCTTCCGTCAGCAGCGCCCTTCTGCATTTTTTCCTGAACTTCCTGCATCTTGCTGGTCATTTCCTGCATCGCTTTTGGATCGCTGGCCAAGCCTTGCATCTTTTCGCCAAGCGCCGTTGCTTTGGCCATCATGGCGTCTTGGGTACATGGCTCCGCAGTCGCAGCCTCTGCAGCTTCTTCCGTTGCAGCGGTTTCCGATGTCTCATTGCTGGTACCGCAAGCACTGAGCGCAAAGGCGCTCGCAAAAACTGTCAAGGTTGCAATCGATTTTTTCATAGTTGATTCCCGTTATTTTTATTGAATGCCGCCTTTGCTGGCAATGCGCCATGATCCGGCAGCGGACGTAGTATTTTTCACTGATTGTGCATCGGCGAAATCCCGGATTGATCCATCAATATTCCTTGCCGATAGCTTTCTCGCGTCACGATCACGGCGCGGTACAAGGCAGTGGCGGTAGGCGAAATAGTCATCCTTGAAGGACCTTGGATCAATCCAGATTTCGACCTAGCGTAACTCTTGAACGCACGAGTGATGTAAATCACAACGCGGCGGGCAAGGGGGATTACGGGGCGCCGTGCCGGATCGAAGCGATCGCGGCGAATGCTGGCCGCTAGCTTCCATATCCCCGATTTCGGTTTTTTAACCCGACCGGCCTCCATCCAAAAGCTTGATTGAAACGCGGGAGGGTCTATGCGGTGCGGCAGCGCGAACCATCCCGGTTCTCCATGCCCAGCCAGTGCGGAATCGAAAAATGAACCAACCCAATAACGCTATCCCCGGCCTCGCAACGCGCCAGGCGGCCATTCGCTTGCTCGACGCAGTTTGCCGGCGCGGCGAGACGCTGGATCAGGCGATGTCCGCTGCAACTGGAAAATTGTCTAATCCGTCGGACAAGTCGCTGGCCCACAATATTGCCGCCAATGTCCTGCGCTGGATGACCGCGCTCGATGCGATGATCGACAGCGCGACCCGCAACCGGCTCGCCGATGATGCCAAGCCGCGGATGGCGCTTCGTATTGCGCTGGCGCAGGTTCTGATCCTGGACACGCCGCAGCATGCCGCGATTTCCACCGCGCTTCCGCTGGTCCACGGTGGCCCGCGCCGGCTGGTCCATGGCGTGTTCTCGACCGTCATGCGCGGTGTCGAATCGGGTGCTTTGAAATTGCCCGAATTTCCGGAAATTCCGGGCGAAACGCTGGATCGCTGGACCAGCAACTGGGGCGAGGAAGTCGCCAATGCAGCGAGCCATGCCTGGGCCAAGCCGGCACCGCTCGACCTCAGCTTCCAGACCGATGATGCGGGCACTTTGGAGGGCACGAAGCTCGCCCCGAAACATCTCAGGATGCTTCCAAGTCTTCCAGTAACCGAACTAGCCGGCTTTGATGATGGCGCGTTCTGGGTACAAGATCTGGCCGCTTCGATCCCCGCGCGCCTGTTCGGCGAAGGCGAGGGCCGGACGATATTCGATCTCTGCGCTGCCCCTGGCGGCAAGACCATGCAACTGGCCAGTGCTGGCTGGAAAGTGGTCTCGGTCGATAATAATCCCAAAAGAATGGAGCGCTTTCAGGACAATCTCAAACGCACCAAATTGCAGGCCGACGAAGTAATCGCCGACCTGATGCAGTGGGAACCCTCGGAACCCGCCGATGCGGTCCTGCTCGACGCGCCATGCAGCGCCACCGGCATTTACCGCCGTCATCCGGATGTTCTTCATTGTATCGGTTCGCGGCAGATTGCCGACCGGGTCGAAACCCAGCGCGCCTTGCTCGACCGCACCGCTCCCTGGGTCAAGCCCGGCGGTATATTGGTCTATGCCGTCTGCTCGCTCGAGCCCGAGGAAGGTGAAGAGCAGATCGAGGCGTTTCTCGAGCGCCACGACCAGTTCGCGATCGATCCGGTCACCTCCGAAGAACTTCCGGAGCATATATTGCCCAGCGAATCCGGCTGCGTTCGCACGCTGCCGACCACGCTTGCGGAACAGGGCCATGTCGACGGATTCTTCATCGCGCGTCTGCGCCGGAAAGCTTGATTTTCTACATATTGTGAACCTGTCCCCAATCTGTCCACAAGGGACTGTGCAAAGGTCCGAAACGCGCCTTGCTTGCAACGGCCAAAAATTATAGAGGCTGGCGCAGTTTAAGGAAGAGCCATGTCCGACATCCGTATTGCCCCATCCATCCTGTCTGCCGATTTTGCCCGCCTGGGTGAAGAGGTCCGGGCCATCGACAAAGCCGGTTGCGACTGGATCCATGTCGACGTGATGGATGGCCATTTCGTCCCGAATATCACCATCGGACCGGCGGTGGTAAAAGCGCTGCGTCCGCACAGCGCCAAGCCATTCGATGTCCATCTGATGATATCGCCGGTCGATCAATATCTCGAAGCTTTTGCAGAAGCAGGCGCGGATATCATTTCCTTCCACCCGGAAGCCGGCGCGCATCCGCACCGGACGGTGCAGACCATCCATGCGCTCGGCAAACAGGCCGGTCTGGTACTCAATCCGGCGACTCCGCTCGATATCCTCGATTATCTGATCGACGATCTCGACCTCATTCTGGTGATGAGCGTTAACCCGGGCTTTGGCGGGCAGAGCTTCATCGACAGCCAGCTGCGCAAGATCGAAGCGATCCGCAAACGGATCACCGCGACCGGCAAGGATATCAAGCTGGAAGTCGACGGCGGTATCGATCTCAATACCGCGCCCAAGGCCATTGCTGCTGGCGCCGATACACTGGTCGCCGGGACCGCCACTTTCCGGGGTGGCCCGAATCAATATGCGGCCAATATCAGCGGCCTGAGGGGTGAATGACCACCGGCGGGTCTGACCGGCTTGATCTGGGCGATGGCCACCCGGACGAGCCAGCGACCCACGACGAAAATGCTGCTGCCGGCGAAGGTCGCAGTCTGACTCTGCGCCACGACCGCGATCGCGGTCAGTCGCTCGCCGAACAGGCAACCATGCTCTACTACCGGATGACCTGGCGGATGCCGATGCACCGGCTGCGGCTGTCCGGCAAATTGCCCTTGCGCCTGCTCGCCGTGCCGGTTGACCCAGTCGACGGAGACCGGGTCCAGGGCATGGCGGTCCGCGCCGGATATTTCCTGTTCCGCGGGCTCAAGAAGAAACACGAGAATATCGATTTCGCCGAGCTCAAGCTGCCACCGCAGTTTGAAGATTATGTCCACCGCTTCCAGTGGCTGCGCGATCTCGACACGGCGGCGTCGCGCGATCAGGCGGTGCCGGTCGCGGAAGCGTTGATGAACCAGTGGCTCGACGCCAATGGCGGAGTCATCCGTCAGCCCGCATGGCGACCCGACAATTGCGCCTGGCGACTGTTGATCTGGGCCAGCCATGCACCGTTGATTCTGTCCTCCAAAGACCTGATCTACCGCTCCAAATTGCTCAACAATATCGCCCGCACCGCCCGGCATCTCGACCGGACTGCCGACAAAGCCCATAGCAGCCTAGGTCGGCTAGTGGCTTGGAGTGGTGTGGTTGCAGCCTCTTTGTTGCTGCCCGAAGGCCGCGTGCGCCAGATCGTCGGCGAAGCGGGTCTGGAAAAAGCGATGGGCGAATTCTTCTTTGCCGATGGCGGCACGGTTTCGCGTTCACCGCTCAACCAGATGGAATCGGTAATTCTGCTGTCGATGCTCAAGCAGGTCTATATCGCGCGCAAGGAAGACCCCCCGGTATTTCTCCAGGAAGCCCTCAACAAGGCGGTTCCGCCGTTGACCGCGCTCACCCATTTCGATGGGTCGTTGGGCAATTGGCAGGGCAGCGGCGCGACATCGGCGGAACAGATAGCGCAGGTTGTCGAAGCCAGCGGCGTCCGCGCCAGACCGCTGCGCCAGGCGCGCGAATGGGGTTATCAGCGAGTGTCATCCGGGCGCTCGGTGCTGATCCTTGATGCTGCACCGCCGCCGATCGCGCGGATGGCAGTGGCCGGTTGCGCATCGACACTGGCTTTTGAATTTTCCCACGGCGATTGCCGGATCATCGGCAATTGCGGAGGAGCAGGGCTGGTTGGCGCGACAATCCCGGCGGCGCTGGCGCGGGGCCTGCGGACCACCGCGGCGCACAGCACGCTTTGCATCGCCGATAGCAACAGCACGTCGATCCTGGCCGATGGCAAGCTCGGGCGCGGCGTCAGCGAAGTCGAGCTGTTCCGCCGTGATGTTGAAAATGCGACCCGGCTCGAAGCGAGCCATGACGGCTATGCACGGCGCTTTGGTCTGATCCACAAGCGCCTATTGCTGTCACGCTCGGACGGTCTCGAACTGCGCGGCGAGGATATGCTGATCCCCGACGGTAAAAAGCGTCGGCGGCGCAAGGATGATATCGCCTATGCGTTGCGCTTCCATCTCGGACCGGATATTGAAAGCGACCTTATCTCCGAAGGCAAAGGCGTGTTACTGCGCCTGAAAGACGGAAATTTGTGGCAATTCCGCTCGACGAGCGGAGAAATTCAATTGGAAGAAAGCCTCTGGGTTGACGGCATGGGCATAGGCCATGAAGTCCGGCAGATGGTGATCAGCGGAGCAGTGGGCAGGGGCGGTGGCGCTACCGGCTGGCTGCTCAAACATATGGGGTAGAAATGACGGAAAATATCAAAATCAAACGCGCGCTTTTGTCGGTTTCGGACAAGAGCGGC
>RCMY010003874.1_pt1 | contig 13111 bp, 10 predicted proteins | sample 2041341 | NCBI WGS metagenome assembly RCMY01 (sample SAMN09708234, study PRJNA481090) | Marine sediment metagenome, whole genome shotgun sequencing project. | reverse complement strand
GTTAATGCGGCTTAAGAAACAAGTACCTGCAAAAGCCGAACCCGATACCCTATGCCTAAAATCGTATAGCGACTTTCAGTATATCAATACCAACGATATTCTTTACTTGCAAGCCGATAACAATGCGACGGAGTTCATAATGAAAGACGGCACCATAAACAACGCGTTCAAAACCTTAAAGACCTTCGAGAACCAATTGCCCAAAAATTTCGTACGTATTCACCAAAGCTATATCGTAAATACAGATCATATCTCGCGTATCAATTATGGCAAGTCCATTTGCACCTTAAAGCATAATAAGCTGCAATTGCCCTTTTCAAAATCATACCGATCGAATATTGACGGTTTGAAACAAATACTCTCAAAAAACACGATTTCTTCCCTTAATTAACATAATTCTCACAGAACCGGTCTACTTACTCATAGACCAGGTACGTTCACTCGTATCTCATTTTCTTGCTGCCCAGGTGGGGGCTTTTAGTATTAGTTTAGCGGTATCAAATAACTATAACCCCCTAAACTTAATTTATTATGAAAAAAGTAGTAAGTATTTTCGCAGTAGTGTTTATGAGTGTCGGACTTTTCTCTTCTTGTGAGTCTGAAACAAACGTGGATGATAATGATGCATTGTATGATGTGCAGATTCAGTCCACTGATAGATCTTATAACGAAGGAACGCGAAGGACCTAGTAGTTAAAAGTATATATTTTTCAGTTATATTAGCCTTAAATGAACTTTAAGGCTTTTTTATTAAAATTTATCGCCTATTAATGATTTCGCTAAACCCCACCAAAAAAAATATCCTTCGGTATCTATGCCTTTGTTTGTTATTTATATGTTCCTGTAATCCTGACCAAAAAAATACGGATGTGGGAGGGAAAAGTATGGAGTTGGATACTTTGTATTCTTTGATAAAACAAGGAAGAAATAATGAATTATCATTTGAAGAAAGAAAAAACCAGCTTTCAAAAGTTTTTGCACAAGCTTCCAGGATAGACAACGATTCTGCAAAATCAAAAGTATTTTCCCAGTTGTCGCTAGCGTATCTGATGCTAAATGACTCTTTAAACTTTAGAAAAAGCAACTTTGAAACTATTGCACTGGCAAGCAAGATCGGGGATAGTTTAAGTCTTGCTGAGGCGCATTGGGATTTAGCGGATTTCTACAAAATTGAAGCGGTAGCGGATAGTGCCTATTATCACTTTTTGTCAGCTCAAAAAATATATAGCCAGCTCGGAAAAACAAATGAAGCCGGCACCATGCTTAATAATATGGCCATAGTTCAATCTAACGTAAAGGATTACACGGCTAGTGAAATAACTACCATAAATGCCATAGAGTTGCTGAAACCCTTGAAAAATTATGTTCAGTTGTATAATTCTTATACTAATTTAGGGGCTATATCGGTAGAACTAAAAGAATATGACCGTGCTGTTGACAATCATAATATTGCCTTGGAGTATCAAAAGAAGGTAACTGGTCGCCACACTTTTGAATTGGCCACGATGAGCAATATTGGCTATGTGTACTTAGCAAAAGGAGAATATTTAAAAGCAATTCCCTATTTCAAAAAAGTTTTAACTGACAACGGGCTACGTGACAGAAATCCCAAACTTTATGCTTTGGCTTTGAACAATCTCGCATACAGCAAATTTAAGTCTGGGGACACTAAAAATGTTGAATTCGAGTTTCTTGAAGCTTTGAAAGTTAGGGATAGTTTGAAGGATGTTACAGGGCTTTCTCTCAGTCATCACGATCTGGCAGAGTACTATTATAGCCAAAGTGACACAACGATTGGAATAGACAATGCTAAAAAAGCCTTACGATACGCTGAAGTAGCCGATAATAATGAGCGTGTTTTAAGAACTTTAAAATTACTAAGCAGAATAGATTCAAGAAATTCTTCGATTTACAACCAAAGATATATAGCCCTCAACGATAGCCTACAAGAAGAAGAGCGTCATGTTCGCAATAAGTTTGCCCGCATCCGTTTTGAGACCGACGAATATATTGCCGAAAACAAAATGTTGGAGAGCGAGAAACAGCTATGGGCCGGTATCGCTTTCGCCGTTTTTCTACTTGGTGCTTCGGCCATTGTGATATTCGACCAACGTTCGAAAAACCAAAAACTGCGCTTCCAACAGGAACAGCAAGCGGCCAACCAAGAAATATTCAACCTAATGCTCGGCCAAAAGCAAAAGGAGGAAGAAGGCAAGAAATCAGAACAAAAACGGATTTCCGAAGAACTTCACGATGGTGTATTGGGGAGTATGATGGGCGCACGAATGGTACTTACGGGTCTTAATAAAAAAAGTGACAGCGAGGCCGAACTACAACGAATGAAGGCCATTGATGCGTTGCAGAATGTAGAAAAAGAGGTGCGTGAAATTTCCCATGCATTAAGCCATACGGCGTATCAGAAAGTCAATAACTTTATTCTCTCTTTACAGGATTTATTGAACTCTGTGGAGCAAACGGCGGACATTAATTGTCATTTAGAGTACGATAAAGAATGGGAATGGGATTCCTTAAATGGAGAAATCAAGATCAACACCTATCGTATGATACAAGAGTCCCTACAAAATTCCGTTAAACATGCGCAATGTAAAAACGTTACGGTTACCTTTGCAACCAAACCGAAAAAATTACAGGTCACTATTGCAGATGATGGAAAAGGTTTTCGTAAAACTAAGAGAAAAAAGGGCATCGGTATGCGCAATATCGCATCTCGTATAGAAAAATTGAACGGGGAATGGCGTATAGATAGTTCGCCTGGCAATGGTACGACGGTAACCTTGCAAATTCCCGTATCCTGTATCGAAGACCCGGTTTTCGCGAATACCAAAAACCTGCAGCCTGTTCAAGAAGCGTAAAACAAAATTGACGAGATAGACTATGAGCGACCTAGTACGCATACTTGCCGTCGACGACCATGAAATGATCGTTCTCGGTTACAAATACACCCTCGAGGCCAGTACCTTTGAAAATTATGAAGTAGTCGTTCATACCGCTCCGAGCTTTGCGGCGGGCAAAGCTGAAATCGAAAGTTCAGCAAAGCGATTGCCCTACGATATTATTATGTTGGATATTCAGATGTTTCCCGAAGATGCCAAGGAAGAACGTGGCGGAGAAGACCTAGGATTGCTGGTCAAGGAAATTTCCCCTACGTCCAAGGTCGTTTTCCTATCGTCGTTCAGCGATAGTTATCGCATCAACAATATTCTGAAAAATGTAAACCCGGACGGCTATATGGTAAAATCGGAGGTCGATCAGAAAACACTGCAAACCATGGTGCGAACGGTTCTTGATAATCCTCCCTATTATACGGCTGCTGCTTTACAGGCCATCCGCAGGAAAATGGCCAATGAGGACCAAATAGACGAGCGCGACAAAAAAATACTTTACCAACTCTCCATCGGCACCAAAACCAAGGATATTTCAACGCTGGTCGCTGCGGCCAGTACTACGGTAGAAAATCGCAAACGACAGCTGAAAATTATGCTTGGTGTGGAAAATGGCAATGATTTTGCCCTAATCGACGAAGCGAGGAAGCGAGGATTTATCTAGATCTTAATTTTTAAGTTTTATTTAAGATATTTAGAATCCTGATAAACAGCAGTTTACTATAAAAATAGGCGTATGCCAAGAAAAACCCCAGTTTTTCCGTGGTTTTTCTTTGTGCTGTAATTGGAAAGGCAATTTACTTTTGTTTGTTAATTGAACCACTCTAATCACACCTATGCCACTTTATTACGACAGCTTCAAAAATAACCCTCCCCAAGGTTTCAACGGCAATCTAAATATTGAAGGCCTTGAAACTTTTAAAAAAAGTCTTGAAAGACATTTTTTTGCGGAGGTTACCCTTCGCAACTGCTCTTCATTGAAAACTTCGGTGCAACTAGCGATTGAGCTAGATTGTAACCTAAGCCTTGTAGAAATGCTTTTCCATTTTAATAAAGGTACTTGGGGTAATTTCCTGGATGGTAATTCCTCAGTTGACAACCTCTTACGTCAATTGGTTACAGAAAATGACGTGCATGTCGATGCCGAGGAAGTCACGCTAATCTTTAAAGATACGACCATTGTCATCAACAAAATATTCGACAGCAGTATTTCAGAACAACTTGAAAACATTTTCAAACATTTGGGCAAGCATTACGTCCATCTTAGCAAAGGCCTGACGGAAACTCCGTATGAAATTTACATTCCCGTTTTTGAAGCATGTAGGCATGCCAATGACACCCTAATACAGAACATCGAAGCTGGAAATCATAGGAAAAAAGATTATTTTAAGTATTGGGGATTATATTTCGATTCCGAAGAGGATGCGGTCATCTACGATTTGAAAAATTCAAAAATTGAAAGGGGCGACCTTTTTATGCTTAATCACTAGCTGAGAAAATTCCAAATTCCAAGCGCTAAATTCCAAAAAAACGCCTCACAAATGTTTTAAATAATAAAACCTGCTTGGACGACCGCGCAGGTTTTATGGTTTATAAGTGTTTTAATAGGTTCAAAAATTGAACAAGGCCCTTCCTTTCATCAAGTTATTGACTTTTTCCTTGACTTTTTTATGGGTTCCCTCGTCCTCGTAATGGGTTAAGACCTCGTCCACCAAATCGACAATTGTTACCATATCATTTTCTTTTAAGCCTCTGGTGGTAATAGCGGCCGTACCAAAACGGATCCCCGAGGTGACGAATGGTGACTTATCATCAAAGGGCACCATATTCTTGTTCGCCGTAATATCAGCTTTGACCAATACTTTTTCTGCATCCTTACCAGTAATATCCTTATTTCTCAAATCGATTAGCATCATATGGTTGTCCGTTCCGCCAGAAATGATTTGATAGTCTTTGGCAACAAAAGCGGCTGCCATGGTTGCGGCATTTTTCTTTACCTGAAGCATGTAGTGCAAGAATTCATCGGTCAGGGCTTCCCCGAAAGCGATAGCTTTTCCGGCGATAATATGCTCCAAAGGTCCTCCCTGATTTCCGGGAAACACGGCTAAATCCATTAGATTTGACATTTTCTTAAGCTTTCCATTCTTCAGTTTTTGACCGAACGGATTTTCGAAATCGCTTCCCATCAAGATAAGCCCGCCTCGTGGTCCGCGTAAGGTTTTGTGAGTGGTCGTAGTTACAACATGGCAATGTGGAATCGGATCGTTAAGGATTCCCTTGGCAATCAATCCCGCAGGATGCGCGATATCCGCTAACAAAAGTGCCCCAACGCTATCCGCAATTTCCCGGAAACGCTTGAAATCCATATCTCGTGAATAGGCCGATGCACCCGCAATAATCATCTTGGGCTTTTCTTTAGTAGCTATTTTTTGGATGGAATCATAATCTAACCGACCGGTCTCCTTATCAACGCCATAAAACACGGGATTATATAACCGTCCAGAAAAATTGACGGGAGAACCATGGGTCAGGTGTCCGCCATGCGACAGGTCAAAACCTAAAATCGTATCGCCCGGTTGTAGGCAGGCGTGATATACCGACGCATTGGCCTGGGATCCAGAATGCGGTTGCACGTTGGCGTATGCTGCACCGAAAAGTTCTTTGGCGCGATCAATGGCCAGCTGCTCAATTTTATCTACCACTTCGCATCCCCCGTAATACCGTTTACCCGGGTAGCCTTCAGCATATTTATTGGTCAATACCGATCCAGCGGCCTCCATTACTTGGGGACTGGTAAAATTTTCGGAAGCGATAAGCTCAATACCGTTGATTTGGCGTTCTTTTTCTTCGGCTATAAGTTCAAAAACTCTTGTGTCGCGTGGCATAAATCAAATTTCCATTAAGTGAGGTGCAAAAATACAAATTGCTCCTTGCAAATTCCCAGAAAACAATGTTTTTGATAAGGAAATTATCAAATACAAACTAACAATTCCATTATGCCCGTAACTGCGAACGATATGAATAGAAAAACATGGAATGCGTATCGGGTTTGGTGAGGTCGCGGCAAAACTACTTCGTGTATTTCAACCCAGAAACAAATAGTGACCAGGGATTAGCTTTTTGACGATTTTATAAGATATTTCAACTTTTAGCGTTAGTGTAGAAAGCTATTTTGGCACAGCTATTGAAAATGCGTCCTTAATAGTAAAACCTGATTATATGAAGAAATCGCTAATTTACGGGGCTGTGATGGCCGTTTTTGTGGCCTGCGGCGGCGTAAAAAAAACCCAAAAGGCCCTCAATTTGGGCGACTACGGTCAAGCTATCAACACTTCCATTGCAAATCTGGCCAAAAACAAATTCAAAAAAAGTAATCAGGCCTACGTGCTGATGTTGGAAGAAGCCTTTAAAAAAAATATGGAACGTGAACTGAAACAGATCGAGTTTCTTCAAGAGGATGAAAATCCCGCACACTACGAGGCCGTATACCGCAGTTATGCAAACCTGCGGGATATTCAGGAACGCATACGCCCGTTGCTGCCCTTGCCGGTACAAGAAGAGAAAAGAAACGCCCGATTCAAGTTCAAGGACTATCAGGATGACCTACTAGATAGCAAGGACGACCTTTCGGACCATCTCTACGATAAGGCTTCATACCTATTGAAAAATGCCACCAACAAGCAGGATTATAGAACAGCCTACGAAGATTTTGTCTATTTGGAAGAAATCGACCCCGGTTTCGATGACACAAAATCGAAAATGGAAGAAGCCTTCGCTCGAGGACAGGATTACGTAAAGGTGCAAATGGTCAATAACACCGACCAGATCGTTCCCGCAAAATTACAGGAAGAGCTATTGAACTTCAATACCTACGGACTCGATGGACAGTGGACGCAGTTTCACGCCAATCCCCTACCGAACATCCGGTATGACTATACCATGGAACTTTCCCTGAAAGAAATCAACATATCGCCCGAACAGGTCAACGAGAAGCAGATCATCAAGGAAAGACAGGTAAAGGACGGACACAGCTACGTACTAGACCCCGAGGGAAATGTGGTCAGGGACAGTCTGGGCAACAAAATCAAGATCGATAGGTTCAAGACCGTACAATGTAATTTTTATCAGTTTACACAATTTAAGTCCGCCCAAGTGGCCGGGGTGGTACGCTTTACCGATTTGGCCACACAGCAGTCATTGGAGTCCTATCCTCTATCGAGCGAGTTCGTCTTTGAACATATTTACGCCAATTATGATGGCGACAAACGAGCTCTGGATAATGACTTGGTAAAATTATTGGGCCTGGTCTCGGTGCCCTTCCCCAGTAACGAACAGATGGTGTACGATGCCGGCGAGGACCTAAAATTGCGATTAAAATCCATTTTGGTCAGGCAACGTTTTAATTGATCATAGATCAGACGTCAAAGATTTTTTCGAATTGATTGCAGAACCATAATTGAGGCTAGCTAACCTTTTTCTAATTCGGTTAAATCATTTGATATCCGATTTTTAAATCCCGCATTATTTCCTTTTCATTTGCAACATCCTTTGGAACCATTTTTATCAACTATTAGCTAACAACCAGCTAAACGTAAGCATCCAAATCGATTTCCGTAATCCCGCCATGGGAACCGTGGGCGACCGTTTGACCGTTCTTGACGACCAGAAGCTGTGGGGACTGGTGCAAAATCTGGAATTTTTGGGCAATTTCGTTGGATATTTCGCGATAGCAGTGTAAGTCCAAAAAATAGAGGTCAAGGCTGCCCTCTTGCAGAATGGGATTTTTCTCAAACAGGTTCAGCACCATGCGGCTAACGCCACATGTCGTGGAGTGCTTAAAAATTACTTGGGGACGGGAACCGGATTTTTGTTCAATTTCCTCCAATTGTTCCAAAGACTCCAGCGGAATCCACGGCAACTTCTCCTCACTTTCTTTTCCGTTACTTTTTTTACTTCCAAAGATATTATCAAAAAGACTCATTGTATAATTTTAGGTATTGAATTTATAGGGTACTACTACATCGCAGTTAGTAAACAAGGTTCAAAACTGCCGTAATGTCCCGTTATCATTGACTCTATATGCCATTTTGTCCATTTTTCCGATTGGTAGGGTTGTTGACTACTATTTTTCAGTTGATTACTATTTTTCAAAAATAGACATTATTCCAATAAAACAAATCAGAGATATGAACCCCAATAACTACACCATAAAATCACAGGAGGCCTTACAGCAAGCCCAACAGCTTGCGCAGAGTTTGGGCCACCAGCAGATCGAGAACGAACATCTGTTCAAGGCTATTTGGGAAGTGGACGAAAATGTACTTCCGTTTATCCTTAAAAAGTTGAACATCAATGTGAGCCTGTTACAGCAAATATTGGATAAGGAGCTACAAAGCTTCCCGAAAGTTTCCGGTGGCGATATCATGCTTTCCCGCGAGGCCAGTAAAACGGTGAACGAGGCAAGCATCATCGCCAAAAAAATGGAGGACGAATATGTATCCATTGAACATTTGCTGTTGGCTATCCTCAAATCAAAAAGTAAGATTTCACAAATCTTAAAAGATCAGGGCACCACTGAGAAAGAACTCAAAGCGGCTATTTCAGAACTTAGAGGCGGTGGAAAGGTGACCTCCCAAAGTGCCGAAGAGACCTACAATTCCTTGGAAAAATATGCTCAAAACTTGAACCGACTCGCTGATACGGGAAAATTAGATCCCGTAATCGGTCGTGACGAAGAAATACGCCGTATTCTTCAGATATTATCCCGTAGAACAAAGAACAACCCGATATTGGTCGGGGAGCCCGGTACGGGTAAAACCGCAATTGCAGAAGGCTTGGCACATCGCATTATTCAAGGTGACGTACCTGAAAACCTAAAGGACAAAATCATTTATTCTTTGGATATGGGCGCATTGATCGCCGGTGCCAAATACAAAGGGGAGTTTGAGGAACGACTTAAGTCCGTCATCAAAGAGGTGACTTCTTCCGACGGCGATATCGTGCTATTTATCGATGAGATCCACACACTTGTAGGTGCAGGCGGCGGACAGGGAGCCATGGATGCGGCCAACATATTAAAACCTGCTTTAGCAAGAGGTGACCTGCGTGCCATCGGTGCCACTACGTTGGACGAATATCAAAAACATTTCGAAAAGGATAAGGCTCTGGAGCGTCGTTTTCAAAAGGTGATCGTGTTGGAACCGGATACCGAAAGTGCAATTTCGATACTTCGCGGTATTAAGGAAAAATACGAGGCGCATCATAAAGTTCGCATTAAGGACGAGGCGGTCATCGCTGCCGTCGAACTATCTCAACGCTATATCACCAACCGCTTTTTGCCGGACAAAGCTATCGACCTCATGGACGAAGCTGCATCGAAACTTCGGATGGAAATTAATTCCAAACCGGAAGAGCTTGATGTCCTCGACCGAAAAATCATGCAATTGGAAATCGAAATCGAGGCCATTAAGCGTGAAGATGATAAAGCCAAATTAAAATCTCTCAACGTAGACCTTGCGAATCTCAAGGAAGATCGCAATGAAATATATGCCAAGTGGGAAAGCGAGAAATCGGTGGTCGACAACATTCAAAAAACGAAGCATGAAATAGAAGAGTTCAAACAGGAGGCTGAACGTGCCGAACGCAATGGAGATTATGGAAAGGTTGCCGAACTGCGCTACGGAAAAATCAAGGAAGCACAAGAAACCCTTGATACGCTCCAAAACGAACTACAAAAACAGCAGGAAGGGGAAACACTTATCAAAGAAGAGGTCACAAAGGAGGATATCGCCGAAGTTGTCGCCAAATGGACGGGCATACCCGTCACCAAAATGTTGCAGAGCGAGCGTGAAAAACTATTGAAACTTGAGGACGTATTGCACAAGCGGATAGTAGGACAGGAAGAAGCCATTGAAGCCGTTTCCGATGCCATTCGAAGGAGTCGGGCGGGATTGCAGGACACCAAAAGACCCATCGGATCCTTTCTATTTTTGGGGACGACCGGAGTCGGTAAGACCGAGTTGGCCAAGACCTTGGCCGCTTATCTTTTTGATGACGAAAATGCAATGACCCGTATAGATATGAGCGAATACCAAGAACGGCATTCCGTCAGTAGATTGGTAGGTGCACCTCCAGGCTACGTTGGCTATGATGAAGGTGGGCAATTGACCGAAGCGGTTCGCCGCCGCCCCTACTCCGTCGTATTGTTAGACGAGATAGAAAAGGCGCATCCCGATACCTTTAATGTATTGTTACAGGTATTGGACGAAGGAAGGTTGACCGATAACAAAGGTCGGGTAGCGGATTTCAAGAATACCATCATCATCATGACCAGTAACATGGGCAGCCATATCATTCAGGAAAAATTCGAGAACAGCAAAGATATTTTCAGTGCTACGGAAGCGGCCCGTGTCGAGGTACTGGGCCTTTTACGGAAAAATATCCGACCTGAATTCCTGAACCGTATCGATGACATTATAATGTTCACGCCATTGAGCAAAGAGAACATCACCAAAATTGTTAAGCTACAAATAGACCAGTTGAAGAAAATGATCGCCAAACAGCACATCACCATCGATGCGACCGACGAGGCCATCGCCTACTTGGCGGAGAGAGGATATGATCCCCAGTACGGAGCACGACCGATAAAGCGTGTCATTCAAAAGGAAGTACTGAACAATCTGTCTAAAGAACTGTTGAGCGGTACTATTTCTGCCGAAAGCATCGTTTTAATCGATTCTTTTGATGATGGATTGGTTTTCAGGAACCAAGACGAGCTTGTCGAATAGATTCGGAATGTTAGATTTTGTGAAAAATAATACCATACAGTATATAGAATATTTATCTTCGTAGAAAAATACTACTGTCATGTCAACCAAAGCTGAAAGAACCACTGCCTATATTATAGAGACCGTTGCTCCGGTGTTCAACGAGCAAGGCTATATCGGAACGAGCATGAGCGATCTGACCGAAGCAACGGGACTCACCAAAGGTGCTATCTACGGAAATTTTGAGAACAAAGAGGCTTTGGCCCTATCGGCGTACGAATACAATAGCAAACGCTTGTTGACAAAAATTGATGCCATCTTGTCTATCGAAGGCAATGCGTTGGACAAAGTTTTGGCCTTGACCGATTTCTATAAAAGTTATGATACGTTCACCCAGGATATGGGAGGATGCCCCATTCTGAATACAGGGGTCGACGCTCAGGGCAACAACCGACTGCTCTCTGCCGCGAATAGGGAGGCTATAAAAGAAATTGAAGGTAAAATCGCCCTAATACTTGAAAATGGCGTGAACAATAATGAAGTAAAACTTCCCGTAACACCCTTACAGTTCGCAAAACAGCTGTTCACTATCATTCAGGGTGCCGTGGCCATGTCGACCATCACCCGCGACCGAAAGTATCTTATCAATTCGATAACGTATTTGGATGTGCTGATCAAAAGAGAACTTAAAATGTGATTGGACGAACGAATTGCCTAAATCAGGCTGCCTACTCGTTTAAAATCTTCTCCTACTCCGCCACTACCCTGAAAATCCAAGTACTACCGGAGTATTGTCCACTGAAATTATTGTCCCTTGCCGTTCTAGCTTCTCGTATGGTGTTATAGCGCTGTAGATAGACATAGTGATAGCCGTTTTTACTTCTTATGAAAAATTTAGGCTGCATACCTTTCTTTTTCAGATCGTTCATAAAGGCATCGAAATATTTTTGGGTACCGAATACGTTGGCAATCAAGTAGAAACCGGAATCCAATCCGTCTTTCGTGCTAACTTCCTCATATTTTTCACCTGCCTCAGGCTTGACCACGGGTTGTTTTTCCATGGCTTCCCTTTCCTTGTCTTTTTTGGCAGCTTGTATGGCAGCTGCACGAGCCTGGGCCACAGAATCTATTATACGTTGTTGTTCTTTCTTCAAAGCTTCCGCTTCGGCTTGTTTGGCCTTTTTGATGGCTTCTATCTTTCTTTCGGCCTCGGCCAGAGCTTCTTCGGATTCAACATCCTTCTCGACTTTTTGTTGCGCAACTTTCTTGGATTTTAATTCCTGAGCTTCGGCTTTTTTCAGTTCTTCCTCCTCTTTGGCCTGTCGGGCAGCTACTTTCTCCAACTCTTTTTGTTGTTTCTTGGCGACGGCGGCTTCCTTTTCTTCTATCGCTTCAAGCGGATTTTTTTCATCTTCATCGATATCATGACCGACCATTTTATGCCGCTCATCGGGTGTACCTAAGAAATAAGAGGCCATCAGTTCGAATGAGGTTTCCTTTTGTAGCGAAGCTCCGGTACCTATTTCCATCAAGGCACCTAAGGTCACACGCTTAAAAAAAGTATAGCCACCACCAAGGGCATATCCATAGAAATTATTGTAGCCTATCTGTCCATAATATCCATCCGTATTCAAAAGGGTATAGAATCCGACTTGGTTCGATTGTCCAGGAATTGTTCTGAGATACATCGAAGGCCTCAAAAAAGCGTTCGTGGCAGCCCCGAGGGAAATGGGGAAGTCGTAGGATAATAGCGACATAAAAATCTTATCCGATTTCGCCGTATTGCCTTCCTTGGCCGTAAAGTTGTAGTCCAGTAAATTTTCAGATGCCAAGCTTAACGTGAGCCGCTCGATTTCTAGGCTTACGCCCGGCGCCATTTGTAAGATAAAATCATTGGAATCATTTGATAAGGGCAGCGGCAGGTTGGGATCTACCTGAAACCGGTCATCGGCCAATTTTTGTACGAAACCGAAAAGATTTGCACCCACCGACAACTTTACCCTGGGGTTGAATTCGAACCTATAGGCGTAGTTCAGTGAAGCCCCCGTATTGAAGAAAATACCCGTATTATGTTGAAAAAAACCGGCCCCGGCTGCCGATTTCCCGTTAAGGGTTCTAGTGTAGTTCAGAAACAAGGTAGACGGATCCGCATCGATGCCCTGCCACTGCCATCTTGCCCAAAAGGCTACGGATTCCGGATTGTTTCGGCCCACCGAAAAAGCGGGATTAAACAAACTAGCATTGTAGGTAGTCAGGTTGTGCTGACGCAGATCGGCTGGCAAACGCTCTTGTTGTGCGCGTACGGTCGTAAAAAGTAAAACGAGAAACAAGGTAAATAGAGGTCGATTCATTCGGATACAAAAAAACAAAAACAAGTAGTCTTACATACTTTTTTTGTCTAAATTTAGTTAACATTTATGCAAGAGTTTTCAACCAAACCCA
>RCMY010003873.1_pt1 | contig 13113 bp, 8 predicted proteins | sample 2041341 | NCBI WGS metagenome assembly RCMY01 (sample SAMN09708234, study PRJNA481090) | Marine sediment metagenome, whole genome shotgun sequencing project. | reverse complement strand
TGGCGAATATCTGTAACAAGGTCACCATGTTGGTACGTAAAGATTATATGCGGGCCTCAAAGGCCATGCAGCACCGGGTGGATAGTCTAAAAAATATTGAAATCCGCTATAACTCGGAAGTGGACGAAGTTTTGGGCGATCAGGTCGTCGAAGGCCTACGGATCGTAAACAACCAGACCGGCGAAAAAGAGGAAATCGCCATAACAGGATTATTTATTGCCATCGGTCATAAACCGAACACCGATATTTTTAAGGGACAGCTTGATATGGACGAGACCGGATACATCATTACCGAGGCAAAATCGACCAAGACCAATCGACCTGGCGTTTTTGCAAGTGGCGATGCACAGGATAAAATCTATCGGCAAGCGGTCACTGCGGCAGGAACGGGCTGTATGGCGGCACTTGATGCGGAACGTTATCTCGCAACCATCGAAGCGGCACCCGAAGAAGTGGTGTGACGAAACTGTAGCCGGTGCAAGGTTCAAAGACCTACCCAGCAGACAAACTTAGAAGGTATAAAACCAAAAAAAAAGTCCTGATATTATGAACATCAGGACTTTTTTGTTGGGCCGACCTTCTAATCAATTCGTCTGTAATTTTCCGAAAAGCTTCGTTTCCCTTCCTCGTCGACCGTAAATTGACTGTAGTTGTCCGGGTCAAGTTGCAGTTCGAACTTGAATACTTTAACGGTATCTTGAATATCCATCATAGTTTTCGATCCGTATTCAAGGCGTTCTTCAAGTTCGTTTTCGGTATTGGTGTACGATCCGTACCCAAACCATTCCGAGGGATCGTCGGGCGAATAGCGGGTCCACATAACCTTCCCTTTGCTGTATATTTTGACCTGCCGATATCCATTGGTATTTGGCAGGGTATCGGAAACAGTGCCATCTTCCCAATTATATCGATTGATAAGTTCCCAAGTGCCTTCCAGTGAATTTTCTGCCTGGGGTCTTGACGATAAAAGTGCGGTGACAGAAATCAATAGTGCTAAGACGACGGCCGATTTAAGTAACTTTTTCATGAAATAGTGTTTTAAAGGTTCTCTAATCCGTTTAACAGTATTAAAGTACGATTTATTTTACAATTACGATAAATTTTACTTTTTAAATTTATCAAATTGTTAATTTTAAAAAATCTGAGATAATCCAGTTTTCTTAGTCTAAATTACATAAAACCAAGGTCTTGTCACTATTCCTATTTAAATTTATACACCATTCCTTTTAGGTAAATATTGGGATATTGGATTTATTTCTTACTTTTAAGTGTTAACTAACTCTAAAATCTATGAAATATTTTACTTTAATTCTGTTCGCCCTTTTGTGTAGCTACAATTCTTTTGGGCAGACGATTACCGGAAATGTTACCGATGCAAGCGATGCACCCCTACCGGGGGTAACCATTATTGTTGGCGGGACAACTAATGGAACGACCACCGATTTTGACGGTAATTATTCGATAGCGGCAAGTCCGGACGATGTACTACAATTCTCCTATATCGGTATGCTATCCAAAGAAGTTACGGTTGGGTCAAGTAATTTGATCAATGTAGTCCTGCAGGAAGACTCCGAACAGTTGGATGAGGTTATTGTAACCGCGTTCGGTATTTCACAGGAGAAAAAATCCCTAGGCTATGCGGCACAGAATATCGATGCCGATGCGATTACCAAAACCAAGCAGACCAATTTGGTAAGTGCGCTTCAAGGGCAGGTCGCCGGTGTGCAAATCACGAATTCTGGCGGGGCGCCCGGGCAAAGTTCACGTATAATTATCAGGGGAATAAACTCGTTGGATCCATCTGCGGATAACCAGCCCTTGTTTGTCGTCGATGGCGTACCGATCGACAATTCTACCATTGAATCGGGTTCTAACGATACCCCTCGTGGCTTAACCAACAGGGCGGCGGATATTAATCCAGCAGATGTCGAATCCATGTCCGTACTAAAAGGTGCTGCAGCAACTGCCCTTTACGGGGTTAGGGCTGCAAATGGTGCTGTAATCATCACAACAAAAAAGGGAAAAAGCGGTAGGGTCAGTATTAACCTAAATACGTCCGTAGGCTTTGATGAATTGAACAGTTTGCCAAAGCTTCAGAGAGAATATGGACAAGGTTTCAGCGGCGAGTATGACCCGGACAGTTTTTGGCCGTCTTGGGGCGCCCCGATTTCGGAGGTGGCGCAAACCGTTCCCGGACACAAATATCAGGACAACTGGAACCGCGCCTTCAATACCGGGCTTCAAACGGATAATAGCCTCAGCGTTTCCGGAGGTGGTGAGAATGCTACGTTCTATGGTTCATTCGGCCGCTTAGACCAAAAGGGAATCATTCCCTTTAGTGATTGGGCGCGAACGACAGCGAAACTCTCCGGTACAGTAAAGGTTAGTGAAAAATTTGATTTTAGTGGATCGATCAATTACTCCAATTCCGGAGGTAATCGCGTACCACATGATGCTTTTATGGAGCGGATGATGTATTGGGCCGAAACCCAGGATGTTCGGGATTATATCAACCCAGATGGTACTATGAAGACCTATGGCAATACCAACCCCATCTATGATGCTCGATTTAGAACGTTCGAAGATGATGTTAATCGTATGATTGGTAATCTAAACTTTAACTATAGTCCTACCGATTGGCTGACCTTATCCTATCGATTGGGCACCGACTATTATAGTGACTCAAGAACCAGAATTACTCCGGGACCTAAAGGAATCGATGGTGAAAATCCCCTAAGTTCTACCGGAACTATTGAGGAGACCCGAATAAATAGTAAGGATCTCACCTCGAACTTTTACCTTACGCTGAAAAAACAATGGAACGATGACCTGAACACAACTTTGCGATTAGGAAACGATGTTTTTCAGCGGAGATTCGATCGTGTTGTAGCTAGGGGAGAGGATTTTGTAATTCCCGACTTTTTCAATCTCAACGCTACAAGTCAAGTTTTTAATAATCAAGATAAGAGCATTCGAAGATTGGTCGGTTTTTATGGTGATTTGATGGTGAACTTTAAGGAATATCTGTTTCTGAACGTGACGGCCCGTAACGATATCTCCTCTACGTTACCAAAGGATAACAACTCTTTCTTTTATCCGTCCGTCAATCTGGGCTATGTTTTCAGTGAACAAATAGAACTTCCTTCATGGTTTACTTTCGGAAAACTTCGGGGATCTTGGGCGCAGGTAGGTAAGGATACCAATCCCCATGTTTTGGGTATCACTTATGTTGCTCCAGATGATTTTCCACTTGGCGGGCAAGTAGGTTTTAGCAGAAATAGCTCCTTTGGGGACCCCGAGCTGAAACCGGAACTGACCACATCGATTGAATTCGGGACTCAGTTATCCTTTTTTGAGAGTAGACTTGATCTCGATGTTACTTATTACAAATCCAATGCGGTCGATCAGATTATTCCGGTGCCCATTTCCGATGGTACTGGCTTTTCCGAATACATTACCAACGCCGGGGAAATCCAGAACAGCGGATTGGAGATAGTCTTGGGTGGAGATATCATCAAAAATGAGGATTTTCAATGGACAGCTACCGCAAACGTATCCATGAATAACAACGAAATAAAAGCCATTCGTGAGGGAATCGACGAAATTGTAGTGGGTGACCAGTTTGGGTATGCGGGAAGCCGGGTGACCATGAAATTGATCGAAGGAGAAGCTTTTGGAAATCTTTATGGTACTAGTTATGAACGCTTCGGTGCCGATGAAAACGACATATTTTTAAATAGTGAACTTCCAATCGTTATTGGTGATGATGGATTCCCTGTAAGAAACGGCAACCAGCTTATTTTGGGTAATGCTGTTCCCAAATGGTTCGGGGGCCTTCGAAACGAATTTATCTTTAAGAATTTTGAACTTAATCTTCTTGTGGATTTCAGGACCGGTCTAGAGCAATATAACCAATTCGATAATTTTCTTTCGGCCTTTGGCAAACCGGAATATTCGTTGGCCAGAAACGATTTTAGGGTATTCGATGGTGTTTTGGCCGACGGTTCCCCGAACACCCAAGAAGTCTGGTTGGGTCAAGGGGTCGGACCTGATGGCAGGGATTATGGTGCAGGATTTTGGAGAAACTCATATCGGGGCGTAAGCGAGAATTTCGTGCAGGATGCCAGCTTTATTAAGCTCAGGAATATATCATTGGCCTATAATCTCGGCGATAAAGTTCTTGATAGGATACCCTTTAAGTCCTTGAGAATCTCCCTTGCCGCCAATAACATAATTTTATATACCCCATGGGATGGATTCGATCCAGAATCATTCTCCGCCGGAGCCGGTGGTAATGCAGTTGGTTTTACCGGTCTTGGTTTTCCGGGCACCCAAAGTTATTTTTTAACTTTTAATTTTGGACTATAACCTGTCCGAATACAGGTATTTCGAAAAAAAAAATTCAAAAAATTTCATACAGATGAGAATAAAATATAAAATTGCCAAGTTGTGGATTTTAGGACTGGTTTTTACCGCCATATCCTGTGACTCTTATTTAGACGTCAACGAGAACCCTAACAATCCAGAAGATGCCCCTATAGCGGGCCTGATGATCAATAGCACTTATGAATCGGCTTACAACGTATTTCGGGTGGGAGATATAACCTCGAACTATGTGCAATACTTAGCGTCACCCAATCCGGGCAGTTCTTCGGATACCATGGAACCCGTCAGCAACGACGTTACTTGGTTTAGGTTGTATAACGTAATGACCGATCTTAGCGTGTTGATCGATAAAGCCGAAGCAGATGGTGCAGGACATTATCAGGGCGCAGCACAGGTATTAATGGCCCTGAATCTCGCCACTGGCGTGGATCTATTTGGAGAGATCCCTTTTTCCGATAGTTTTAATTTCGAAACCGTGACACCGAAATATGATTCCGATGAAGAATTGTACAACACGGTAATGACCTTATTGGACGAAGGAATCGCTAACCTTCAGGGAGAAACCACAGCCTCGATTGAAGAAGACGATTTTATTTATCAAGGAGATATCGATAATTGGATTGCCTTTGCAAATATGCTGAAAGCGAGGTACATGATTCATCTAAAGGATGTTCAAGGCTATAGCACGACTGAAGTGCTGGCCGCGGTCGAAGATGGATTTCAATCAAATGACGACAACGCCGGGGTCGATTTTTTCGAGCAATCGGTCAATCCATGGTTCGATGTTGCAAGGGACAATGCCGATTTGTTGTTGGGCGGTTGGATTTCCCAGCAGTTTATCCAAGCTCTGGACGGAACTTCTTATGATGCGGTCGACCCTAGATTGAAACTTATGGTAGGCACTACTGACAACGATGAATTCGTTGGCACCGAAAATGGTGCAGGTCGAGGGGATGCACCTGAACAGGGGGCAAGATCGACCCTTATTGAAGACCAGTACTATACTTCCGAGACTGCACCCGTTCTGATCGCAACGTATAGCGAGCAAAAATTTATAGAGGCCGAGGCGGCTTTTGCCGTTGATAAGACCAGATCGTATCAAGCCTATTTAGACGGTATTATTGCCCATATGGAAATGCTGGAAGTCCCCCAAGCCGAAATCGATGCCTATTTGGCCAATCCTGAAGTAAGCATGGGGGAGGGCGCATTTACGATCGATGATATTTTTAAGGAAAAATGGGTGGCCTTGTTCTTACATCCCGAGGCTTGGAACGATGCACGACGGTTCGACTATCAGTATAAGGACATGACTTTGCCGGCCAACTTGAATACGGGACTGAACGGTCAATATATTAGAAGGTTACCGTATCCGGACAGCGAAACCAGTAGAAACGGTAATAATGTGCCTTCGGTAACCTTGCTAGAGCGTATTTTTTGGGATGCCGAGTAAACAGACCAAAATCCATACTGGTTTGGACCGCGCTTCTATCAGGTGCATTAATTCATCATGTAATCATAAAAGGTTTTGGATATACGGGCCAACTGATCCGTTCCAGTTTCAAAATCCTTTAAATTTTTAGAAAGTAAAACCAATACATAACTGCGGCCCTCGGGTAGAAACACGATGGCCATATCATGATGGACTCCTGTGATAAATCCAGTTTTATGGGCAACGCCTACTTCCTCAGGTAAATAAAGGGGAATCACATCGTTGAATTGTTGCTCTTTTAAAATGCTAATCATGGTGTAACAATCTTCTGGTGTGCCTGCGGAATTTTTGGCTATGGCCTTCATGATCAGCATCAAGTCTTTTGCAGTGGTCGAATTGCTCAAGCCTTGATCATAGGCCTTTTGATCTTCAACGCCTCTTAAAACTTCAATATTCTGAGCGCCCAGATCTCTCATGGTCGCAGTGACATTTTTCGCGTCTACCAGTTCGATGAGCACATTGGTCGCTAGATTACTGCTCACCGTAATCATACTGTACATCAAATCTCTAAGCGCTACTTTCTTACCGATTTGGTTATAAACGATATCATCACTATCATCACTGACGTCCATGCTATACGAACTACCGTCGACGATACTTTTAAACTCGTTTTTCAATAGAATCGAATCGTTTAAGTCGATTTCTCCCTGCTCGGCCCGTTTGAACAGCTCGATCATCACCGGGACTTTCATCGTACTGGCGGCGTGAAATTTTTCGTTTTCATTGATCAATAGGCTATCCTCAGAATTGGACAGGTTGTAAAATGCCACGGCCACATCGCCTTCGATCGAATCAATTTGGGTCTGGACAATCTTTTCTAGATTGTCTGTCTTGGACGATTTTCCTTGGCAGGAACCAAGCAAACCGATTAAAACTACTAAAAGTGAGTTTTTAATAATGAATGATAACATAAATTTTGATTTTCATCCCGTTCTTTCGGGGAATGCTTCGAGCTTATCGTACGACGGGGAGATGTATAACCTCAATATCCTATGGACGCCCCGTCCGGACTCGATGAATCGGAAACACCCATATAAATATTCAGTTCATGATTATAGATAATACCCATCAAACGACCCAAATTTTGCACTTCCCTGGTCTTATGTCCCATTTTTTCAAGTGCCATTTTGGTATCCGGCGAAAGCAGATCTTTTTCGTAGATCAGTTGATCAGGTAGCCATTGGTGATGGATTTTCATGGTTTCTATCGCCTTCTCGATGGGCATTTCATACCCTAAAACGTTTAGCACGGTTTGGAAAACAGTGTTTATAATCGTTCTACCCCCCGGACTGCCGATGACCAAATACGGCTTTCCATTTTTGGCAACTATAGTAGGAGTCATGCTCGAAAGCATCCTTTTTTCGGGCCGGATGAGGTTCGGGTCGCTTCCGATCAGTCCACTGCTATTCGTATGGCCCGGTTGCGGATTGAAATCCCCCATTTCATTATTGAAGATAAATCCCAATTTCGGGGAGCCTATTTGAGAGCCATACGAGTGTTCCAAGGTATAGGTAAGCGATACGGCATTGTGATCTTTGTCTATTACCGATAAATGGGTGGTATTCGTACCGTCATAAAGTTGTCCGAATTTAGTCGAATCGCTGAAGGAGGCTTTTTCAAGATCAATATTTTCATACCGCATTTTAGCAAATTCCTTTGAAGTCAATTTATCAAGGGGCAAATCGGGATTGAAATCGGGATCGCCCAGATGTTCGGCTCTATCGGCAAAGGCTCTTCGCATAGTTTCTGCCACAAGATGCACGTATTCAGTAGAATTGAAGGGTATGGAATCAAGGTTGACCTGCTCCATCAGGTTCATCATCTCGATCAGGGCGACACCGCCAGAACTGGGTGGGGGCATGCCATAAATGTCATAACCATGGAACGTGCCTTTCACCGGTTCACGTTCAATTGCGGTATATTTTTCTAGATCTTCTAAGCGTATGAGTCCCCCGTTGTTTTTCATGTACTCTGCAATTTCTTGGGCCACCTTGCCTTTATAAAAACCGTCTTTGCCGTGTTTTTTGATTTCTTTTAAGGTATTTGCGAGCTTTTTTTGTATCCATTGATCTCCGTACTCGAGCAACTGCCCGTTGGAATTGGTGAAATAATGCTTCATAAAATCGGGCGACGCGCCCGATTGAAAATCTTTAGCGTGCGATGCCAGTGTGTACGATAGAACGACCCCTTTCTCGGCCAAATTAACGGCGGGCTGAACTAGTTTTTTCCAAGGAAGCGATCCGTATTTGCTGTGGGCCAAAAAAAGCCCTGCCACCGTTCCGGGAACGCCCACGGATTTAAGTCCGTTGTGGTTGCTGCCTTCGATAAGATTGCCCTCTTCATCCAAAAACATATCGGGCGTGGCCAACAAGGGCGCCTTTTCCCTAAAATCAATGGTCGTGGTTTTGCTGCTGGCATCCATAAATACGATGAAACCGCCGCCGCCGATATTCCCGGCCTGAGGGTGGGTGACAGCGAGCGCAAAAGCGGTGGCAACGGCAGCGTCTATCGCATTGCCTCCCTTTTTTAGGATGTCGACACCTACTTGGGAAGCCACTTTATTGTCGGAAACGACCATACCTTGTTTAGCGTGGGTTTGCGCAAATGTTGCCGTAATGGTGAATAGGGCAACCAAAAAGAAGCCGGAGCTTTTGTCTAGGAGATTTTTCATGATATTGTTTATAATGCTAGGTCTTTTCAATGTTTGAACAATTAGACAGACTGGCAAGCCAATTGTCAGTAAATTTATTTCAGCATGTAGTTAACTACGCCATTTTAAAATTGCCTTTATTTTAAACCCGTTGTTCATTGAGCGAATCCGTCAACCTTAAAATATCATCATCGCGATGATGGGCGCTGAGTATGATTCGGCTCATAAGTTGAGAATGCTCGTCAGGATAGTGAAAATTGGTCAAGATAATACCTTTTGCCGCTAGATATTCCGTGAGCTGTACGTCTGAAAAACTAAAAGCAGGATGATCTTTCATACCACTGAATTTCTTTGGATTTTTAAGGCTACTCAAAAATAAGACGATATTCTGCTGTAGTTGCGCTCTTTTTTCAAAATATAAAGTTTCCGCATCCAATAACGTCGCCAGTGCGGCCGGTGCTGCGGGACTGGAACCGCCGAAAAAGGAAGATTCCATGAATTCTGATATTCGGTCTCTCTTGCCAAAAACGGCCCCCGCCTGTATACCGAAACCTTTACCGAGCGAACAGCATACCAACAGTTCCTTGATGGGCAATTTGGATAGTTTTCCAAAAACGCCACCTCCGTTATGGCCAACGATACCAATACCGTGCGAATCATCGACCACCACTATAATTTCCCCCATTGGCAATAGTTGCAAAGCATCGAAATCGGGATAGTTACAGCCCGAAAAGTCGATAGCATCCAAAAAAACTACGGGAGTTTTTCCGGGTTGGGACCGTAGATGTTCCCTGACGGCTATGTTCAGGGCCGTAAAGGTAGTATACGATTTTGTTGTGACAGGATATAACGCAGAATGGGTGTTGGGCGCATAAAAAAACCGATGCGTTTTATCGTTCATTCCCTGTGCCACCAACTGCCCCGCCAGATAGCCAGAGGATAGGGTCGTGCAGGCCTCCGCACCGACAAGATCTGACAGATAGTGTTCGGTCTGCCCGAAGATGGACATCCTGATGTTCGATTTACGGGATGCACTGTAGTTCGTACCGTATTTTTTGATGTTTTCAACAAACAGCTTTTGAAACGCTTCATCCATCTGAAGGCCTAAATAGGCGGTACCCCCAAAATACAAGTGTTTTTTTCCATCCATCAAAATCTCACGGCCCGGAAAGGAATCGATATACTGCGCCATTATCTTAGGGTTACTCCGCTTCCGCCCAACTTCGGGAAAATTAGTTTACCACCCTCCAAGATTTGAATACCGTCGGCGATATCCTCTTTAATTAATAACGGCCCATCCATATCTACATAGTCGAGCTGGGGCAGCAATTGGGCAATGGCTGATATGCCGACGGTAGATTCCGTCATACAGCCGACCATGGTTTTGAGTCCCAATTCCCTTGCCTTTTTTATCATCCGTAGGGCAGGGGTGAGGCCACCGCATTTGGTGAGCTTGATGTTGATACCGTTGAAATGCAATCCGCATTTTTCAACATCTGCTTCAATAATACAGCTTTCGTCGGCGATGACGGGCAATACGCTTTTATGCATTACTTTTTCCATGCCTGCCCAATCATCTGCTTTTAACGGCTGCTCCAAAAATTCTACCCCTAAATCCTTTAGCAACGGAGCATTTTCGATAGTTTCTTCTGCTGACCAGGCACAGTTGGCATCGATCCTGAATACCGCGTCGGTATGTTTGCGGAGTTCCCGTACAATGGCAACATCATCTTCGGTGCCCAGTTTAATTTTATAAATAGGCCAAGGCGTTTCTTGCATCTTGGCGAGCATTTTTTCTATGGATGCGATACCGATGGTATAATTCGTAATGGGATAATGTTCAATATCCGTCCCCCAAATTTCATAGAGCGGTTTGTCCAACAGTTTTCCATAGAGGTCATGCGCCGCTAAATCCAGGGCGCATAGCGCAAAATGGGATAGCTTCTTTTGCGAAAGAAACTGATGGAAAGCTTCCGGGGTTTCGAAGGGGTAGTTTTCGATTTCGTCTCGAACGGCCTCGATTTCACCGGTGAGACTTTCCATGGTTGTTCCATAGTAGGAGTTGGAGGTAGTTTCACCGTATCCGGAATTCCCATCTAAAGAAAGGGACACGATTAAGGTGTCCTGAAAATCGCGTGATTCTCTTGAAATACTAAAGGTGTGTTTCAAGGGAAGTATGTACTTTTTGAGTTCTAGCTGCATTAAAATTGTTTTCACGAAGATAGCAAAAGACCTCTCAGGTTTCAAATACCTGAGAGGTCTTTTTGGGAAGCCTTTTGAGCGCAATCCCGATTGATCTTAGCATCAAAAGTTAGTATTGATGAACACTACCGGAGAGTGATTTCTTGTTTTGTACCTTCGGATTCCCAGAATATCCAATATTCCCTCCACTGCTGGCATCGGCGGTCAGGGCTTCGGAGACTTGTATCTGAACGTTGCCACCACTGCTGGCATCGGCGTTGCAACTTTTGGTTTGTAAGTCTTTGGCATTGATTAGGCCACCGCTGCTTACATCTACTTCGGCATGGTCTGCCGTACCGGAAATATTAAGGTTTGCCCCGCTGCTGGCATCGATTTCTAGCTCGTTGACCGCCAGTTGCAACTGCATAAGGGCACCGCTGCTACCGTCGACTTCGAGGCTACTGCTTTTGACAATGTTTTCGCCATGTAATTGAGATCCGCTTGAACTTTTCAAAGCGGTTACCTCAGGTAAGGACACGTGAATTTTCTTGGTAGCATCGCCGATATTCTCTCGGGCGTGAATACGGAGTTTCCCGTTTTTGATGTCCGTGGCAATCAATTCGATGACGTTTTCGTCAGCCTCGACCTCGATGTTGAAATCATCGGCTTGGGTTACATAGACCATCAGGCCTTCCGAAGCTGAGATCTCGGTGAAATCTTCGGTGATTTCCCGGGTTTCGGATACTACCTTACCGTTTCCTTTTTCGCCGGGCGTAAAGTCCCCCAAGTTAATGTCGAATCCGCAGGATGATAAAAATAGGGCTGCCAACGCGGCTACTGCAATACGTACTAAAGTTGTCATGATGGTTGTTTTATGCTGCATCAAAATTTCGGGGTTTCAGTATCTAATGCCCTGAAATTTAGTGGTTTTTAGTATCTACCGAATTTTGGGCAGCTTTGATTACAAATTGTTTTTCAATAGATGTAAAGGTGTTGATTGTAATAGTATTTAGCTAGTTTTTTAGATTGAGCTGTTGTATTTTCTTGCTGAATTGTGATTTTTTAAAGTATTTGAGCGAAACGTGGCTGCTTCCCCTAGGCAGGAGAGGAACACAACGAACCTTTATCATCTGTTATTCAGACTATCAGCATCCCCCCGTAAATCAATTTTTACACCTTCGCGATCGATGTTGATTTCATTGTCCCCATCGCTCTCGTTTTCTTTGGCGTTTAATTTTACGCCGTCTTCATTGATTTTTAATTTAAATGACTCCCCGTTCTCCTGGATATCTATGTCGATACCATCCTCATTAATGAGTATTTTATTTTTTTCGGAGGTATCCTTTTTCTCCAAAATAGGGCATCCCATACATTGTAACTCCCCATCGACACCTATTTTCCATGTAAACTCCTGTAGATCACATCCTCCTAAATTCCTATCATTTTTAAAATGGAAGCGCCAGCAGCGGTAGTTCGACTCGTTTCTGAAATCCAATACAGTACCCTCTGGAAGCATCAAATTGACACGTATTTCTTGGTCCATCATCTTATTTTCCCGCGGCGTGGTGATAAAATCGTTCAAAAATAGGGTGTTGCCCTCTATTTTATAATCATAAATTATGGCGGTTGCCAATTCCTTGGCCCTATCGAACGAAGACCCGTCCGATTCCTTTATAATCTCGATATGGGCGAGGGTGTCTTTTGAATTTTCAAGATAGATTTGTATATCGTCAAGAACGATGACCTCTTCACCTGCGTCGTTTCGGCTTATGGTTCTTCCATCGCCCATTTTTACCGTTCGTTTGTTTCTGTAGGCCCGGTCATACGAGGCGAGATCGATACGCAAAGTGTCGTTCAGGTCCTGAAAAGCAAGTTGCTCCTTACTTTCCACAACATCGGAGTAGGCACGGGCGGTCGCTTGGCGAACACCGAAGACGATGAGCAGAATTATGGATATCAACCATAGACCGAGCAGGGAGAATTTCGCAATGCTTCCGATAGATTTCAGGTTGTTCACCAGAATTTTCAATCCTAAATAAAGGAGGAAGAAAAAGGGGATACCGATGGCAAAAAAGCCTAAAAGCGATACGAACCAGATGGGCATAGTACTGGCATCGACGACTTGGTATAAGTTAAGGCCGGGTATGTTGACCGCATCGGCGATACCTACGGTTATCATACCGATAAAGAGCCCGATAATGGTCGATGCACCGATAATAATTAATAGGATGCCAATGAATTTACCGATAATTTTAAAAAGAAATAGGATAACATCGCCTACGGTATCAAAAAAGGTTTTTCCGCTGCTTTTCACTTTATTTCCGACCCCTTCGTAATCGACGTTCTTTATTTTTTGGGCAACATCATCAAAGCCTTCCTTGACCTTACGTTCTATATTGCTGATGTT
>RCMY010004627.1_pt1 | contig 13121 bp, 12 predicted proteins | sample 2041341 | NCBI WGS metagenome assembly RCMY01 (sample SAMN09708234, study PRJNA481090) | Marine sediment metagenome, whole genome shotgun sequencing project. | reverse complement strand
AATTCGTCCATCGTTGGCAATCGCCACCCCTCTCCTAATTGCTCATGAATATTCATGGCGTTCTCCCAGGTCATCGGTCCCACATCTTTGGAAAACGCAATTGTACCAGTTTTGCCTGATGGACCGGCGGAGAAAATTATACCTCCATCAAAAGTGTCGCCTACTTCAAGATTTGCTGCCGCATCTTGGTTTGCTGCCGCATCTTGGTTATCTGCCTCAGTTTCAGGTTCCGGCGCAACGCTTGTATCTTCTGTTTCTATTTGGTTCTCTGTATCAGTTTCAGGTATTACCGTGCCACCGGCTCCTTGAGTAACTGTTTCACTCTCCGCATCAGTTTCAGGTTCTACCTTGCCACCGGCTTCTTCCTTATCTGTTGCCTCGGTTTCTGGCAAGACGGGTATTGGCTCATTAGAATTTTTATTAAATACTGAAAAGATCCAAATTCCTGCGATGACGAGGGCTGCGATCAAGAGCAAGGCAAGTAGTTTTCTTTTTGGACTTGTTTTTTTCGCCTGTGGTGTTTCTTGAAAACTTTCATTAGTTCTAGAGGTAGACTCTTGTCGGTCCGCAGTCTCCTGATTTCCTTTGGCATCGGCCTCTTCCTTAAATTTTATCCACTCTTCTTCCCGTGCTTTAATGGCCTTTTTTGTTTTCTTTATTCTGTTATCTTCTTGCATTAATCGCAATTTTCTAGATTCCTCCAGAAGTTTTTTCTGCTCTTTCTCAGTTCCTTTCTTGACTTCGGCTTCCACTCTAAGTGCTTTCTCTTTTTTCTCTTGCTCTGCCTTTCTTTCGGCCTCTTCTTTTTCTTGAAGTTTTTCCTCCTTGGCTTGAGCTTCCGCTATAAGCCTTTGTTCTACCACTGCCTTTTCCTTGATCAGAGCTTCTTCTCTTAGTTTTGTCTCTTGATCCTCCTTCCCTTTGGCTTCAGCATCTTCCACAAACCATTGCTCATCCTCGGCCCTTTCCTTGGCCTCCGCTTCTTCCCTTAGTTTTGTTTCTTGACCCTCCTTCCCTTTGGCTTCAGCATCTTCCGCAATCCATTGCTCATCCTCGGCCCTTTCCTTGGCCTCCGCTTCTTCCCTTAGTTTTGTCTCTTGATCCTCCTTCCCTATGGCTTCAGTATCTTCCACAATCCATTGCTCATCCTCGGCCCTTTCCTTGGCCTCCGCTTCTTCCCTTTGTTTTGTCTCTTGACCCTCCTTCCCTTTGGCTTCAGTATCTTCCACAATCCATTGCTCCTCCTCGGCCTTCTTCTTGGCCTCCGCTTCTTTTACTTCTTGTTCCGCCTTTCTTGTGGCCTCGGCCTCTTCCCTAAGTCTTTGCTCCTCCTCGGCCTTCTTCTTGGCTTGAGCTTCTTCTCTTAGTTTTATCTCTTGTTCTACCTTTCTTTTGACTTCCGCTTCTTCCAAAAGCCTTTTCTTTTCTTCGGCGAATTTTAGTTCTATTTGATTTTGGTCGTATGAAATAATTAGCCTCTTCACCTGGTTGGTAACATGTTTTACTATCTCATCCTCTGACTTATAATCGCTTATTGGCCTTCCATGCTCTGGAAAAACCTGTAATTCCTTCAAATTAAAGTTGTAGTCTTTAGACTTAAAATCGATATTCCATGGGCAATTATCAAGTAGTATCGGTATAATCATTGACTTACCTTCTTTATACCTGTCAATGACCATTTTAAATTCACTTTGCTTGACAAATTCAGAATACATAAAAGCATCGCTTACCAAAAAAAGGAATATATCGGTTCTTTGTATTCGAGATGCATCTTGCGGTTTCCAGGGCTGTCCGGGATAAATTGGATCATCATGCCAAATAGAGACATTGAAGTCCCTTTCCAATGCCTTCAAATGACGCAAAAAATAAAGCACTAGGACATTATCCTGGCTGGCGTAAATTGCAAAAATATTTTTCATCGGTCCACTTTCTTTGATAAATAACTCTTTGGTCTCATTTAGAATTCCTGATCGAAAATAGAGAATAATGCCGTTAACGCGGGTAATCTAAACAAATAATTAACCCTTACCGTTAACTCATCCTTCAAGTATACATCCCTATTTCCTACTTGGTATTTCGTATTTTTCTACTTCCTAAATGCAACTATCCTAAATTCGTATTGTCTTTTACTTTAAACGATCGCTAATAATCGGCCATAACTATTGGAAACCGACATCCGTTTTACGCACAGGGCACTTGTAGAAAAATGCAAGAAAGGCCATAGCAGCTCGCAATACCAATTGTATGCGCTCTATGTCGATGCCATGTACAATATCGGGATGCGTATGTTGGGCAATAAAGAGGATGCGGAGGATATCGTACAGGACAGTTTTGTCGATGTTTTTAAAAACCTGTCCAGCTTTAAATACGACAGTACGTTCGGGGCCTGGTTAAAACGAATCGTCATCAACAAAAGCATTAATCATCTGAAGGCCAAACGGATTCCCGTCGTACCGATGGACACCCATGAATTCCATTTAAAGGATGAATTGCCTGAAGAAACGGAAGCGGTCGATATCACAAAAGTAAAACTGGGGATTGATAAACTCCCCACCGGATATCGGCAGATCATCAATCTTTATTTGATCGAAGGCTTTGACCATATCGAAATCGGCGAAGTATTGGGCATTAGCACCTCTACCTCGAAATCGCAATACCATCGGGCCAAGAAAAAACTAGTTGAAATTATAAACACCTTATAATGGACAATTTTGAAAAACACATTCGGGAGAACGCTGCGGAGTTCGACGAGCATAAAGCGGACCGTACGAAAATGTGGGCGAGCATTGCTTCGGAGCTGAAAACCGAGGAGCCAAAAGTAATTCCACTTTGGAAATCGCCGATGCTTAGAATAGCAGCCAGTATTGTACTTCTATTGGGAATTGCCGGGGTTATCGGGCTGTCCGTTTTCGGATTCCCTACTTCCGAAGAGGCCCGATATGTCACGAAAGAACTGGTAGATATCGATATGCACTATAAAAGTCTGGTCTCGTATCAGGTACAGTTGGTAAAGGACAATCCGAATTTATCGGATGCCGATAAGAAGGAATTTTTGTCCTTTATGGACGAACTCGATGCCGAATATGGGCAATTGCGGCTGGAGCTGCGGAAAAACCTCGACAATGAATTGGTCTTGGAGGCGATTGTATCCAACTACCGAAAACGTATAGAGCTCATTGAAAAACTATTGAAACAGATAAACGATTCCAAAATACAAGACGAAGATTATGGATACACTTTGTAAAAAACTGCTGTGGATCGCGCTAACGCTGGTACTTGGTCATGCCGTTACGGCGCAGGAAAGGGTATCTAAAAAGATAGCGAAGACCTATGCCCTGACCGATACGGGCAAAGTGCATTTGGAAAATAAATATGGAAATATCAAGCTCTTTGGATGGGAGAAAGACGAGGTGTCGGTAGCCATAAACATCGCCGTTTCCCACCGAAAAAAGGAGAATGCCGAAGACTTGATGCAGCGGATCCGGCCCGTTATACGGCATAGCGACAACTACGTTTTCATCAGCTATGACATCGCTGAAAAAAGCAGTGGATTTTTCGGTACTCTTTTTGACAAAGCCAATCCCTTTGATTTTGACCGCAGCAATGTACAGATCGATTACACCGTCTACATGCCCGTAAAAGCGGCATTGGAAATCAAAAACACCTTTGGGGATGTCTTCATCGAAGATTGGAAGGGGAAACTTAAAGCGGATGTGGAACACGGCGACCTTTGGATCAACGAAGATTTGACCCGGGTCGATATCGACGTGAAATATGGAAAACTTAAGGCACAATCCATCGACTACGGCACCATCGACCTTAAAAATGGAGGCTTTGATATGAAAAACGCCAAGAGTTTAAAAGTGATCAGTAGCGGTACCGATATTCAAATAGGGAAGGTTAACTCCCTAGAATTCTTTTCCAATAAAGATGAAGTGACCCTTGATGAAGTCGGCACTATTTACGGCACCCTGATATTCACAACAATACAAGTAAATCGTTTAGTAAAAGAAGTGGACTTGACCATGAAAATATCTGATTTTAGAATCTCCAGAATTTTAGACCCGGAAGCGGATATCGCTATTAAACAAGAATCTTCAGAAATCAGTCTGAACATTACGGATTTTCCGCATCGGTTCGAGGCCACTTTGGAAGAAGGCCTGGTACGCCTGCCTAAGACCTATGAAAATGTCGATTCAAAAAAGCTAGATGAAGGGAAAAGAATGCGCGAGATTAAAGCGACCTATGGAAAAAATCCGAGAGGTATAATTTCAATCACTGGAAAAAAAGGGGCTGTCCTGTTGAAAGAACTAGAAGTCAAAACTGTGGTTAATTAAAGCATTCAGAGATAGCTCAATACACTTATTGCCCCACCCTTTTTGTCTGCGTACAGCGTAAGGTGTAGACACACTGTACATCAAATTAATGGCTTTGCCAATAAGCAAAGGGTTTCCCCAAGAATAAAACTTTAAAAAAATTATGCTCTATGTGCAACTATTTGAAAAAACCATTGTCTTTTAAAAAAGCAACGCGCCCACGCTATGGCAAATCAGGTAAAACAACGTATACGATGAAGAACACTATCGCTATCTTTTTGATTCTTTGTTTAGGAGGCATTTCTTTGGTCCAAGCCCAAGACGCAGAACCTGATGAAACCGAGGATTATGTAGAATTCAACGACCGAAAAAATGTGGTTCATGGGGTTTATCTTGGTCTTATGCTCCACGGGGGTGAAATTAATGGAAAGGGAACCGCTATTCCCGGGATCAAGGTGGCCTATGTGGCCAATCAGCAGTTCGAGGTAGGTTTTGAGGCCCGGTTTCTCTATTCTGACCAGAATTTTCAAAATACCGCCCTAGCCGATAAGGAAGATTTGATAGCAGCGTATGGCGGATTGCACTTAGAGCCGATCTTGTTCGGCAAATCGCCAGTTAGCCTATCCTTTCCAATATTGATCGGGGCTGGTGCTTTAGGCTACGTTGATGGAGAATTGGAAGACGACGATTTCGAGAAAGAAATCGAAGACAGGTTTGAAAACCACGAGGTCCATGAATTTTTTATTGTAGAGCCGGGCATCAACCTACTCTTTAATCCATCACGTTACCTACAGCTTGAAGCAGGCATAAAGTACCGACTTTCCAGTAAAGTGAACCTCACCCCCAGTCCTTTAAGAAGTATAGACGGGTTTTCTGCCGGATTCGGTGTGAAAGTAGGCATTTTCAATATGGGCCGTAATCGATATAAAAAAGATCTTGACGATGACGAATAAGGTAAATTCAAATGGTGATTATCACGAACGTATTAAGACAAAGTATGTTTTTAACGAAGACGAACAAGTTTTTATGAGAAGGGATACCCAAGAATCGGCATTGTTGGATAAGCACGAAGAAGTCTGGTATCCCATCAATTTTCAATGGATTCCTATAATGGCATTAGAACAAAAATTAAATCATCAGTCAAAAATCCAATCAATATGAAAACGGAAAAAATCTTTATCGGACTCATCATGACTTTAGGGCTTTTAACCTCTTGCGACCGCGACAACATCCGCGCCTCGGACGAAGTAACTTCATTGGACTATTCCATCCCGGATTATTCAACGTTAAAGATTTCCAATGCCTTTGACGCCTACGTCACATTTTTGAATACCGAGGAAAGCATACGTATCGAAGCTAACGAAAACCTTCACAATAAAATTATTGTCGAACGGGAAGGCAATTCGCTAATTATCCGACTAAAGAAATTTACCAACATTCGTGGAAATGCAACTTTGAACGTGTATATCGCAACAAAGAACCTTACTAAATTCGATATTAGCGGTGCCTCTAGTTTGACCTTGGAAAACGAATGGAACACGCAGAATGCCAATATCGAACTCTCCGGAGCTTCGAATTTTTCAGGAGAAGTGACCGCCGATCATCTATATGTTGATATGCACGGTGCTTCAAATATAGATGTCTATGGAAGTGCCAATATTTTGTCCGCAGAGCTAGCCGGAAGTAGTGAACTCAAGGACTACGATCTATTTGTCAAACGGTTGAATATCGAAATGTCAGGGGCAAGCGAAGCTTTACTTTCCGTAAGCGAATCGATTGACGTTGAGGCTTCGGGAGCCAGTGAATTAAATTACAAGGGGGATGCCACTTTAGCCCATAAGAAACTTTCGGGTAATTCAGAGATCAAAAATCGGAATTGAATGATTTACTGTGTTGTTTTCCCAGCCTAATTAGGGGAGGAACCTCTCTGATAAAAGGGTTTACAAAGTATTCAACACTTTATATTCAAATAGTACTAGTACTTTGTACTAAATACTCATTTGTGCCTTTTTTTCAACTCGGCTTCAATATCCCTCAAGGTAAACCCTTTGGCTTGCAGCAGAATCAGGTAATGGAACAACAGATCCGCACTCTCATATAAAAAGAGTTCGTCATTATCATCTTTGGCCTCGATGACCGTTTCTATGGCCTCCTCCCCTACTTTTTGGGCGATTTTATTGATGCCTTTTTCGAAGAGGGAAGCTACATACGATTTACTTCCGTCAGATGATGTACGGCGTTGTTCAATAACCTTTTCCAATTGGGACAGGAATCCGAAATTCGAGGTGTTTTCTTCATTCCAGCAGGTATCACTCCCGGTATGGCAGGTGGGGCCTTGGGGACGGACGGATACCAGCAAGGTGTCGTTATCGCAATCGTTTTTGATATCCACCAAATTCAAAAAATTGCCACTCTCTTCCCCTTTTGTCCACAAACGTTGTTTTGAACGGCTATAAAATGTCACCTTTTTGGTTTCTCGGGTTATCTTAAGGGCGGCTTCGTTCATATAGCCGAGCATCAAGACATTCTTGGTGGTTGCGTCCTGGATAATGGCCGGCACGAGGCCGTCCGGGTTTTTATTGAAATCTATTTTCATAATGGTAATTTTATGTCAGTCTGAGCGCAGTCGAAGATCTTATGGCTATGAATGGTCTTCTACTACACGTCGACTGTGCTCAGTGTGACACGCTCAGACTGACACTAATTTATAATCGTACTGGAATTCCTTTTTCCTGTAAATTTTCTTTTAAATCCTTAATCCCGATTTCCTTAAAATGGAAAACGCTAGCCGCCAGTGCGGCATCCGCTTTTCCGATGGTAAATGTATCCGCGAAATGCTGCATGTTTCCGGCACCTCCAGATGCGATGATCGGAATGTTCAATTCGGTCGATAATCGGGCCAAGGCTTCATTGGCGAAGCCGTCTTTGGTGCCGTCATGGTCCATTGAGGTGAACAGGATTTCCCCTGCACCGCGCTCCTCTACTTCTTTTGCCCATTCGAATAGCTTCCGTTCGGTCGGGATTTTTCCACCAATAAGATGTACGATCCATTCCCCATCAATTTGTTTCGCGTCAATAGCTACAACGATACACTGCGAACCGAATTTAGCTACCAAATCATTGATCAACTGCGGATTCTTGACCGCCGAGGAGTTGATGGAAACCTTGTCCGCCCCGTTCTGTAAAAGCACATCTACATCTTCTATGGATGAAATACCGCCGCCGACAGTAAATGGGATGTTTACCTTTTCGGCAACATGGTATACTAATTCTGCTAATGTTTTCCGTTTTTGCTCTGTAGCGGAAATATCAAGAAAAACCAATTCATCGGCGCCTTCCCTACTATAGATTTCCGCAAGTTCGACCGGGTCGCCGGCATCACGCAGGTCGACGAAGTTGACACCTTTAACCGTGCGGCCATCTTTGATATCTAGGCAGGGGATGATTCTTTTTGCTAACATTTTTCAGTATTGAGTATTTAGTATTTTGTTAGGGAAGGTTTAGGTACTTTGTACGCATCACTTAATACTTTGTACTATAAATTCTTCTAACTGTTTCAAGCTGATTCTATTCTCATAGATCGCCTTGCCTATAATCGTTCCCTCACAGCCTATTTCGGCCAGCTTGGGAAGTTCGTCAAATGTGGATATACCGCCGGATGCGATTAATTTTAGTTCTGATGCCACCTCGAGTGGGGTCACTGAGCTAGGTCGAAATGCAGTCGAGAGGTCATCGGTTCTCGACTGCGCCTGTGCCGAGCGTAGTCGAGGTGCTCGAACTGACATCTCAATTATTTTTCGGTACAAATCAAACGATGGCCCTTCCAACATGCCATCCTTGGCGATATCGGTGCAAATTACATATTGAATCCCTTTTTCTTGATAGGATGTTATAAACGGGATCAATTCTTCGTTCGATTCTTCTTGCCATCCTGAAACGGCTACTTTTTCTTCCAGGGCATCGGCGCCAAGGATGATTTTTTCGCGGCCATACTTTTCAATCCATCCAACGAAAGTATCCTTATCCTTTACGGCAATGCTTCCCCCGGTAATCTGTTTTGCGCCACATTCAAAAGCGATACGTAAATCATCATCGGTCTTTAATCCGCCGCCAAAGTCGATTTTCAGCGTGGTCTTTGAAGCGATTTGTTCTAAAACCTTGTGGTTGACTATGTGTTTGGATTTTGCGCCGTCCAAATCGACCAGATGCAAGAACTCAATGCCATGAGCTTCGAATTCTTTGGCTACTTCCAACGGATTTTCATTATAAATTTTTTTAGTGTCGTAATCGCCCTTTGAGAGTCTTACGCACTTACCATCTATAATATCTATTGCGGGTATAATCCTCATTACAAAAATATTAGAAATACGAAATCGGAAATCGGAAGTCTTGAAATCGTAAAATTTGAAATTAAAGTTGGAAATTCTATTTTGAACTGCTGATTCTTTTATTTGCGGTATTTATGGAGGCAACGATTATCGAAAGGAGTTCGTTAGCTTCTTTGTGAAGCCTATTAATTTCCATTGTATTGTTTTTCTAAATATCCAGAAAAAGCACTAACCAAAACATACTCTCGTCTGCTTCTTCCTCTACTATTTTAAGCTTATTTATAAAATCCCTATCACTTTTCCCCCTCAGCGCGGCTCGATAATTGGCTCCGACGGAACTCGAACTCCGAATAAGCTGACGAACAAATGCATCATACTCTCTAGACTTAGGTAGATTTTTACACAAATACCAACAGTCTAATGTAAATCGTTTCGTTCTATTCTTTAGTTCTTGACTAACGATAATGAAAAAATTTAATCATTTCATAATAGTACTTGAAATTTCCCATTTCAAATCTCCCATTTCCCATTTCCCATTTCCCATTTCATAATTCTAAGAAATTATTCAAGATTTTCGCTCCAACATCACTACTTTTCTCCGGGTGAAACTGGGTTCCATAAAAATTATCCTTTTGCAAGGCAGCACTGTACTTAAGTTCGTACTCTGATTCAGCTATAGTTTCATCACAAAGTGGCGCATAAAAACTGTGCACCAAATAAATATGTTCGTTCTCCCCCACCCCATTGAAAATCCCGGATTTTAAATTTGATATTTGATTCCACCCAATCTGCGGAACTTTTACGGCATTCGAAAACTTTACAACCTCGGTGTCGAAGATGCCAAGACCTTTCGTGTTTCCCTCTTCCGAAGAATTACACATCAGCTGCATACCCAAACAAATGCCTAAAACGGGTTGTTGTAAATCGGGAATTACTTTTTCGAGTCCACTTGCCTTCAACTTGTTCATAGCACTACTCGCCTCACCTACGCCGGGAAAAATCACTTTATCTGCAGATCGAATTTCTTCTGTATCATGACTTAATACGGCATTATAACCCAGTCTTTGGATCGCAAACTTGATACTTTGTATGTTTCCTGCACCATAATTGATAATGACAATCTTCATAACATTCCTTTAGTAGATGGTAAAATCATCTTTTCCACATCGCGTTTCACCGCCATCTTGATCGACTTCGCAAACGCCTTGTATACCGCTTCAATCTTATGGTGCTCGTTAGTGCCTTCGGCCTTGATATTCAAATTCGCTTTGGCGCCGTCGGTAAAGGATTTGAAGAAATGATGGAACATTTCCGTGGGCATATCGCCTACTTTTTCTCTTTTAAAGTCCGTATCCCAAACCAACCAGTTCCTGCCACCGAAATCAATGGCGACCTGTGCCAGGCAATCGTCCATGGGCAAGCAAAACCCGTAACGCTCAATGCCCATTTTGTTGCCCAAGGCTTTGTGGAACACTTCACCTAAAGCAATGGCCGTATCCTCGATGGTATGGTGTTCGTCAACCTCTAAATCGCCGTCCACCTTGATTTCAATATCCATTTGGCCGTGTCGGGCCAGTTGATCCAGCATGTGATCGAAGAAGGCCAGTCCCGTTTTGATATCGCTTTTGCCGGTTCCATCTAGATTGACTTTTATGTGGATATCTGTTTCATTGGTTTTTCTGTAGATTTCCGAAACCCTGCTTTCCAACTTTAAAAACTCATAGATTTTTTCCCAGTCGTTGTTTTCCAAAGCGATTACGCTATCAAGGTTTTCGCGCTTTATGGTAATCTCACCTGTTCCCAAGTTGGTATTATCGTTGATGAAAATACCTTTGGAACCAAGATTTTTGGCCAGTTCAATATCGGTCAGGCGATCCCCAATGACGAAGGAATTTTCTAAATCGTATTCTTCCGTAAAATACTCGGTAAGCAATCCCGTACCAGGTTTTCGGGTATCGGCATTTTCATGAGGGAAAGTCCGATCTAAAAAAACCTTATCGAACACCACTCCTTCGTTTTCAAAGGACTTCATAATAAAATTATGTACCGGCCAAAAAGTATCTTCCGGAAAGGAGTCGGTACCCAATCCGTCTTGATTGGTAATCATCACCAACTCATAGTCGAGTTCTTTGGCTATTTTCCCCAAAAAAGTAAAAGCTTTGGGATAGAAAACCATCTTTTCGAAGGCATCGATCTGCTCGTCGACGGTTTCCTTGATAAGGGTACCGTCCCTATCTATAAAAAGAACTTTCCGTCCGCCTATCTTTGAAGCTGAACTAGTTGTATTCAAAATATCCTTTTCTAACCTATTCATTACACTTAATTTATTTCCTTGAGTGCCATTACCAGCTTAATATTCTCTTCGGGAGTGCCAATTGTAAACCGCAACGTGTTTTCGCAAAGTGGCTGGTTGCTACGGTTTCTTATCACAATTCCTTTTTCTAATAATTGATCGTACCGTTTATCGGCGTTATCGACTTTTACCAATATAAAATTAGCATCTGACGGATAGACATTTTTGATGAACTCAACATGCTCCAATACTTTCAGCAGCAACTTTTTCTGGTTTAGTATTTCTGCAATTTCCAACCGAATACGCGAAACACTTTCCAATCTTTTTAAGGCGTTGTTCTGGGTCAGTTCGTTGACATTGTAGGGCGGTTTTATTTTGTTCAATACGGATATGATTTCTTGGGATGCGATACAGATACCTAATCGAATACCCGCCATTCCGTAGGCCTTTGAAAGGGTTTGGACGATTATAAGATTCGGAAATTCCTTTAATCGGGATACCCAGCTTTCCTTATTCGAAAAATCGATATAGGCTTCATCTATAACCATCAAGCCTTTGAACCCTTCCAGTAATCGGGTGATTTTCTCTTCGGAAAAGCTATTGCCGGTAGGATTGTTGGGAGAACAGAGAAACAACAGTTTCGAATATTCGTCCGTTTGTTTTAAAATAGCCTCTACATCGGGCTCGAAATTCTGGGTAAGCAGTACCTCGCGATTTTCGATGTGGTTGATGCCGGCTAAAACCTTGTACATACCGTATGTCGGGGGCAGGGTGATGACATTGTCAACCTTGGGCTCACAAAAAGCCCTAAATATCAGATCCAGAACTTCATCGCTACCATTGCCCAAAAGCATATTTTCAACGGGAATCTCTTTCCGCTCCGCTAATACGGACTTCAAACGCCGCTGCCGGGGATCGGGATAGCGGTTCACCCCGTTCTCGAACGGATTCTCATTGGCGTCTAGAAATACCATTCTGGAACCGTCGGCAACGTATTCGTCGCGGGCCGAGGAATAGGGTTTTAGGCCTTTTACGTTCTCTCTGGTTAACTTATCGAGGTTGAAATTCATATTAGATATTCGTTTCTTGGGTTCCCCCCTATTTATTTCAAACTATTCAACCGCAATGTCACCGCATTTTTATGCGCCTGCAAGCCTTCCGCTTCTGCCATTATTTCTATAGCATTGCCTATTGCTTTGATACCTTCCTCGGTTATTTTTTGAAAGGTCATACTTTTCATAAAACTATCCAAGTTTACGCCGCTGTACTGCTTGGCGTAACCGTTGGTCGGCAAGGTATGGTTGGTTCCGCTAGCATAATCACCTGCGCTTTCGGGAGTGTAATTACCGATAAAGACCGAGCCGGCGTTCATCGTATTGTCCACATAAAAATCTTCGTTTTCGACACACACGATATAATGTTCGGGGCCGTATTCGTTGATCAGATCGATGGCAATACGGTCATCGGTTACATAAATCAACTTGCTGTTGCCAATGGATTTTTTTGCGATTTCTTTTCTTGGTAGTTTTTCGATCTGTTTTTCCACCTCTTTTTCGACTTCGTTGATCAGTTTTTTGGATGTGGATACCAAAATCACCTGACTATCTACACCGTGCTCCGCTTGGCTCAATAAATCGGAGGCCACAAAAGCCGCAATGGCGGTGTCGTCGGCAACGACCAAAAGCTCGCTCGGGCCGGCGGGCATATCGATGGCAACTCCGAATTTTGTGGCAATTTGCTTGGCCACGGTTACATATTGGTTACCGGGACCGAATATTTTGTAGACCTGAGGGATGGTTTCCGTACCAAAGGTCATGCCCGCAATGGCCTGTATGCCTCCCACCTTAAAAATTTGCGTGATCCCGCAAAGGTCCGCCGTGTACAAAATCGCTGGGTGTATCTTTCCCTCCCTATTTGGTGGAGAGCACAAAACAATTTCTCGACAACCTGCAATTGTTGCAGGAACGGCCAGCATCAAAATGGTCGAGAACAAGGGCGCGGTTCCTCCGGGAATATATAGTCCGACTTTTTGAATCGGACGTTTTTCTTGCCAACAGCGGACTCCCTTTACGGTTTCTACCTCGATTTTATCCGTTATTTGGGCTTTATGGAAGGTCTCTATATTCTTTTTGGCCAATTGAATGGCATCAGTTAACTCAGATGAAACCTGAGTTTTAGCTTCTT
>RCMY010003870.1_pt1 | contig 13121 bp, 15 predicted proteins | sample 2041341 | NCBI WGS metagenome assembly RCMY01 (sample SAMN09708234, study PRJNA481090) | Marine sediment metagenome, whole genome shotgun sequencing project. | reverse complement strand
AACGCTGATAGGCAAGAAACCGGCCGCTGGCAAAACAACAGGGCTGAGAATTCACACCAGCCATTTCGAAGGCGAGAACGGGCTATGCTGGGCTTTCGCCGCATGCGAAGTTTGCAGAAATTTGCCTCCGTTCACGGCTCAGTTCACAACCATTTCTACGCGGAGCGTCACCGTTACAGCCGATTAAATTTCAAGCTGAACAGCGCCGCCGCTCTAGCCGAGTGGCGCAGCCTCTGCGCAGCCTAACAGATTGAGATCGCTGGAGAACTGAAACTGGTTCGCATTGGCCTGACAGCACCCGTGGCTGGCACAGTAATGCAAGAGCGTCCCATCATATCGCCACACCATGCCAAACCTCGCGCCACACAACACCGTTGCACTGCGCGCAATCGTATCAAATACTGGTTGGATGTTATCATCTGCGCTTTTGATGGCCCGCAAGATTTCATCCGTCGCAGCGGCTTTGGCCTGCTGATCCGCCAATTCCTACTCAAGGTCGCGGAGGCTTCGCTTTGATGCCTGTCCTTGGTCTGGCTGAGGAACCTCGGATATCATGCCGCGTGCAGCCTCTATGTCTATTGGAATTCTGATTAAAAAAACCGTCCAGAAAGATATTGGAAGAACGATAATTGGTTTGCGCACGCTTGCATAGGAAACAATGTGCCCTGACGCTCTATTTGGCTCTGTCAGAGCCAAATCGGTTGAGGCGGGCAGGGGGAGCAATTAGCGTTGCGGGATGACAAAATACAGCCCCTTCCGCTATTTCAAGACGAGCCCCGAGATCATCCGTCTGGCCGTCATGATGTATGTCCGTTTCCCGCTTTCGCATCGGAACGTGGAGGACCTTCTGAACGAACGCGGCATCGACATCAGCCATTTATACGAAGAGAGCGGGCCATGCTTCGCTTTAGACGGATGCGAACCTTGCAGAAATTCGTCGCCGTCCACGCTTCAATCCACAACCATTTCAACGCGGAGCGCCATCTCTAGAACCGATCATATTTCAAGCTGAACCGCGCCGCCGCCCTAGCCGAGGGGCGTCAAATTTGTTCAGCATAGGTTCCGGCGTTTGGCGTCCCATTGAGACTAGTTCGCATTCTTCTGACAGCGCCCATGCCCGGCATTTAGCCGGATGAAAAAGCCGGAAACGGCTATCAGCTTCGCGGTTATCAGGCCGTTTCTATCACTTAATTGTTATTCGAAAATGAAAAATACATCTGCTTAGAGCGATTTCTTTTCAAGTCAAATCAGATTTTTCAAATTGTGCCCTAGCCTGCAGAATTTGGCATCCCATTTACGGCTCACCCCGACGCGGTGTTGGGGTTTTCAGCTACCAAAGGAAGAAACCTATGCTTCGTAGAACTTTTCTAGCCGCCACAGCCGCAGTTTCCATGATGACCATGCCTGCATTTGCAGACGGTCATTCCAAAGACATCGTTGATACCGCAGTCGAGGCGGGCACATTCACAACCTTGGCAGCAGCCCTAGAGGCCGCAGGTCTGGTTGAAACACTGAAAGGCGAAGGCCCGTTTACCGTTTTCGCACCAACCGATGAAGCTTTCGCTGCCCTGCCCGAAGGCACGGTCGAAACGCTGCTGATGCCCGAAAACAAGGATCAGTTGGTCGCAATCCTGACCTATCACGTGGTCCCCGAAAAAGTGATGTCCACCGACCTGACCGATGGCATGACGGCCGCAACCGTCCAAGGCGGGGATCTTACGATTGACATGTCCGATGGTGTCAAGGTTAACGGTGCCACCGTCACAGCCGCCGATATTGAGGCGTCGAATGGTGTGATCCATGTGATCGACACGGTGATCCTGCCAGCAAGCTAAGCGGCAATACTCTCGTTTCGAAAACGTTAAAGCCCCAGTGGAAACGCCGGGGCTTTTTTTGTGCAAGATTGCGGCGCTACGTGGTGGTTTCCAACCGCACTCGCCTCAGGGAGTTGTCGCGCAGCAGCGCGTTCCATGGCATATCGAATCGGACTTTCGATATATCATTTCTAACCAAGGCAATGTGGACAAAATTGCGATTGGCCCCAACTCGCTCGCTAGTCACAAACGGCCCTGAGCCGGCCTCGACCACCACCTGAGGCGCTGCGGTGTAGCTTCCCTAAATTATACGTTCTACCATCGTGCAGAATTTGGGCCTGACGAAGAGCCGCAACGTAGAGGAACCCGACCTGTATCGCAATTGCAAGTAGCTGCCTAGGCATTGGCCGACCAAGTCAGAGTGGGCGTAATTCGTCAGAAACGCTGCATAAGTAGCAACGATTTCTTGTAATTTTGAACTGCGCGTCACGATGAAGCCAGCGTTGGTCGCGCGGATGTCCGAGAACTGTTCTGCTGCCCATGGGAGTGCGGCAGCCCGCCGCATTGATAATAGGCCTACCGCTCTTACTTTCCGTTCAATCTAAATTTAAACACGGAGAAGTAAGATGTTCAAAGGACTAGGAATTTCAATTGCCATCATCTGTGCGGGAATGCTGGGCCTACCCCTTCTAATGGTAGCCTTTATTTAGGCACTGTCAGAGCAAAATCGGTTGAGGCGGGCAGGGCGAGCAATTAGCGTCGTGGGATGACAAAACGCAGCCCCTTTCGCTACTTCAAGACGAGCCTCGAGATCATCCGTCTGGCCGTCATGATGTATGTTCGGTTTCCGCTTTCGCTTCGCAATGTTGAGGATCTTTTGCACGAACGCGGCATCGACATCAGCCATGAAACGGTTCGATTTTGGTGGAACAGATTTGGCCCAATATTTGCCGCTGAGATCCGCAAGAATAGGGTCAGCCAGATGCGTGCATATTCGAACTGGCAGTGGCACTTGGACGAGGCGTTCGTGAAGATCACCGGTGAGAGGCACTATCTTTGGCGGGCTGTGGATTACGAAGGGGAAGTTCTGGAAAGCTTTGTCACAAAGCGCCGTGATCGCAAGGCAGCATTGAAATTCCTCAGTAAAACAATGAAACGCCATGGCCGCCCACATATCTTCGTCACCGACAAGTTACGTTCCTACGGCGCGGCAATGAAGGTCATCGGCAATGTCGGAAAACAGGAAACCGGCCGCTGGCTCAACAATCGAGCCGAGAATTCACACCAACCATTTAGGCGAAGAGAGCGGGCCATGCTTCGCTTTAGGAGGATGCGAACCTTGCAAAAGTTCGTCGCCGTTCACGGCTCAGTACATAACCATTTCAACCAGGAGCGCCACCTTTACAGCCGATCAAACTTCAAGCTGAACCGTGCCGCCGCTCTCACCGAGTGGCGCGGTCTCGGCGCGGCATAAAGAGTAGCTTCGTTGTCCTTGCAGAGACTGGTTCGCATTCGTCTGACAGCACCGGTGAAACTATTAACAGATATCGTGGGGCATCTATGCCCATGTGCTAATCGAGGGCGGAATTTTCACCTCCTCATTTTTTTGGCTTTGACACAAGGTTGATTTCATTCGCCTTAATAGACCCCGATGGCGCGCACAGACAGGTCTGCGTCGTGGTCACGTCCGAAGGCAACAACGGCAATACTCTGCACATCTGAAATCTTGAAGGACCGGCGCAAAAGCTTACCGTAAGGCGCGAAGGCCTCGAACGGAACACGCACCTCCTGCCACGTTTGAGATGCCTCAAATTTGGCCTGATACAATTGCCAAGGCAAAATAGTCCACTTTGTTCTGAGGTGTAGATAATAGGGTTGGGCGTTGCCGCGCACGGTCAAAACGATACCTTGCGCTGTGTCAGGCAATGGCGCGTCCAGCTGTGTACGGGCCTGAATAAAACCGCCTCGGTTGGCCGTGCTAACGTGGCCAACCAACCGCAAGACGGGCTGTTTATCAACCGTCTCGAATGCCACCCTGCCTTCCGATACGCCGCCCATAACCTGATCACTGAAGTAATCCCAACGGGCGGGCTCAGATACGGGAAATTCAATCACGGTGCTCTCAGCAAAGCTAAGTGTGGGACAAAACAGGGTGGCAACCAGCGCCAGCCTGCGCAAATTCAGAAAGCGCATGTGTTACTCCTTGGTCAGTCTAGACATGGTAAGGCCGCGCGGAAAATGCAACGGTCGAGAAGAATTTGTCGCAATTGGTGCCCAAGTGCGCTTGGCGGGGATCATCACGCCGTCACCCACTGCTCCATAGCCTGCGGGATTTGCTGTTTTACCTTGAAGAACCCGGCGGTCGCGTGGGGCCAGATGGCACGGTCCCAGTCGCGGTGCCATTCGCACAGAGTGATACCGCGAGCCGCCAAAACGGGTGCGGCCTCGTCCAGCCAATCGCGCAGTGGACCGCGAGTGACATAGGCCGTGGCGATCTGCGTGGCCCCTGTTGATGTGGCCCATTTGGTCAAGTCGTCGGTTGCATCCGCGCGCAGCTGTACCGGTGAAACCCCGGCGCGCGCTGCCGCATCTGCGAGGGCCGCCGCCTCAAACCGCGAAACGCAGTCTGCCAGTTGCAAGGGGGAGCGCAGGTGGCTGCTTGCCAGAGTGGCGGCCATGCGGATATCGAAGGCGTCAAGACCAAAATCCTCGATCCGACAATCCTCATCCGCGATGAGCAAAGCCGTCGGCATACCCGGCTGTGGTGGCATGAATGGGCGCAGCGGCAGAACAGACGGCAGGCCGTCAGGCTCTGTCGCCTCCAGCCCTTGTGTCACCTTTGCCAAATCGCTGGGGCGCGGGGTGAATCGACCGGCCGTAAAGGTCGCGATATTGGCAGCCTCAGCCGGATAGGGCTTGCCGCGCGTATGAAGCGCGGCGACCCAGCGCCACCCCAGCGTGTTTGATGCCGCATCGCCATCCAGCAAGTGGCGATAGAAGAAATCCGCACCCAGCCGCCACGGTAGCCCAAGCGTGAAGATCCAGATTGAGGCAAACCACATCCGGGCGTGGTTATGCAGATAGCCTGTCTCCACCAATTCTTCGACCCAAGTATCGAAACAGACAAGGCCGGTCTGCCCCTGCATCGCTTTGTCTACATCACGGCACAGGCGGCGGTCGCGGTCCAGCACCGAAAAATCGTGTTGCAGCCCGCGCACATAGCTGGTCCAGACCTGCGGGCGGCGTTCCAGCCAGCCTTTGAAATAGCCGCGCCATATGACCTCTTGCACGAACTTTTCCGCATCCTCCGGGCCGTGCGCCGCGAGTGCCTCCGCCACAACATCGGATTCCAGCACCAACCTGCGCTGGATGTAAGGCGACAATCCAGACACCGCATTGTGTCCAGTTGGCCCGTGATCGGTGTTGCGACCGTTAGCATATCTGCGCCCCATGCGCGGCGCAAAGGCAGCAAGCAGTTTCTCCCCTTCGGCACGGGTCGCAATCGGGTCGGTCATGGTTTCACCTTTTCATTTTCACCACGCAAGGTGGCGCAGCCCAGCGCGATTTCAACACGGCGCAGCGCCCGAGTTGCAATAGACTTCGACCATAGGGCGCAGGGCAACACGCGCCCGCAGTCTCGCAGCCATAAGGTACATACCGCCGATCTTGCGGTGTAAGAAAAGCGTTGTCGCAGGCGGCACATGGGCAAGCTCGCGGTCATTGCCGATGGCAAGGCCCATGTCGCGCAACCGTTCCAGCAGATCACTGCAGCCAAAATCAAACGGGTCAGTTTGGCGCAGGGGTGCCATCGCCACTTCAAACATCGCCATGATCAATTTTTGATGGTGCGAGGCGGTGTCGGGACCAAAATATCCAATGTGCAGCATTGCTGCACGCGTCTCATTGGCGGCTCCATCTAAGGCTACTCGCGCAAGGGTACGGAAATTCGAGACAAGATCATGCGCGATGGGCTGCACCGCACCAAAATCCAGCAGCACGATGCGCCCGGTTTTCGGCTCATACCGGTAATTGGCAAGGTTGGGGTCCGTCTGCATCGCCCCAAAGACGAACAGTTCGCGCAGCACAAGGTCGAACAGGGCTGCGGCCACCCGGTCGCGGACCGCTTGGGGCGCATGGATCAGGCTTTCGAGCGGTTCGCTGTCCAGATAAGTCATGGCGAGGACCTGCGGTGTGCAAAGGTCCGTGTGCAGTTCTGGCAGAACGAAGGTGTCAGACCCTGCCAGCAACGCGCCGAAGCGGGTCAGATGCTGCGCTTCGGCAAGATAATCGGCCTCGGCGTGCAATTGGTTCTTGGCCTCGGCCATCAACGGGGCAAGGTCCATCCCGCCAGGCACAAGGCCCGGCAGGCGCAAAAGGGCAGCCATATTGTCAACATCACTGTCTATGCTGGCCCTCACACCGGGGTATTGCACCTTGATCGCAAGTTCGCGGCCATCGTGCGTTGTGGCGAGGTGCACCTGCCCGATCGAGGCCGCCGCAAAGGGACGTACCTCAAGCCGGGCAAAGCGTTTGTGCCAGCCCGCGCCCCATTCGACATTCAGCACAGTTTGCAGCTGTTTTGGCGGCATGTGGCGGGCGTCGTCACGCATCCGGCCAAGGATCGCCGTCAACTCGTCAGACAGCACCAACCCGGTATCCATCGACAGCATCTGCCCAAGCTTTAGCGCCGCTCCGCGCAGGTGCGAGAGCCCGTCCGTCAGCCGCAGCGTGTTGGCCGGTGTCAGCAAAAGCTGCGCCATGTCGGGCCTCCTGCCTTGTGCCAGCGCGCGCAAGCCCCCCGCAGCGATTCCACCCGCAATCCCCGAAGCTATTCCTGCAAACCCCATCAACCGTCCCACGCGGCCAGTTGGCACTGCTGCACCTTTGTCATCATGGTCTTGCGGCAAGGCGTGCTCCGATCTCAGTCAGAAATAGCGGAAGTCTTCTTGCGCAAGCGTCGCAAGTGCCAGCGGTAAAGGGCTGGAGCCAATACAAAATCATAAAGCACCGAAGCAATCTGTCTGATGCCTGGCAGACCGACGGTCCGGGCAAGCCACCTGTACTTCGGCATTTGCGCCCAAAGCACCAGAAACGCAGGTATCCCCGAGGTCAGCCTGCCCTCATGCAGCACATAAAGCCGTCGGGCGGCCGTGTCGGCATCAAGCCTCCATTGCAGCCGGGCGTCCGAGTTCAGATCGTCGAACCTGATAGGCAAGCCGTTGTGATCCGCATATTGCGCGTACTGCCTAATCTCAAAGTCACAGACCGAGCAGCTAGCATTATAAAGGACGGAGGTTGAGGTATCATTTTCCATGGTCGATATCTAGACCGCTGCAAAAGTAGTTCAACACCCACATTTTTGCGACGGGATGGGTACGGACGCGAGTTCGCGCCACGGCGCGATAGCGAAGCTTTTGCTATACATTGCGGCCATTCGACCTCAGCGCAGCGAAGGGCCGCTTTCCCGCCCGATGTGACGATGAGCGTGAACGGCCCAAAGCTGCCGTTGTCTGTAGGCAGCTTCGAGTGCTCGTTGGATGGCTATCTTGGCCGAATTTGCCATCCCGAAGGACGGCTCAGACTGGCTCCGCTATTGGCCCCATCTATTCGGGTGTTTGCAAAGACTGCTCAAATGTTGCATTTCAACGTCGTTGGAGCTGTTTTGCGCTTCGGCTACTAACGTCGAGGTGAAATCATGGACGTGGTCGTTATAGGCGCAGGACTGTCTGGACTAACAGCTGCAGCGGTGTTGCGCGAGGCAGGTGCCAGTGTGCAACTGCTCGAAGCGGATGCACAGATTGGAGGCCGTATTCGCGCACTACGTGATCCGACCAGTGATCATGCAGTTGCCGATCTCGGCCCTACCTGGGTTTGGCCAAAGCACCAGCCTGTGGTTGCGCGTTGGCTTAACGTTCTTGGTGCGACAACCTTTGAACAATTTAACGAAGGTGATGCTGTCGTCGTCGGTTATGGGCCTACGCCGCTGCGCCAACCTTTGCCCGGGCAAGATGGTATGGTTCGCATTGCAGGTGGACCATCGACCTTAATCGACACCCTGACCAACCGTGTTGGCCAAATCAATATCCGAAGGTCAGCTCCGGTTACTGAAGTGTCTGAAGATGGGCCAGATCACATGGCCGTCCATCTTGGTTCAGGCGAGATCATCACGGCACAAAAGGTGATTATTTCGGTTCCACTTCGTGTTGCAGCCACAACTATGCATCTTCCCTGGGCGTCATCCGCCTTGATTGATACCATGCGTGGGATGCCAACGTGGATGAGCACCCAAGCCAAGGCCGTCGCAATCTATAACAAGCCTTTCTGGCGAGACGACGGACTGTCCGGCAGGATCGTTAGTCGGATCGGCCCACTTGCTGAAGTCCATGACCACACGGGTGTGGACAACGCGCCTGCAGCGCTGTTCGGCTTTGTGAGCTGGTCTCCGGAACTAAGAAGAGCGGAGCCGGAGCGTCTCAGGCTGGCAATCTTGGAGCAGCTTTCAGATTGCTTTGGAAAAACTGCAGCGCGCCCCCTTGATCTGGCGATCCAAGATTGGGCAATGAACCCTCGCATCGTAACCGAGCTGGATACCTTGCAACCCGCAACTCATCCTTACATCGGTCCAACCAATCTGAGGCAACCGCTTCTTGATGGTCGCGTTCGGTTCGCTGTGTCCGAAGCGTCAGAGCGTAGCCCCGGTCTAATCGAAGGTGCCTTTGCGATTGGAGAGAAGGCAGCCTTGGAGTTGCTTGGGACCGATCTATGAGGTCAAGCTTTTATAAGAGAATTCGCGAGGCCGCTTTCCTTTGTCGACTACCGCCTTCATGAAGCCATGCCTGCAATCGGTTGTCTTGGGCTCGAAGCAGACTTCGGATGCTGCGCAGCATTTCGTGATAGCGTGCAGCGTCAACGTTGGGTTGTCGATGTGGAAGGGTATGGCGGTTCGGAGGAACCGTCATGCAAACACCAAACTTACCGGCCATTCGCGCCCTACGCCCAGCTTGGAACAAGGGGCGCATCGTTGGCCAAAAACGACCACTGAAACCCAAACATGTCTGGGCCATACGTGTGCGGCTCGAACTGGCACAGAACCATCGCGATCTTGCGCTGTTCAATATGGCGATTGACAGCAAATTGCGTGGTTGTGACCTCGTTCGGATGAAAGTCATCGACGTTATGGCGTCGGGACAGATCAAAGGACGGGCGTCAGTTCTGCAAAGCAAAACCCAAAAGCCGGTCCGGTTTGAAATTTCGGAAGGAACCCGAGCCTCAGTAGCGAAGTGGATCGATGATCCGCTAATGGTTGGGTCCGAATATCTATGGCAAGGACGTTTCCACGAGCGCTTGCACATCTCGACACGCCAATATGCCCGGATTGTGCGGGGCTGGGTTTCGTCCATCGGTTTGGAAGTCACGGCCTACGGCACCCATTCAATGCGGCGCACTAAGGTCACCCAGATATACAAGAAAACCGGCAACTTGCGTGCGGTACAGCTGCTGCTGGGACACACAAAAATGGATAGCACAGTTCGTTATCTTGGTGTCGAACTTGAAGACGCCTTGGCGATAGCCGAAGCTATCGAAATCTAAGCGTCTGGGCGGTTCAACACGAACGGCCCTCAGCGGACCTTGATGCGTGGCGCAGCGAACGGCTCCTTCGAGCCCAAAGTTGCAGCCGGTCGACGCTGCTAAAGTGATAACACCGTTGCAAGTTGTCAAAGAGGGACGATTGTTATAGCAGCATTGCTTCAAAGCCACTCTTCTTAAGGACTTGATCCTATGTCTGCATTAAAGATTGTGCACTTTTCCGACGTTCTGTGCGTATGGGCCTATGTTGGGCAGGCCGGCCTTTTTAGATTGGTCGAGAAATTCGGTGACAGGATTGAAGTGGAAGAGCATTTCTGTTCAGTTTTTCCTGATACAGAAACCAAAATCAACAAGGCGTGGCAAGACCGAGGCGGTTTCAGCGGATACGCCGACCATGTTAAAACGATTGCCAAGGGATTTGACGGCGCAATCATTCACGATGACGTCTGGTCCAAGGTGCGGCCAAAATCTTCCGCAAGCCCGCACTTATTTATCAAGGCGATAGAGTTGCTTGAACACGAAGCGACCGGGGGCACATTCTTCAGCCGCCCGTCGATTAGGGCAGCCAAGGAACTCAGGACCGCGTTTTTCGCCGAAGGCCAAGACATCTCCGATTGGATGGTTCAAAGAGCTATTGGTGAGAAGATTGGCGTGGATTTTGAAGAGGCTCTCAAAAAGATCGAGACAGGGGAAGCAATTGCAAAATTGGTTTCTGACTATGAGCTTGGGCAATCCTTGCGTGTTCAGGGCAGCCCGACCTACATGCTGAACGAAGGGCGTCAGATCCTGTTTGGTAATATTAGCTACAGTATTCTGCACGCAAATATTTCCGAATTGCTCTCTGAATACGGAAATGAAATCGGGAGTAACTGTTAATAGTTTGACCTTTACTGCGGTGACCGTCCGCTTTGTCCGCGAAGCAGACCTCGGTGCTGAACGCAGCGAACGGCGGCTTCCCGCCCTTTGTGTCGATCGACATGGACGGCCCCTAGCGGACATTGATGCATGGCGCAGCGAACGGCAGGAAAGAGCCCTTTGTGTGAATTCACTTTTCGTGCTGCGTGCGCTTGCAGCACAGAAAATGCTGCAAGAGCGTAGACTCGGTGCTGACACGCAGCGTGAAAAGTGGTCATTCTTTTAGACCGCAGCGAGGATCTGCGGGCGAACTCTCAGAATGCGGGACGAAGCGGAGCCCACTCCGGAAGTGACAAAACCTTGATGCGAGCGCTCGCAGCGCGCGAGGTGCTGCGGGTGCGCAAACTTTGTTGCCGCTGTGTAGCGGAGATCCTGCCATTCAAGCATCACGCAGAAAATCAAAAGTCGTGGACTGTTCACTGGTTAAGATGTTCTCTCGCTATTCTGGGCAAGCAATACGAATTCTTGGCCGTTCAGCTTCATGGGTACGTCATCTTCTGCGGAAATGAACCCGAGGCGGCTGTAGAAGATGCGTGCTGCGTCGTTGTGGCCATGTGTCGTCAAAGCCATATATTGAGCGTTCCAACTTTTCGAGGCCAGCGCTGCGGTGGCAGCAAGCAATCGGGTACCAAGGTTTTGCTTACATGCCGATGGGTCGACCCATAGGTCCTGCACATAGACCCCGGGGCATCCGCGTGTCGTAGAGAAATGCGGAAAAAATCAGACATAGGCCAGCACCGGAAGCGATCAATACTGAAAAGAGCGGCCTTGGTCCAAAACCAAATTCGCGGATCGCCTCTAGTGTTGACGCGAACGCTGCCCGGTCGCCCATGTCCTCGGCCAGATAGGCCAGCATTTCGGTGATAGCCTCGGCGTCTGCCGAGACCGCCAATCTGATGTCTTCTGACCCGACCATATTACCCCTCGGCTGCATAGGTACGTTCTACGATATCAATTGCCGATAATTCCGCCATGCAGGCAGACAAGAAAGTGGCTTCGGCATCGGACTGGCGGCGGGCCGGGTTGCTGATGAGATAGATGTTCACCAGCGGCAGATCGTCATATGGTGGCAACTGGCGCAGATGACCCGCCCTGACATCCTGCTGGGCGACGTGAAGCGGCAGCGCACCTATGCCGATATTTGCCATGATCATTCGCCGGATTTCATTGAGGCTCGACGAACTGCCCCGTCTGTTATTGGCGAGGCCGAGATGCGACCGCAGGCGGGAGATGACTTCCAAAGGCCCCCCTTCAGCCTCGGTCTGAAACGCCACAAATGGCTCACCCTGTAGGTCTTCCGAAGCGATTTCGGGTTTATCGAACAACGAATGCCGCTTGCCGCAAAACAAACCGAAATATTCGCGGTACAGGATCATCGAAACTAGTGGCGTGGACGGGCCATGCAGCAGACAAATTCCAAAACTTGCCCGATTTTGCGACACAATGGTCTTTACTTCATCACTTTCACTGACCGTAAAGGAGTAAGTGACCTGCGGATGCCGGTTGGAAAACCTGTTCAGAAACGCGTCAAAGTGCTCCGAGATCACGTGACTTGTTGTGGCAATGGCCACATGGCCGCGCAATTCCGCATGGGCCAGATCAAGCAGCGATGGAAGCTGCGACACCGACCCAAAGATTTTGGCACATTCCGTATAAAGCACCTGGCCAGAGCGGGTGAGCGAAAATTCGTTTGGTTTCCGTATGATAAGCGTTCGGCCTGTATGCTCTTCAAGGCGTTTAAGGGCGGCCGAAATCGTCGGCTGTTTAAGTCCCAGAAAATGCGCCGCCTTGGAGATGCCCTGCTGCTCGACCACGACCATGAAGGTCCGCAACAGGTTCCAGTCAAGGTTCCAGGGAAAGCGCTGTTTGTACGGGTCGCTCATTAATCAAATCTATATTGAAGATACCTAATATCTATTTGCGCAATACAAGCCCTACATGCAAGGCTTTTGTCGAGGGCGGAATACCCGCCACAGTGAAGCCGAAACCGGCTTCGACTTAAGTCATATCAGGGAGTACCAAAATGACTGTTCGCCGTACTATTTTGAAATCTGCATTTGCCGTCGCAAGCTTGGCCATGTTGGGCACAAGTGTTGCCGCCGAAGAACTCGACACGTTGAAAGAAAAAGGTGTGATCCGCATCGCCATGTCGGGTGCCTATCCTCCGTTCAACTTTGTGAATGATGAAAATAAAGTTGTCGGTTTCGACCCCGCCATTGGTACCGAAATTGCCAAGCGTATGGGCATGGAAGCCGAGATTGTAACAACGGCATGGGACGGTATCATTGGCGGCCTGCTGGCTAACAAATATGATGCCATTGTCGGATCCATGACCATCACAGCCGAGCGCGACGAAGTTGTGGATTTTGTCGGTCCCTACTATTCGGACAAGCGTGCGATCTTTACCCAGAAAGGCTCCGGCATTAGCAGCCTTGAAGATCTCGAAGGCAAGAAGGTCGGCCTGACCCTTGGTGAGACCCATGAAGCATGGGCGCGCGAAAAGGGCTATGACATCAATACCTACAAGGGCCTGCCAGAACTGCTGCTGGAGTTGGAGAACGGTCGCGTGGACGCGATTGTGAACGATTCGATTGCTGCCATTCTGGCGATGGGTGCAAAAGGGCAGGAATTCGAGATGTTCGGAGATCCGACAACCGAGCCTTTTGGCGCAGGCATTGCAATTCGTGAAGGCAGCCCAAAGCTGGCCGCCGAGATGCAAGCCGCACTGCAATCCATGATGGATGATGGCGCCTATCCCGCTCTTGCCAAAGAGTGGATCGGCGCAGACATCCGCTAAATCAAGGC
>RCMY010003869.1_pt1 | contig 13121 bp, 13 predicted proteins | sample 2041341 | NCBI WGS metagenome assembly RCMY01 (sample SAMN09708234, study PRJNA481090) | Marine sediment metagenome, whole genome shotgun sequencing project. | reverse complement strand
GCCGACCACATCGATGACGGGACGGATCAGGCCGCCGACCGCGTCCTCCGCGAGGAGCCCGACGAGCAGCGAGGTCGCGGTGATGCCGAACTGCGCGGCCGAAAGGACGAACGAGAGGTCGCTCATGGCCAGGAGGGCGGTCGCAGCGCGCTTGTCGCCGGCGTTGGCCGCCTCCTCGACGGTCCCACGCTTGGACGAGACCAGCGCGAACTCCGCGGCCACGAAGAGGCCGTTCGCGATGATGAGCAGCGCGACGAAGAGCAGGCCCAGGGCGGGGGTCATGAGATGACTTCCGTGGTCGCGCCGGCGGCGAGGGCGAAGACCTCACCGAGATGTCGGGCATGGTCGGCGAAGTCGAACGTCTCGTCAACGAGGGCACGCACCGCGAAGCCGGTCAGCGTGGCGACCATCGTCTCGGCGTCCCGGTGCCGATCGGCAACGGAGCGATCCGGCAGCGCGCGGGCGAGCGCCGCTTCGAACCGTCCGACGCGCGCAGCGTGGTGGCGGATGACGCGGTCGCCGATGACGGGGTCGGTGAGGCCGCGCGAGACGGAGATGTTCACGTAGATCCTGGCCAGTGGCGGGTCGCCGGTGATGAAGCGCACGAACGCGTCGATGAGGTTGGTGACGGTCTCGTTCCCGAGGCCCGACGGGTCTGGGTCGACCGCGCCGATCGCGTCACGGATGACCTCGAGGACCGCTTCGTCCTTGGTCTCGAACTGGTTGTAGAACGAGCCCGCGCCCACGCCAGCCTGCTGGGTGATCGCCTTGAGGGTCGTGCCGTCGAACCCGACGTCGCCCAGCAGCGCGCGCACGGCCGCCAGAATGCGGTCGCGCGTCTCGAGGCCCACGCGGTAGCGCGCCACCCGGTGTCCGATGTGTGAGTCCGACCTCAGCCAGCCGGAAGTTGCGCGAGGCTACAACATGGAACGCCGCTCCAATTGCAGCCTCGGTCGTCTTCACCCGCCACACTCCCCCGACCCCACCCCGAGAGATCTCGTGAGCACCTCGCCCGCCGCCCCCGCGCTCGCGGACATGACCCCTGAGCAGGAAGCCGCGCTCAAGGCTGCCCGCCTGCGCGCCACCGGCCTGCTGGCCGTCGTCGCTGTGGGCTTCGTGATCACGCTCCTCGTCGAGGACTCGACCGCGATGGGCTACATCCGCGCGGCGCTCGAGGCCTCGCTCGTGGGAGGGCTCGCGGACTGGTTCGCCGTCGTTGCGCTGTTCCGTCATCCGCTCGGGCTGCCGATCCCGCACACCGCGGTGATCGCGAAGTCCAAGGACCAGCTCGGAGACACGCTCGGCGAGTTCGCGCGCAACAACTTCCTCGGCGACTCCCAGCTGCGCGAGCGGCTCGTCAAGGCGTCGCACCTCACCTCTCTCGGCACCTGGCTGGCCGACGACGACAACGCCGGCCGCATCGCCGGCCGCGTGGGGAAGATGGCGGTCGAGCTGACCTCCGACGCGGACAACGCGAGGTTGCGCGACGAGGCCGTGAAGCTCCTGCGTGACCGGCTCCGCAACCTTCCCGCTGGCGAGCTGGCGGGGCGTGGCCTCCAGCACGCCCTCGAGGAAGGCCGTCAGCAGCAGGTGGTCAGCGCCGCCGTCGATGCGATCGACGCCCGCGTCACCGAGCACCGCGACCTCTTGCGGCTGCGCTTCACGAAGCAGGCTCCGTCCTGGGTGCCGGACGCCGTCAACGACCTCATCTACGAACGGGCCGAGGAGGTCATCCACAACCTGCTGCACGACGTGCGTCGTGACGAGACCCACGAGATCCGCCAGGTGCTCACCCGTGAGCTCGAGGGCTTCTCGGAGCGCCTGCTCAACGACCCGACCACCCAGGTGCAGGCCGCCAAGCGGTGGAGCCAGGCGCTCGACTCCGATCAGGTCGACGAGTGGCTGAACGTTGCCGTCGGCGGCGTCATCGACGAGACGCTGGCCGCAGCCGCAGATCCCAGCTCCGAGCTGCAGCACCGGCTGCGCCGCTTCATCACGGACTTCGGCCTCCGGCTCCAGGAGGACCAGGATCTCCGCGACGCCGTCGTGAAGTGGATCGACGACCGCATCCCGCGTCTCGGCGACGGCATCCGGGCTGAGGTCCAGCGCGGAATCGCGGAGACCGTGGACCGCTGGGACGGCCCGTCCACATCACGTCGCCTCGAGGCGTGGCTCGGCCGCGACCTCCAGTTCGTCCGCATCAACGGGACGATCGTCGGCGGCCTCGTCGGCCTCGTGCTCCACGTCCTCAGCGAGTCCCTCGGCTGACGAGCGGCAGCAGCTCGCGGACGACGGCGAGGGCCTCCTCGACGTGGTGGCGTTCGGTGCGGTGATTGACGGTGTTCGCGCGAAGGCACCGGACGCCGTCGACGGTGGTGCCGGAGATGAAGACGCGACCGTCGGCGTCGAGCGCGCGGACGAGCGCGTCGTTGATCCGGTCAAGCGTGGCGTCGTCCAGAGCGGCATCGACGTGGCGGAAACAGACGACGGACAGGACGCCCTCGCCGCGCCGTTCGAGCTCCGGTGCCGCGTCGACGAGGTCCGCCAGATGGCGCATCACCAGGATGTTCTGCTCGATCGCGTGGAGCAGACGATCGGCGCCGTAGACCTGCAACGTCATCCAGACCTTCAGCGCACGGAAAGGTCGTGAGAGCGCGAGGCCGTGCTCCATCGGATCGCCCGGCCCCTCCCCCTGTCCGTCGCGGAGATAGTCGGGCACGATGCTGAAGGCGTCGCGCAGGTGGGCGTGGTCGCGCACGAGGATCGCCCCGCAGGCGAACGGCACGCTCAGCCACTTGTGCGGGTCGACGGCGATCGAGTCAGCGCGGTCGATCCCGGCGAAGTGGTGGGCGACGAGCGACGTGCCCGCGGCAGGCGCCCCGAACGCCCCGTCGAGGTGCAGCCACAGCCCCTCGGCTTCGGCGAGGTCGGCGAGCGCGCCGAGCGGGTCGACGGCCCCGGTGTTCACGGTCCCGGCGTGGCCGACGATCGCGATGGGCCGGTTGCCGGCTGCGCGATCGGCAGCGATCGCGGCGGTCATGGCTGCGAGGTCGGCGCGGCCGTCGGCGTCGGGCGGGGTGACGATCAGGTTGCGTGCGCCCAGGCCGAGGAGGTCCACGGCCTTCTGGATCGCCGAGTGGGCCGTGCCCGAGGTGTGGACGGTGAGCTGCGGTCCGGCCCGCAGGCCGTCGCCCCGTACGTCGAAGCCGGCCTTGGCGGCCCGCGCCGCTGCGAGACCGTGCAGGTTGGCCGACGAGCCGCCGGAGACGAGCAGTCCGCCACCGGCGGGGAAGCCGATCAGCTCTCCCAGCCACGCGACGACGCGCTGCTCCATGGCCACGTGGGCCGGCGCGACGCGCCAGGTGCCGCCGTTGACGTTGATCGCCGCGGTCAGCATCCCGGCCACGATCCCGACGTGGGAGCCACCGGACATGACGTTCGACAGGAACCGTGGGTGGACGTTCAGCGCCGACGCGGTGATGACGTCGTGCTCGACGCGGCGCAGGATCTCGTCGATGGGTCGCCCGTTGGTGGGCAGCGGCTCGTCGAATCGCGCCACCACCTCCGCCTCGTCGAGCGCCGGGTGGACGGGGCGCCCTTCGAGGTCGCCGAGGAACCGCAGGGCGAGGTCGCGGGCGTCGTCGAGCATCCGTCCGAGGTCGCCGAGATCGCCGTCGAGGGTCATCCGAGGTCCTGATGGGTCGTGTCTCGCCAGCCTGCCGTACCCGCACGACCCGCACGTGGTTCTTGCGATTCTGGAGGTGATGCTCCAACATGGAGTGGTCGCTCCAAGATGGGCGGCTCCCTGCAGCACCAGCGAGTGACCACCCGGTCAACCGGACAACGACGAGGTCTCCCATGAGCCACTACAAGTCCAACCTTCGCGACATCGAGTTCAACCTCTTCGAGGTCCTCGGCGCCGACGAGTACTACGGCACCGGCCCGTTCGCGGCCATGGACCCCGACACCTCGAAGATGGTCCTGCAGGGCGTCAACCAGTTCTGCACCGAGGGGATCTGGGCCGACTCGTTCGTCCCCGTGGACCGCACCCCGCTGACGCTGGACGACGACGGCAACGTCACCGCCCCGGACGAGCTCGTCGAGGCGCTGGACGCCTACTACGACGCCGGCTGGCACACGCTGCCCCTCCCCACGCACCTCGGCGGCTTCGGCGCGCCTCCCACCATCCGGTGGGCCACGACCGAGCTGTTCGCCGGTGGCCACGCCACCGCGTCGCTCTGGCCGATCGGCGCGCTCATGTCGATGATCATCGACCGCGTCGGCACCGAGGGTCAGAAGGCTCGCTACTGCCAGCGCATGGTCAACGAGCGTTGGGGCGGCACCATGGTCCTGACCGAGCCGGACGCTGGCTCCGATGTCGGCGCCGGCACCACCCGCGCGTCGAAGGTCGAGGAGAACGGCCCCGACGACCTCGGTGAGATCCACCACATCGAGGGCATCAAGCGCTTCATCACGAGCGCCGACTACCAGGGCCACGCCAACACGATCCACCTCGTGCTCGCGCGCCCCGACGGCGCCGGTCCCGGCACCAAGGGCCTCTCGCTCTACATCGTCCCGAAGTTCCTCGTCAACGCCGACGGTTCGCTCGGCGAGAAGAACGGTGTTCGCGTCTCGAACATCGAGAAGAAGATGGGCATCAAGGGCTCCGCGACCTGCGAGCTCTCGATGGGCACCGACGGCGTCCCCTGCGTCGGCTACCTCGTGGGCAACGTCCACGACGGCATCCGGCAGATGTTCCAGGTCATTGAGTACGCCCGCATGATGGTCGGCACGAAGGCCATGAGCACGCTCTCCACCGGCTACCTGAACGCCCTCGAGTACGCGAAGATCCGCGTCCAGGGCCCGGACCTCACCGAGATGGCCGACAAGCACGCCGCCAAGGTCGAGATCATCAAGCACCCCGATGTCCGTCGGATCCTGATGGAGCAGAAGGCTCACGCGGAGGGCATGCGCGCGCTCGTCCTGTTCACCGGATGGGTGCAGGACCAAGGCGCGATGGCCGAGGGCGACGAGCACAAGGAGTGGCTCAAGCGCGAGGACTTCATGCTCCCGCTCGTCAAGGGCTACTGCTCCGAGAAGGCCTACGAGCTGCTCGCGCTCTCGCTGCAGACCTTCGGCGGCTCCGGCTTCACGCAGGACTACCCGATCGAGCAGTACATCCGCGACGCCAAGATCGACACCCTCTACGAGGGCACGACGGCGATCCAGGGCCTCGACCTGTTCTTCCGCAAGATCGTTCGCGACCAGGGCGCGACCCTGACGTGGCTGGCCGACCAGATCCGCCTGCTGGCGAAGGCCGGCCCCGACGGCGACCCGTTCGCCATCGAGCGCGACGCCCTCGGCGCAGCGCTGGACAACGTCCAGGGTCACCTCGCGGTCATGGTCAACCACGCGATGGCGTCGCTCGACGAGAACGCCCGCACGGAGATCTACAAGACGGCCCTGCACACGACGGACTTCCTCGCCTCGCTGTCGGAGGTCACCATCGCGTGGCTTCTGCTGCGCCAGGCAGAGGTCGCCTCCGCGAAGCTGCCGACGGCATCGCCGGCGGACGCCTCGTTCTACAGCGGGAAGATCGCTGCGGTCCGGTACTTCTCGAAGCGGGTCCTCCCGAAGATCGCCCTGCGTCGCAGCGCGGCCGAGGCCGAGAACGGCTCGCTCATGAAGCTCCCCGAGGCCGCGTTCTGATCGGCTGATCCCGGCACGTCACGAACCGCCCGTCGCTCCTCGCGGCGGGCGGTTCGCGTTCAGGCGATGGTGTCGGCGGCGCGGAGCTCGGCGAGTCGATCCGCGTCGAGGCCGATCTCGGCGAGGATCTCGTCGGTCTGCTCGCCGAACTGGGGCGCGCCCCGACGGACGCTGCCCGGCGTGCGGGAGAAGCGGGGCGCGGGGGCCGGCTGCTTCATGCCGTCGACGTCGATGAAGACGTCGCGGGCCGTGTTGAACGGGTGCGTCGTCGCCTCGACGAGCGAGCGGGCAGCGAGGACGCAGGCGTCGGTGCCGGCAAAGATCTCGTCCCACTCGTCGCGGGTCCTGGTCAAGAAGATCCGCTGGAGCTCGGCGCGTTGACGCGGGTACTGGGACGTGTCGCTCTGCGGCCAGGTCTCCGGGTCGATGCCGAGGCCCTCGAGCAGCTGCGCATGGAAGTGCGGCTCGATGGCTCCGACCGCGACGAAGCCGCCGTCCGCGCACATGTAGTTGTCGTAGTACGGGACGCCGCCGTCGAGCATGTTGCTGCCGCGCTCGTCGCGCCACGCACCGAGGCCGATGAAGCCGTGCATCATCGCGGTCAGCGACGCGGCGCCGTCCACCATCGCCACGTCGACGACCTGGCCCCTGCCGGAGGTCTGGCGCTCGAGCAGCGCCGCCATCACGCCCATCGCGAGGAACGTCCCGCCACCGCCGAAGTCCCCGATGAGGTTCAGCGGCGGAGGCGGCGCCTCGCCGACGCGGCCGATCGGGTGCAGCGCTCCGGCGAGCGCGATGTAGTTCGCGTCGTGCCCGGCGCGGTCGCGCATCGGGCCCTCCTGGCCCCACCCGGTCATCCGTGCGACGACGAGGCGCGGGTTGCGCCCGAGCAGGACCTCCGGGCCGAAGCCGAGGCGCTCGATGACCCCGGGCCGGAAGCCCTCGACGATCACGTCCGCGGTCTCGCAGAGCTGGAGCAGCAGCTCGACGCCCTCCGGGGACTTGAGGTCCAGCGCCACCGACCGACGGTTGCGCGACATCCCGAACATCCCGATCTCCATGCCGGGACTTCCCTTGGCGGACGAGATCCGATCAATGCGGATGACGTCAGCTCCGAGGTCGCCGAGCAGCATGAGCCCGTACGGGGCGGGGCCGATCGCCGCGATCTCGATGATGCGGACGCCGTCGAGTGGTGAGGACACGCAGGACTCCAGTGCAGGGTTCAGACACGAGATGATGGCGGACCGGTCAGGCTCGCAGCGACTCGGGGAGGTCGCGGATGTCGAGGACCGTGCCGTTCTCGATGCTCCCGGCGTCGGCGAGGTCGAGGAGTCGCCACAGCTCCACGGCGACGTCGTCGGGCGACGACAGCGCCCCCTCGTCGTGCATCTGCTGGAAGCGCTCGACGGCCGGGAAGTCGGACTCGGGCGTGTCACGGATGACCGCCTGCATGTCCGTCGCCACGACTCCGGGAGCGACGGCGAACACGGTCGTGGCGGTGTCGCCACGCTGCTGGCGTTCGAGGCCCACCGTGCGGACCCACATGTCCACGGCCGCCTTCGACGCGCAGTAGACGGCCCAGCCGGGGTAGGCCCCGCGCGCCGCGCCGGAGGTGATCTGCAGCAGCTGTGCTCGGACCTCTCGGGTCGACACCGCCGCGAGCAGCGCCGCGCCGATGACCTGCGGGGCGACGGCGTCGAGGATCGCCTGCTGCATCTGTCCGGTGATGCTGATCTCGCCCGTGAAGCCCGTCGGTGTCAGGCCAGCAGCGTTGTGCACGAGCACGATCCGCTCGGCCTGGCTCGTCGAGATGATCTCGGCGATCTCACGGACCGCGTCGGTGAGGCCGGGCTCCGAGGAGAGGTCCGCGCTGACGTGGCGCGCGCCGTGCTCGGGGGCCGCGCCCGCAGAGCGGGAGAACGAGACCAGATCGGAGCCCTCCGGAGCGGCGGCGAGCAGGGCTGCGCCGATGCCGGCGGAGCCGCCGGTCACGATGACGAGGACAGACATGTGGAGGTTCCTTGCTGTGGAGACACATGGGGCGGGCGTCAGCGAAGGCCGAGGACGCCGGGGTTGAGGATCGCGTTCGGGTCGACCGCGGTGGCCGCGGCGCGAAGCGCGGCGTGGAACGGCGCCGGGACCTGGCGCCGGTGGGCGTCTGCGTGCCAGCGGCCGACCGCGTGATGGTGCGTGATCGTGGCGCCACCGTCGACGAGGACCCCGGTGACGGCGTCCTTGATCGCCTGCCACTGGCGGACCCGCGCGCCGCGCTCCCCCGGCGCGATCACCGTGACGTACGGCGCAGCGCCGTCCGGGTAGGCGTGGGTCAGCCGGACACCGACGATCCCGGCGCCGCAGACCTCCGTGACGGCGGCCTGCGCGGTCGTGCGGAGGGTGTCGACCAACGCCTCGAGACGGTCCCAGGTGATCGCGGTCTCGAAGGTCTCCACGACCATGCCGAGCCGCGCGAGCCCGTCGCGGAGGTACGGGGCCCGGACGAAGGATCTCCGCCACTCGCCAGCGCCGCCCGTCGAGGTGCCCGAGTCATCGCCCGTGCGGACCACCGGCCCGTCGGTGACGGTGCCGCCATGGTCGCGGCAGAGGGCGAGACAGGCGCCGAGGTCATCGCCGCACGGCCGGTGGGCGGACTCGAACCCGAGGGCGAGGAGCGCATGGCTGCCGTCGCCGGCGCCGTTCAGGAACGCCTCGACCGGATCGAGCAGACGGGCGTTGGCGGGGCGCAGATCGGCCTGGGTGATCGCGCGGATCGCCGCGCAGCCTGCTGCGAACGACGGGAACGAGACCGACGCCTGGGCACGGTGGACGGGGCGTGGACGGACGCGCAGCCACGCGTCGGCGACGACGCCCAGCGCGCCTTCGGAGCCGAGCATCATCCGGTCCGGCGACGGGCCTGCCCCCGACGATGGCAGGCGCCGCGAGTCCCACCGTCCGACGGGAGTGACCGCGGAGATCGCGGCAACCAGATCGTCGATGTGGGTCGGGCCGGTCGCGAAGTGTCCGCCCGCACGGGTCGCGACCCAGCCACCGACGGTCGAGAACTCCCACGACTGCGGGTAGAAGCGGGCGGTGAGCCCGTGAGGTCGGAGCAGGCCCTCGACCCGCGGCCCCATCGCGCCCGCGCCGATCCTCGCGTGGCCGGAGACCTCGTCGAGGTCGATGAGGTCGGACATGCGCTCGAGGTCGAGCGCCACCACTCGGCGCCCTCGCCGGTCGTGCTCGCTCGGCTCGACGCCGCCGACCACCGAGGTGCCACCACCGAACGGCACGACGATGATGTCCGCGTCGGCAGCCCAGCCGAGCACCCGCTCGATCTCCGCGGCCGATGCCGGGCGGACGACAGCGGCGGGGGGACGCAGGTCGTCGGGCGAGTCGATCGCACGCGCGACGTCGAGGAACCCCTGTCCCGCAGCGTGGCGGGCACGGTCCACCGGGTCGGCCGAGACATCGACGTCGAGCCTCGGCAGCGCGATGTCCTCGAACGCCGCAGCAGGCAGGGCTGGCGGTGCGACGGCCGTCGGTCTCGCGCCGAGCAGGGCGACCCGGTCCGCCAGGTCCACCAGCTCGTCGTCCGTGACGGCGGCGGCGTCCGTGCCCCAACCCCACCACGATCGCGCGTTCGACATGCGGTCTCCGTGGTCTGCGGGCGCGGCGAACCTATCGTGGTCCGCACACCGGTCCCCCGACGAGGACGCCCCACCGATGGCCACAGAGCAACGATCGTCCGGCGGCGCCACCGCGCTCGTCCTGATCGCGCCGCTCGTCGTCGTCGCGGCGGTCATCGCGTTCGCAGTCCAGGTCGGCTCGAGCGACGGCGCCTCAGCGCCCACGCCGTCCCCGACGGTCGCCGAGCCGACGCCCACCACGACCTCCGCCGACGGCGTGTCCGTCTTCGCGGTGCGCGACGACGGGACGCCGGTTCGCTGGGACCCGTGCACGCCGATCCGCTGGGCCCATGACCTGCGGGGGGCTCCGGACGGCGCCGAGGCGCTTGTCGAGGCCGCGTTCAAGCAGCTGTCGTTCGCGACGCGGCTGCCGTTCGCGCCCACCGACCACGCTCCGTCGGACGTCCTCGGGCGGGACCGTTCCACGGTCGGAGCGGACGGCCGCTGGGCGCCGATCCTGATCGGGTGGACCTCCGATGACCTGACCGATCTCCCGCTGGAGCTGACCGACCGCGCGGTCGCGATCCCGGTCGCGGTCGACGCCGAGGGCGGGCAGGTCATCGTGACCGCGCAGGTCGCGTTCAACACCTCCTGGCCGCTCGACATGGAGCTCGGCGAGCGCCACACGTCCTGGGGCATCGTCATCCTGCACGAGCTCGGCCACGTGCTCGGGCTCGACCACGTCACCGGGGACGGCGCGCTGATGGCCCCGTCGCCGGGCTTCGGCGATCCTGAGCTGACCGAAGGAGACCTCGCGGACCTCGCCGCGGTCGGCCGGCGCGACGGCAGCTGCCTCGACGTCCCCGCGCCCCGCGAAGTCGGCCCCCTGACGAACGTCCAGTGACAACCGGCCACATCATGTGCGAAGGTCACGGAGACTTGACGGACCGTCTGACCCGGGAGTGCCCACGGTGACCCGACTCGATGACCTGCTGGAGCTCCGCGCGATGGCGCAGCTCCAGGACCTCGTGGGCCGCGCGCCGCTCGACGTGATGATCCGCGACGGACGCGCCGTCACGGCACGTGAGCTCCTGTGGGAAGTCGACGGCATGAACCGTCAGCGGGTCGAGGCGATCCTCGATGCCTTCCCGTCGGTCACCGCGCTCGTGCACTCCTCCGTCGAGGCGCTCACCAACATCCGCGGGATCGGGCGGACAACCGCAGAGCGCGTCATGGCCAAGATCGTCGCCGGCGATCAGCTCGCGGCGGTCTGAACGATCAGAACGCGGCGTCGATCTTCGCGGCGAGCGCGAAGTCGAGCTCGGTGAGCCCGTCCGCGTCGTGCGTGGTCAGCCGGATCGTCACGCGGTTCCACACGTTCTCGATCTCCGGGTGGTGGTTCATCCGCTCTGCGTCGAACGCGAGCCTGGTGATGAACGCGATGGCGTCCGGGAAGCCGGCTGCCACGAACTCCTTGTGGATGGCACCACCATCGCGACGCCATCCATCAATCCCGGCGAGCGCTTCGGCGATCGCTGCGTCATCGAGTCGAGATGCGGTCACCGGGCTGCCTTCGGGTCGAGTGCGCAAGGGCCCCCAGCATGACCGACGCTCCGACACCGAGCATCGTCAACCCACCACCCGAGAGGTCACCCCATGCCGCGCGAGCTGCCCATGTTCCCCTTGGGGACGGTGCTGGTGCCGCACATGGTCCTGCCGCTGCACATCTTCGAGCCGCGCTATCGGGAGCTCATCCAGGACTGTCTCGCGGGCGACCGGGAGTTCGGGGTCGTCCTGATCGAGCGCGGCCACGAGGTCGGAGGCGGCGAACGACGCAGCAGCGTCGGCACGGTTGCTCGGATCATCCAGGCCGAGGAGCTCGAGGACGGCCGCTGGGTGTGCGTGTCGGTCGGCGTCCGTCGACTCCGCGTCGTCGAGTGGCTCGACGACGATCCGTACCCGCGTGCGGTGGTCAACGAGCTCGCCGAGCTCGTGCCCCGCGGCGACGTCAGCGAGCTCCACGGTCGGGCCTCTCTGCTGCTGCGCCGCGTGCTCGCGCTGCAGACCGAGCTCGACGAGCCGGCGGCTCCGGTCGACACCGAGCTGCACGAGGACCCGTCGATCGCGACGTTCCAGGCAGCTGCCCTGTCCGGGCTGAACGCCTTCGACGCGCAGATGCTCCTTGACCTCGACGACATCGACGAACGGTTCGCCATGGTCGTCGAGCAGCTCGAGGCGACCATCGAGACGCTGCGGTTCCGTCTGGGCCAGTGACGGCGGGTGCGGCATCCTTGTCCACCGAAGACGAGGTGACAGCGATGCGTGTCCGCGAGATGCAGCCCGACGAGGCGACCCGCGTCGGTGAGCTGACCGTCGCCACCTACGACACGTTCGCACGCTGGCCACACGGGGCGCCCTACCGAGCAACCCTCGCCGACGCCGCGGCCCGCGTCGCGGCTGGTGCGATCGTGCTGGTCGCGGTCGACGACCCGGACGATGACGGCAACGAGCCGATCCTCGGGTCCGTGACGGTCACCGTCGCCCCGAACGCCTACTTCGAGTATCTGCCCGGCGTCCACGGCGACGGCGGGTTTCGGATGCTCGCGGTCTCGCCCGAGGCGCAAGGGCAGGGCGTCGGCACCGCGCTCACGTCGGCTGCCGTGTCGCACCTGTTCGTCAAGGGCGTGCGACGTGCGGTCATCACGACGATGGACTTCATGGAGGCTGCGCACGCCCTGTACGAGCGGCTCGGCTTCGTCCGTCGCCCGGACCTCGACGTGGCCTACGACACCGGCGTCGGCCACACCTTCCACCTCGACCTGCGCGACACTGCCGTCGCGACCTTCGGTGAGCCCGGACCGGCCGCGCCACCGACCCCCTGGGCCGAGCGTCAGGCCCAGCTCGACGCGGCCCGGTCCGAGCCCGGCGCCCAGGGGTGCGACTGATGTGCGGCCGCTACGTCGCGATCAGCGACCCGGAGCATCTGGCGGAGTACTTCCACGCGGACACCGTCACGGCGTCGAGCGATCGCTCCTACAACGTCGCCCCGACCATGTCGGTCCCGGCCCTGATCGACCACGACGACGAACGTCGGCTCGGGGCGCTGTCCTGGGGCTACGTCCCGTACTGGTCGAAGAACCCGAAGAAACCACCGCGCCCGATCAACGCCCGGCTCGACAAGGTGCTCTCCAACCGCATGTTCGCGGAGTCGTTCGGCCAACGCCGCTGCATCCTGCCGGCGGACGGGTTCTACGAGTGGCAGGTCACCGGCGAGGACGCCTCCGGCAAGCCGATCAAGCAGGCCTGGTACATCCACGAGCCGGAGGAGCAGCCGCTCGCGTTCGCCGGGATCTGGTCGTCGTGGAAGTCGAAGGACGTCGCCGAGGGTGACGAGCCGGATCGCATCCACTCCGCCGCGATCCTGACGACCGACGCCCGCGGGAAGATGGTCGACCTGCACCACCGCATGCCGCTGATCCTGCCGAGCCGGCTCTGGGACGAGTGGCTGCACGGCGACGTCGAGCCCGAGGCGCTGCAGCTGACGCTCACCGGCCTCGAGGCGCCGGCGCTCAACGCCCGCGCCGTGTCGTCGCTGGTCAACAACGTCCGCAACGACTCCGCCGACCTCCTCACCGCGATCTGAGCACCGACATCGGTCACTCGGCGTGCGGGCTCAACGCGTGTGGAGGACCCGACGGGCCGCGGCTCGGCCCTGGGCGATGCACGGTGAGACCCCGACGCCGTCGAGCGAGGCGCCGGCGAGGGCGAGGCCGGGATGGCGCTGCTCGG